>Ga0123335_1008417_pt1 | contig 11073 bp, 9 predicted proteins | sample BiotimSIPDNA_2_FD_89707 | JGI IMG/M metagenome (GOLD analysis project Ga0123335, IMG submission 89707) | Anaerobic biogas reactor microbial communites from Washington, USA - Biogas_R2 time_0 SIP DNA | ecosystem: Engineered > Bioreactor > Anaerobic > Unclassified | place: Washington, USA... | reverse complement strand
CTCTTTATGATAGACCTCGCCAAGTTCATCTAGGCTGTGGTAACCAAACAGGAAAATTAGATCAGCTGTCAGGCCAGAACGAGTGTAGCCAATTGTGTTGGGATCCAGTGGCTGTGAACCAGATTTTGGTGAAATGATTAATTCAAAACGCTGAGATTGCTCATCAATGTTATAACTGACTTTATCAACCTGTTCCTCATTGTAATCAAAGGAAATAACCAGATCACGGTTGCCAACGCTTTGAGAGATCTGCTCAACACCCACTAAGTAGTTGTATTCGACCCGCATGGGCTCTTCACATACAACTTCACAGCTTTTGCCAGCGGCTTGCAGAGCTAAACTCAAAGCAGTGGCTGAGGCAACAGCGTCGTAAGTTGATTGCGGGTGAATAAAACACACAATACTATTGGCTTCAGGCAAAACCTGGCCAAGAGCTGAAAAGTCGGGTCCGTTCGTCATAATATGTCTTATTATAACAAAAAGTCATCTAAAACTACAAAGATCTCTTTATTAGATCACAACAGGGCTGATATTAGCTAGAAATTAAATTTAAAGACTTGATTCAGCTACTTTGAAAGCAATTAGCTTGTCACCTGGTTCTACCTCAAGATGCTTAACTAAAACCACGCCGCATTCCAGACCAGCTTCCACGCTTTCAACGTCGGTTTTACCCTGTTTTAGGGAGGAAATCGTGCCATCAGCAACCACTTGATCTCCACGCTTTAGGTGGATGTTCTGAGCTCGACGCAAAATACCGGATTCAACTTTGCAACCCAGAATCTGCTCGCCACGGATATTAAAAAGCTGTAAAACTTCGGCCTCAGCTAAAATTTCCTCATTAATAGTTGGCTCCAGCAAGCGAAGAATTCTCTCCTGAATATCCTCTAACAATTCATAAATAATCTTGTATTGCTTGATTTTCACACCAGAATGCAAAGCGAGTTTTTTAATCGGACCAGGCACTTTTACCTGAAAAGCCACCACCGAGGCATTAGCTGTTTCCGCCAATGACACATCTGATTCATTGACATCGCCAACTGCTAAATGAATGAATTCAACGTTTTCACTAGGAATATTCTGACGAATTGCTTCCAGCGTGCCAGCGACATCGGCTTTTAGTACCAGGCGTAATTTAGGCTGATCTTCCAGCTGAGATAATAAATTAGCTAAAGATGGATGGGCAATCTCTGCTTCAACTGCTTGAGGCGGGGTGGTCGAGACCACACTACCCACGGCCGGAACATCGCTAAAACCCGTTACCTGAACCGGAAAAGATGGACCAGCCTGCTTGTGCTGAATTCCCAGGGCGTCAGTCATGGTGCGGACCTGGCATTCAATGTCACCAGCCCAGATCTGGTCTTTTAATGACAAAGTGCCATTACGAACCAAAACTGTAGCGATACTGCCTAAAAATTTGTCTTTACTAGATTCGATGACAACGCCATTAAGCTCGGCATCCGGATCACCTTTAAGTTCGGCTAATTCGCCCATGGTGACAATGGTTTCCAGTAAGTCATCCACACCGGCGCCGGTTTTAGCTGAAACTTCAACCACTTCGGTGTCGCCGCCATAACCGGCCACGTAAACTTCATGTTCTGTCAGCTGAGCTTTGACCATATCTGGCGAAGCGCCAGCCGTATCCATTTTATTTATTACCACAATAAAGGGAGCTTGGCTCTTTTTAATATGCTGAATCGACTCAACTGTCTGAGGTTTAACGCCATCGTCGGCCGCCACCACTAACAAAACAATGTCTGTAACCGCGGCGCCGCGAGAACGCATTTTACTGAAAGCCGCGTGGCCTGGTGTGTCAATAAAAGTAATAGCTTTTCCCTGATACTGAGCCTGGTAAGCACCGATATGCTGAGTAATTCCACCAAATTCTCCCGCCTGAACGCGAGTTTGGCGAATGTGATCTAGTAAAGATGTTTTACCGTGATCGACGTGGCCTAATATGGCCACAATCGGCGGTCTTGCTTGCTGTGCCATGTATATCTCCTAGTTGTATCTGTTTTTAGGCTGAGGCTAGCCAGCGAACTCGCGGCTAACTAAGCCGGGGAGGACGTTCTGGCAGTTCGGCCATTTCAGCCTGGTATTTTTCTAAGGCTGAGGAAATTGTTTTCAGCTCAGAGGCGGAAATCTCGCCTTTTTCCTGAAGATTATCCCATTTGCGGGCTAAGTCTTCCAGGGTAGTGGCCCGCTCATCGATTAAGAGCTTGCGGGTGTCCTCACTGATTTCTAGTAGTTGATCAATTTCGTATTCCTCATCACCGGTAACACTAGCCTGAGCTTCGCCGGCGGCTGACTCAACTGTGATCTGGTAGCCGGTAAGTTTGGCGGCTAAGCGGACATTCTGCCCACCACGACCTACAACTAAAGCAATTTGATCATCAGGAGCTGTTACAACGGCGGTTTTCTGTTTCTTATTTACTTTTATGACTAATGACTCAGCTGGCGATAAAGCCGCCTTTAAATAGTCTTCTTCATTCTCTGAATATTGGATGATATCAATCTTTTCATTATTAACGTCTCGGATAACTTCCTGAACACGCACACCGCGCTGACCGACACAGGCACCGACTGGATCAACACCTGACTGATCAGAAAAGACTGCCATCTTGGTGCGGACACCAGCTTCACGGGCAATGGATTTGACTTCCACCGCGCCAGAGGCCATTTCCGGCACTTCACGCTCAAAAAGTTTAATTACCAAGTTTTCATCAGCGCGGGACAGCATTACTTGCTCGCCGCGAGGAGTTTCCTTGATTTCTTTAATTAACATTACCAGGCGTAGGTTGGGACGATAGAATTCACCGCGCATCTGCTCTTCCGGAGGCATAATACCCTGGCCACGGCCGAGATCCACCACGGCGTTGCGGCCGTCATAGCGCAAGATAACACCCTGAACTAAAGAACCAATGCGGTCACGATAGTTGGCCAGCATGGCACCACGTTCGGCCTCACGGACTTTTTGGAAAATTACATTCTTGGCGGTCTGAGCGGCAATGCGGCCAAAACCGGCGGGGGTGACGTCTTCGCGCTTATCATCTTCCATCCGGAAAATTCGAGCCGTACCCTCGGTACGGTCAAGTTCAACTTTAAAAGTAATACCGGAATCTTCTGGTTCAACTAAATCGCCGTCTTCGTTGAGGATTTCTTCAGCAAATAACTCTGGTCGGTCCTTACGCAAAGCGGCCTCAATCGCGGCCTCAATTGAGGTCACCACATCATCTACTTCAATGTTTCGTTCTTTAGCGACCTGCTCCAGAAGAGCTAAGAATCCGCTTTTAATTACTTGTGCTGCCATAATATTTCTCCTTTGAGGGATGAATTCACCCCGTTAGTAAAAAAGGTGGGTTGCCCCACCTCCCAACTTATCCTTTCGAGGATGACCTAAGTATATCATGCAAATCGGCTTTTTCTCGGCTAGGAGAATGAGCCATTAAGTAGCAACTTGAGGTCAAAGCGCCGATTTTTTCAGAAGTGACATCAGTACTAGTTAGTCAGAGGCGTTATTCTTGAGCATCCGATCATATCGAGCGAAACCATCAGAAGACTGATACTAACTTGGATATATCTAATAACTATTAGCTATTAAAATAATGTGTAACGACTACTCCATATAGTTTCAAATTGTATTACTCAATAACAAAACAGGGAGATCTGATATTTTTGAACTGTTTTGGGTTATTTTTGTGTTATTTTATTCTTATAGTAATTGTAATATAATTAATATCTGCAATATCGAAGTGCATGAAAATACATAACGTCGAAACAGTGATGCTTGCTGGGGGCCTAGGAAAAAGGCTTGAGGATATCACTGGTGGAAATAGGCCGAAATGCTTTGTTGAGCTTCAACACAACTATCGCGCAATTGACTACGTTCTCGAGCAACTTAACCGTATTGGGATAGTCGCAACTTGGTCGGCTGACAATTATTACTATCAATATCAGAAGGCTTTGAAAGGCTCCAGACAAAGATTACTTTGGCAAAAGCCGGGAGGAGTGGTTGAGGCAGTACAGCAGCCAGGTGGAATGGTGCTGGCAATTGCCCTGGACTGTATTTTCCCATTCAAAGATCTTCCCGACATGATCGCCCATCACAAACCGGGAACTGTCACCTGGGCAGTTACAAGACACGAATTTCCTGGCATGGACAGCTATAAGGGCATGGATGTTCTCGATGATGGGGCAATAATTGGTCGGGAAAACAAGAACGTCATTCGCGCCCCAGTGACATTAATTGACACAAATCTCTTGAAGCATTTCACCCGAAAACCCCCTTCCCATGGCGAAGGAGAGAATCTTTATTACGATGTTCTCACCAGAATTGAGCAAGAGAATGCTAGAAGAGTTAAAGCGGGTAAGAGCTCTATCCTCAATGCTTACTTCTTGAGCGGTCCGGTGATCGATTTTGGCACACCTGCCAGGCTGCTTGAACTCAGAGAAAGCTTTCAGGAGGTTTTGCATGATACAAATTCCTAAACCTTCTGAGCAGTTGTTTTATATCTATAGTGAGTCAGGAGAACGCCTAGGTGTAAAAGACAGAGAAACGGTGCATCGTGAGGGGTACTGGCACAGAGGTGTTCAGCTAAACCTCTGTAGCAGGGGACAGTTATTAATGCAGCGCAGATCCACTCAAGTTGATATTGCAAGAGGACTTTTGGATCAAACGCTTGCTACCCAACTACTGGTCACAGATGATGAAAATGATCTACAGGCACTGCGTCGCGGGCTCTGGGATGAGTTAGGGCTCAACATCGACACATTGCACATAAAGCATGTGGCTGGTCCCCAAAAAATCATTAAACGATATCCATATGACCGTACGCTTTACAACCGAGAGTTTGTATCCCTTTATCAGGCTGAGTTTCCTTCCCAAAAGATCGTACCGAAGAACCCAAAAGTGGAAGCCCTCTTCTGGATGCCGGTTGACAAAGTCAAGAGAATTGCCACTGAAAAGCCAGAGAAGTTTACTCAGACTTTCGTGATGTGGCTGAAGGAGGTTATGTGACCTATGGTGATTTAGTAAAGATAGTGATGGATACGAGAAGGCTTTTTGAAAGTTTTGAGCAGAAGAGTACTGGAAAAACCTGGGGCAATAAGGAGCTGTTAGTTGGTTTGGTGACTGACGTTGGCGATTTAGCCAGACTGGTTCTTGCCAAAGAGGGTTATCGAGCGACTGGCAAAGATATTGATAAGGCATTGAGGCATGAGCTGGCCGACTGCTTCTGGGCGATCATTGTCCTATCCGAAAAATATGACATCAACCTAGAAGATGCGTTAGTGGAAATGAGTGAGGATATCAAGGAAAAATTAAAGGATTATCGTGAATAAGGAATTACGGGGGCAGGGGATCGACCCTGATTACTTTGACCGGAAAATGTTTACCCAGTTTCAGACGTGGTTGGGAGAAACGAAAGGAATCGAGGGGTGCCCCGTCGATTGTGGGTATTGCTTCTTCCAGCTTGATGGAAAGACGCCAATGCGACCACAGCAGTGTACGTCACCTGAACAAGTGCTCCACCAGCTGAAGTTCTCTCCTACCTATTTCGAGAACATACCCGTGCATTTTGGCAGTCAGACAGACGCCTTTTCGACCAGGGCAAACATTGAATACTACACCAAGATGCTTCAGATATATGGGGAGAGCGAATATCCGAACCCGTTAGTTTTCATTACAAAGAGGCAAATACCAGATAGTTTCATCCAATTGGCGAAGGAAATTCCTCAAGATGTGATTTTTTACGTAAGCTATTCCGGCCTCGCTGGAACCGGATTGGAGCCAAATGTGGTAGAGGCTCATCAACGAGAAAACTTTGTTCGCCTTCATAGCTACGGCGTGCCGGTGGTTCATTACTGGAGACCATTTACGCCCGAGAATTCAAGTGAGGAGAAAATCAGATACATACTCGATCATGTCCGCCAATTCGCAAGCTGTTCAGTGGCCAATGGTCTGAGGCTAAACAACGGCATTAGAGAAAAAGTGGCTCCCTATTGGCCGCAATTGCGTGACCATGATTTCGATTTTGCTACTTTAGGAGAAGTGTGGCCAAAGGGTGTCAGAGAAACATTGCATGCCCTCATCAATGATGAATACGGTGAGTACCCAGTGTATTTTGGGAACACGCCATGTTCTGTGTCACGGAGTTTGCATCAGCCCGACCGGGCTGGAATGTATAACGGTAGGATGTGTCGGGAAAGCAACTGCGATCAAAGAGGTCTGTGTCAGACAAATTACAGCATTCCATCCCGTCAGGATATCTTGTCGGCCTTTGAAAAAGTAGGGATTAGCTCCGACCAAATCGAGATGAAAGACGGTATGATCCAGGTTCAAGGTGATGTTGGTACTCAAAGTCTTGTGTATCTCAGGAACAAATTGCGATATCCAGTGATTTCCAGCAAGGTGAATTATTCTGGTGGCCACAACTGGGCTAACGTGACCGATGAAGTCGCAATTACAGAAGTTGACTGGTATATCTGATACTCTGCGATGATCTGGCGATCATTGATCTTTCGCACAATTACAGTGTGGCTACAACACCAATAAAACTACTGTCTTACAATCTATTTTGATAAGAGAATCTCGATCTGAACCATATCATAAGAGTTTTTTTCTCTGGTATAATAATTTTTTAAAATATATGCCAAGAATTGATCCAGAAGTAGATTCTGCTTTGCGTGACAAACAAATAAGGAATCATTTAGATTTTGTAGGTCCCGTTGTAGTGGAAGGGAGATTAATCCTTGCGATATCTATTGTAATAGATTCAGCCTTATCTTTAATTGAAAAGATTTATTTTGAAAATAATTTACCAGAAGATCTTTCATTGGAAGAAACTAAAGATGAAAAGTTGAAGATGGGGCGTAATTGGAATTCTGCTGAGTGGACTCTATATTCATTACTGGTTAATAGTCCTGAATTAATTGTTGATCCAGAAATAGCAGAATATGCAGAGAAACTTGCGGATGAAATGGATGAAATGAGGAAAATCTGGAGGCATGAAATAGGAGTTTTAAGAATAGTTGGCTACCCCACTTTCTAAGCTTAATTCATTTATACTGACGTTGATTTAATCTTCGATAAACCGATAATGGGCAACCCCTTAACAAAATTTGTAAGCTCCTATTTATTCGTAGCGCAACTTACTATCTTAATTCAAACTTTTTCTAATTAGATTAATTACTAATCCAAATCCCAGAACCGCAATTATCAACCCAGCCAAGGCGCCGATAACCGGCAGCATACTAACCGCGACCACCACAATTACGCCCACTAGAGCTTGCAGATAAACGTTTTGGTTTGGCAGAATCTTCTGGCCCGCCCACATGGACGGAATCAGCCAGGCTGTCAATAAAACAAATAGATATGCCAGGAAAGTTAAGCCTGCTAATGGTAGACCAATAAATGTTATGGCTAATAGGAGCATGACAAACGGCAGACCGATTAAGGCCAGTAAACCGCTCATAAAGATGCTTCCCATTTGAGAATTCAGACGCTCAACGCTGCCTTTAATCAAACCGGGCAGGGCGTACAAAGCAACCGCTAGCAGAATAAACCTCCAGCTAACGCGGTATAAAAATCCCCAGATTTTACTGGTTAATTTGCTTTCATCCGTTTTTACCGGTTGAAGTTTTTCATCAACTTCAGTAGTTCCGGCAACGCTGGCACTAGGGTTTTGTTCAAATGGCTGACGGACCTCCGCCCGCAGATCACCGCCAATAGAAGCTTGATCGCCAAGCTCCAGAGTTTCACCGCCCACCCAGGCGTCACCACCGATTGAGCCATTTAACAGCAAGCGACTAGCGCCGGCGTACAAAGGACCGCTTAAGGCCCCATCTAGAATCAACCGCTCAGAGCCAGCAATCATGGAACCACCAATACTTGAAGCTGGGCCCATTTGGACCTCGCCGCCGGCGGCAATTACATTGCCGCCAACCTGACCATCAATCATGACTGTGCCGCCGGCGGCGTACACATCCTGACCTACCTGGCCGGTAATACGAACGGTGCCACCTGCAACTATCAAGTCCTGCTGGACTTCACCAGAAAACGTAACTGAGCCACCAGCGACAAAAACTGGACCGGTATAAGCGCCGGTTAAGTTAGGCGTTTCTTCAGCAATAAAGGTAGGACCATCTACTACATTTTCACTGTCAGCAGTTTCAAGTTGAAATTCCTGCACTTCCAGCGAGTCAGGCAAAGCAGTGGAGTCGGGTGAAGCGGTTGGAGTGGCTGACGGGACAGTCGCATCTGGGAGCGCAGGTTGAGCCAAAGCCACCTGTCCCATGAGAAATATTGCCATAACGGCCAGACCAGTTGAGAAAAATAATTTAGTAATCATGCTCTCATGTTAGAGAGTTTTGCGGTACTGTTCAAGCAGTTTCTTCTGATCTTTGGTGAGTTTATCAGGCACTTTTACAATCAGACGAACATATAAGTCACCCTTGCCTCGACCGCGCAAATATGGAACGCCTTCATCGCGCAAACGGACTAAAGTATGTGATTGAGTTCCGGCTCGGACTTTGAGAGTTAACTCTTCCTCTAACGTTGGTACCTTGATCTTGCCGCCCAGAGTGGCGGTCACAAAATCGATTTCCTGATCAAGAAATAAGTCGTAGCCTTCACGTCGGAATTTGGGGTGCGGCCGAACGTCGAGCGTGACATCAAAATTTTCAAACCGGATACGAGTGCCGTCATCTGCTCCTGCCGGAATCTTGATGGTGTGTTCTTTACCATCGATTTTAACTGTTTTGGTCGCTCCTTTGACCGCTTCCATAAAATCAACTTGCAAACTGTAACGCGGGCGGCGGGCGGCCTGGGCGAACCCTCCACCAAAAAATTGTTCAAAAATGTCAAATGGGTCTGAAAAGTCGGCACCGCCAAAAGGATTCTGGCCGCCCGTGCTATAGGTATATGTAAACGGTCCCTGGCGAAAACCACCGGCAAATGGGTTACTACCCATGCCGGCCGCGGCGTCAAACGCGGCGTGCCCGAACTGATCGTAACTCTGGCGCTTTTTGGCGTCTTTGAGGACTTCGTAAGCTTCGTTTATTTCCTTGAATTTGGCTTCGGCATTATCCTCTTTGTTGCGGTCGGGATGATACTTTAAAGCCAGCTTGCGATATGCCTTTTTAATGTCGTCGGCGGTCGCCGATCGCTCCAAACCTAAAATCTCGTAGTAATCTCGTTTTGATGTCATAGTGGTTTACGATAACTTATTTTACTAATTTGCCAAAGGCAATTCTTGTGCGTTTTTTGTCAAGCTAACTAACGCTTGCTTGGCCTTTTGCCTGTTTTATCCTTTTTAGGCAAATCAGCCGGCCTGGAAGAATAGGCTTCCTTCAGCCGGCTGATCAGTGTGCTAGTTTCTTATTTTATTCTTTGATGACTTCACCCTCTTCGGCCTCGCCTTTGTCAGCTGATTTTGATTTGGCCTGGCCGTCTTTACCGGTGTCAGCTGAGTCATCAGCCGAACCATCAGCTGAGCCAGCTCCAGCGGCTCCGGCGGCTTCAGCTTCTTGAGCTTGGCGCATTACTTCGCCGATTTTTTGGGCAGCTTGCAGAGTTTGCTCGGTCGCTTTTTCCAGTTCTTCTTTGGTTGAAGATTCAGACTGAGAGAGTTCTTCCAGCTTTTTAATCTGCTCTTCTAAATCCTTGCGGTCAGCCTCCTCCAGCTTGTCGCCATAATCCTTGACCTGCTGTTTAAGTTCGCCAGCCACCGAGTAAGCACGGTTTTTAGCCTCAACTTGTTCGCGCTTAGTTTTGTCAGCTTCAGCGTGAACCTCAGCATCCTGACGCATTTTTTCGACTTCTTCTTCCGTCAAATTAGTGGCGTTTTGGATTGTCACCTTGGCATCTTTACCGGTATTCTTGTCTTTAGCGGTGACATTGAGAATTCCGTTTGAGTCGATATCAAAGGTCACTTCAATTTGAGGCGTACCTCGTGGTGCAGGCGGAATTCCATCCAAAATAAACCGGCCCAGAGATTTGTTATCCACGGCCATCTCGCGCTCACCCTGCAGGACGTGAATTTCCACCTGGGTTTGGTTGTCCGCGGCGGTTGAAAACGTCTGCGACTTGCTGGTTGGAATGGTAGTATTGCGGTCAATTAAAGGAGTTCTAACTCCACCCAAAGTTTCCAGACCTAAGGTCAGCGGGGTAACGTCTAAAAGAACAATATCCTCAACTTCACCAGTGATCACACCAGCTTGAATGGCGGCGCCTACGGCCACAACTTCATCTGGATTGACACCTTTATGAGGTTTTTTGCCGAAGAATTTTTCAACTTCTGCCTGGATTTTAGGCATGCGGGTTTGACCGCCGACTAAAACCACTTCACCAATATCACTAGCCTTAAGACCAGCGTCTTTGAGAGCTTTCTTGACAGGCTCAAAAGTTTTGGTGATTAGTGGACCAACAATTTCCTCAAGTTTGGCGCGGGTCAGCTTCATGTTTAGATGTAATGGTCCGACTTCGCCTTGAGTGATGAATGGCTGGTTAATTTCGGTTTCCACCACCGATGACAGCTCGATCTTGGCTTTTTCCGCGGCGTCGCGGATACGCTGCAAGGACTGCTTGTCCTGGCTTAAATCAACACCGTTTTCTTTCTTAAATTCGGCTGTGATCCAGTCAATAATCGCGGCGTCAAAGTCATTTCCGCCCAGGAAAGTGTCGCCATTGGTCGATTTGACTTCAAAAACGCCGTCGCCGATTTCCAAAATTGAGATGTCAAAGGTTCCACCACCCAGGTCATAAACCGCAATGGCCTCATTTTTCTGGCTGTCGAGACCGTAGGCCAGCGAAGCGGCAGTTGGCTCATTAATAATCCGCTCTACTTTTAGGCCGGCAATTTCGCCGGCTTGCTTAGTAGCCTGGCGTTGCGAGTCATCAAAGTAGGCCGGCACGGTAATTACCGCTCGGTCAACGGTCTCGCCCAGATAAGCTTCCGCGTCAGCTTTGGCTTTGGACAAAACCATCGCCGAAATTTCCTGAGGCGTGTATTTCTTACCCTCAACTTCAATTACAGCCGTCTTGTCTTTTCCAGTCTCAATCTTATAAGAAACGTGTTT
>Ga0123335_1008413_pt1 | contig 11079 bp, 11 predicted proteins | sample BiotimSIPDNA_2_FD_89707 | JGI IMG/M metagenome (GOLD analysis project Ga0123335, IMG submission 89707) | Anaerobic biogas reactor microbial communites from Washington, USA - Biogas_R2 time_0 SIP DNA | ecosystem: Engineered > Bioreactor > Anaerobic > Unclassified | place: Washington, USA... | reverse complement strand
TCGCCCTTCTTTTTCTGGAAGACAAACGACGGGTATTTTATTGACGCAAGTGACGACTATAAAACTGTCAGGTTTATTCCCGATCCCGGAATGAAAGGCAAACTTGCAAAAGTAAACGCATACATTGGGGATAATCTTGGATATACTTCCCAATACTTGATTGAAGTTGAAGGCAAAATGCCTCTATCGGAAGACGGAATGAATGTGGAAATAATCAGTGATATGAATAATCTAAAAGCTGAAGAGACTTTCAAAATTGAATACTTCGCACTTAATAAAGACGGGGATAAGATTATACCAGGAACTTCTGTGGACATATTCTATACACCCGATGGTGAAAACTGGATACAGATTGCTGACGGAATACTGGATAAAAACAGTTTTGAATGGCAGGTTCCGGCTATAAAATCCGATTATGCCAAAATCAGAATTGTCGCTCAAAACGGCATTAAAATAAAGTCTGCTGAGAGTCAGGTGTTCAGGATTACACCTTCATATTATGTCACGGGAAGTGTACTTGACTTAAAAGGTACTGGAGTGCCGGGCATTAAAGTTGAATGTAACGGAATTGAAACTTTCACAGACAATTCGGGACGTTTCATCTTACGGGGTCTTGGCATCGGGGAGCATGTGATTCGTGTTTCCGGTGAAAATGTGTTGTTTGTAAAGAGTGAAGCTTCTGTGTACCTTGATGAGAACAATTATTACTCGGACAAAATATTCAGGATTAGAAACTAACCTGATTTGGCATGACATAAAGGCTTGGGACTGTCAATGTACAGTTTCAAGCTTTTATAGTATAATTATAGTAAACAGCAATTAAGATTATATCTGGTGGTGATGTCGTTGGGTAATAAAAAAATTATACTGATAGTACTCCTGTTGTTGCTTATCCTATCAACAGCACTTATTATTTTCCTTAATAATAATGGAAACGATGAATTTATCATCAACGGTTTGGTTAAAAAGGACGGAATACCTGTTGAAAAAGCTTTTGCAAGGCTGTGGCTACCGAGAGACAATTATCCACAGAAATCTGTCGAAACTGATAAAAACGGCAGATTTAAACTTAAGCTTAAGCGGAGTAAGGATACAACCGAACATATTTTTATAGAGACATTCTGCAATTATGACGGAACATTATTCAACGACTCAAGAATGATAGAAGTTAAATCCCAGTCGATTGAATTTGAATTGTTGCCAGCCGCCAAGCACTCTGGAGAAATATTTGACAAGAACGGTATAGAACTGTACGATTGCAAGTTGTTATTCAAAGCAGAAATCCTGACTTACATTACCCATGCTAACCGAAGCTTTGACGCGAATTTGCAAAATAATAAAAAATACGATATATACTCGGATGCACCTAGTGAAGAAAAAGGTAAGTACGTAAAAATCGGTGAATACATGACAGGTTCGACCGGAGTTGACGCTTTAAGTATACGTATGGATTTCGCCTATAAACTTCCCTTTATAAGGAATTTAACACATGAAGTTTATGTCCACCCTCGTCGTAATATCCAAGTTTCCGTTGATGCTGTCAGTTTACCAGAAAATGAACCTATAACATACGAATGGAAATGTGATGCCGGAATAATAACAGGGGAAGGCAGCTCAATAACATGGGAAGCCCCCGATGATTACGGACAGTATAAAATCACTGTATATGCAACGGATAAGTCAGGTTCAAAATCAGAAAAAACTGCTGTCATAGAGGTTGGTCCCCCTTTGTAAACGAAACACAGTCTGACGGTTCTTTTGTTTCACTCTTAGACAAGAGAACTTGTCTTTGTATAGCCAAAAAGTAGTATTTCTGATAGAATTTAAATTGTAAAATTTATATACTCAGGAGGGACTACTTAACTATGAAAAAATTTACCTGTCTTATCATTACCCTGGTTCTAACAACATTATTAATACCAAATGCAAGCAGCACAGAGAATAAATCAACCGATAGCTATAAGTCTATAGCAGTAGGAACAGAATTCATAGTAGCCTTAAAAGAAAACGGTGAATTGTCAGCATGGGGCGAAAACAGTTACGGTCAGTGTAATATTCCTGAAGACTTAACCGATGTAAAAGATATATATGCCGGTGATGACTATGTAGTAGCTCTAAAGGAAAATGGCGAAGTTGTTGCGTGGGGCAGTAATTATTCCGGCCAGTCCGATGTCCCTGAAGGCTTAACCGATGTTAAGTCAATAGCTGCAGGTAATAACTTTGTAGTAGCCTTAAAGGAAAGTGGAGAGGTTGCCGTATGGGGAGATAATAATTGGGGCCAGTGTGATGTTCCTGAAGGTCTAACAGGTGTTAAATCAATAGCGGCTGGCGGAAGCCATGTGGTAGCATTAACGGAAAATGGCAAGGTTGTTGCATGGGGATATAATCACGGCGGACAATGCAATGTTCCAGTTGATTTAACAGGAGTAATAGCTATAACCGCTGGTACCTACCATACAGCAGCACTAAAGGAAAACGGTGAAGTTGTAGCTTGGGGGGAGAATAGATACAATCAGTGTGCTGTCCCCAAAGGCCTGACAGGAGTAAAAGCAATTGCTGCAGGTAATTTTCATACTGCAGCGTTGAAAGAAAATGGTGAAGTTGTTGCATGGGGGGATAATTCATATGACCAGTTGCTTATTCCTCAAGGATTACCGGAAATGAAAGCTATAGCTGCAGGGTATTACTACACAGCAGCTTTAAGCAAAGACAATACACTGTATTTCTGGAGCAGTGAAAGGGAATATCACATACCGAAAGACTTGACCGATGTAAAACTAATTGCTTCCGGACAATATAACCTGGCCTGCATAAAAAATGACGGAAAAATAATTGTTGCAGGGGACAATAATTATGGTCAATGTATTGTTCCTGAAGCTTTGTCAGGAGTAAAAGCAATTGCTGCAGGCGTTTCCCATGCCGTCGCTTTAAAGGAGGATGGCAGTATTGTAGCATGGGGAAATAACTATTATGGGCAGTGTGTTGTACCGGAAGGATTAAGCGGTATAAAAGCAATTGCTGCTGGTAGTGAGCACGTAGTAGCATTAAATGAGGATGGCAGTGTTACGGCATGGGGAAGCAATAAGCAAGGGCAGTGTGATTTGCCCGAAGGATTAACCGGAGTTAAAGCAATAGCAGCAGGTGCATACCATACGGTGGTTTTAATGGAAAACGGAAAAGTTACCGCATGGGGAGATAATGAATGTGGACAATGTGATGTACCAGAAGGACTTGTCAACGTAAAAGCAGTTTCTGCAGGCTCCGGGTATACCTCTGCTTTAGATGAAGGCGGTAAAGTTACAGTATGGGGAGATAATAAATATGGACAGTGTAATGTCCCTGAAGGTTTAGGGGATGTAAAGGCGATTGCTGCCGGTTACAAGCATATGGTTGCACTAAGGCAAGACGGTACAGTTGCAGCATGGGGAGACAATACGTATGGACAATGTGATGTACCTGAAGGCCTGACTAAAGTAATAAAGATTGATGCTAAAATCAGTCATTCTGCAGTCTTAAGAGAGGATGGAACAGTCCTGGATTGGGGAAAATACAATAATGAAGTGGATTGTATTCTGCCTGAGGGCTTGGAAAAAGTTAAAGACATAGCTGCGCTTTGGAATTATACGGTGGTTCTAAAAAAAGACAATACAATTTTGGGCTTGGGCGATATCAGAGGTTTTAAGCTCTCAGGCATGGCAAATGACTATTCCACCCCTCTAAAAGGAGATTTGAATGAGGATAATAAAGTGAATTCTACCGATTATGCAATTTTAAAGAGAATAATACTTGGTAATGTGGAATTCCCCACTGGAAATAAATTTATTGCTGCAGATCTGAACAGTGATAATAAAATAAATTCTATCGATTATGCAATGCTTAAAAGAGTAATACTTGGTACGATTTCCGGTGTATAATGTCTCCCGCCTCTAAGAACATATTTAAGAATTAATTAAAAAGAAGCGTATTATCCGATTAATACGCTTCTTTTATTATGCGCCATTTCCCGGAGGGAAATCAGGCAAAAAGCGAGGGACTCGATGTCCCAAAGCTTTTTGTTAGTTTTACGGCTGATGGTTTTAAGTCATGTTTCCGGTTATTTCAACTCAATGCCCGAAACTGCAGCATTTGATCTAATATGCTCATAAGATACCGCATTGTGATTAATTCCTAAAACACTATAAATCAATTCATTCTGATCACCATGATTTATTACTTTTGGATTCATATAATTACTGCCCATTTGACTAAAATGATCAGGAATTCTAAGAAAATGATAGTTGCTGGGACTGCTATTTTCAATATCGTCAGCTGTGCAGTCAACCGAATAGTACTTATTTCCAATTTTTACAACATTCCAGACATGCGTATTATAAACATTATTCACTACTTCACACTCTACCGAAACTGATTTGAGTAAAAGCTGATATGCTTCTGCATATCCTTCGCATACAGTAAACGGCATTAATAAAGCCCCGATTGCATTATGATACCTGCTGCTGCTAAGATTGTCAACATAGTAGGTATCAGTTCCTCCATCATAACTGACGCCGTCTTCAATGTAGCCAACGTATTTATAGCGTAATTGCTCCGCCTCAGAGGGAATATCATTAGGCCCATTTATTTCTATGCCATAGGCTGTTTCTGCATTAGGAACATACATGGAGTTTTTGCACAGCCAGTCACGCATTGCCATGGCCTTTATAGCCTCATCTGTCGGTTGCTTAAATTTCTTTTCATATGTTTGATAGTTATCCATCAGGTATTTTTGTGCCTCATTAACCTTAGCTTTTACTGCATTTAATACAAAACGTGAATAACGAAGGTAATCAAGGTTTGAAAGTATGAATTCAGCATTAGTACTTGTTAATGTACTGCCCCCGTTTATTTGGGTTATTGATGAATAATCCAAAAAACTGGTGTGACTGTCAATTTTTAATCCCTTGCCCATATTTCTTATATCTGTCACATTAGAGTTTAAAAAAGCATATGAGGCTATTTTTTTCAAAGAACTCGAGACAAAATATGTTGTGCCTGTTTTTCCTGCCGGATATGAAACCAGTTCAGTTATGTCGTAATTGAAAAGCACAGCTCCTTGACTTTTAAAACTGGTGTTTCCAGATTCAACATATATGGCACTTAAATTTTTTGCATCACAAAATGCATCTTCTGAAATTTCTTTAACCCCTTTAGGTACAGTAAATGAAGTATTCGTCAAGGCTCCAAGATATTTTATAAGTTTTGTTTTATCCTTTGTGTAGAGTACTCCGTTTATACTGTAGAAATTTTCGTTGCTTGAACTTACACTTATTTCTGTTAATTTTCTGCACTTATAAAATGCAAAATTATGTATGTAAAGAGTATTTGATGGCATTTCAATAGTTTCCAGGTTGTAACAATCATCAAAAGCATATGAAACTACTGCTTCAACTGTAGTTGGTATATAGAAAATTGAACCTGTTTTTGAAGACGGATATTTTATTAGTCTAGTCTTGTTTTTATCATAGAGTACACCATCATAGCTGGAATACCACTGATTATTTACACTGACCGTGATAGATTTTAAATTATTGCACCCTTTGAACGTAGCTTCCTCAATATACACCACATGCTCAGGAATACTTATTGAATTGACAGAAGTATTATTCCTGAAGGCATTTTCAAGTATTTCCAATACCTTATATTTTTTTCCTCCGCACTCTACTTCAGACGGAATAGTAACTGAAGTCATTGACCTGCATCCTATTACAGAGACGCAGTCATCTCTTACGACTTTGTACGTTATCCCATTAATTGTAAAGTCTATTATTTCAGCACTTACTATTAATGGCTTAAGCGGTAAAAACCCAATAGGTCCCTGAGTTTCTGCCATAAATCCACTGCCAAGCAATATGGCACCTGCCAGAGCAAATGAAACTACTTTCTTTTTCATTGATCGCATATAAAAACCCCCTGTTAATATGATTTCTAATTATAGCAGAATAAATAAAAAAATTGATGAAATAAAAGTGAAGTTATGATGAAAATAATGTGAATGAAACACAGGGACGGTTCTTGTGTTTCGTTTTTTCAAAAGAACTGTCAGTCTGTAATTTATGGTTAAGCCCTTTTTCTTAAAACCTTGCTCTCATATTCTTTGTTCTTTCATATACTCCTGACCTGTGTTGTATACTAAATTGACATTATAACCGACCATAATACCATTGTCATTTACAAACTTGCAGGTATAGCTGTTCTCTTCAGGTTTGATCAAAGTTCGCTCGATTTCATTCATACCATTATGATTTTCAGCAATCATATAAACCGTATCGGAATTTACTTCAATAGAATCCGGTATGTTATCCCTGGTTATCTCTGTAAATCCGAGCACCTGGTCATTTTCGCCTATTTGCTTTACCACAATTTTCTCAATCTCATTTACTCTTTCAAGTGTTATAGAGACACTACTTTTAAACTCAGTCTTCCTGCCATTTTCAGTTTGTGTGTGAGTTTCCGTCATGGTTTTTGTAATACCGCTCCCGGATATTCCGGATTCCGGCAGCGTGTAAATCTTTCCGTCTGAGGTTTGATATACAGGATTCACAAAAAAGATTTTATTTTCTGATCCGCAATAACTAATTTTAGCGCTCAATTCACTTGATTTATCTGAAATGTTGACTTTCGCATCAGTAAATCCTTCATCACCATGCATTACAGTTGTCCTTTCCAAATCAGTATAGACCTTCTCATAAAATAAGGATATTCCCTCAATTCCCTCAAAAACACACTTCCCCCCCGAGTTCTTTGTTGCAAAAATCCTTACCGGATTTTCCTCATACGATACTTGTTTTCCTTTTGTCAACAGTTTCTCCACATCAATACTTTCACGTCCTATCAAATTGATGGATTCAAAAGTGACAAATACACCAACCAGATTATCCGTAAGCTTTTCTTCCCCTGCCTCCTTTAAAGCAAGCTGACAGCCACTGAATACAGTGCTGAAAACAACTGCCATCAATAAAATTACAAATTTATTTTTACTCTTCATCTTCATCCTCCTCATACAGTTTTCCATCAAATTTCAGAATATCTCCAACATCGCACCCAAGGTAATAACAGATTTTATTTATTGTTCCAAACCGAACACCCTTCGCCTTTCCGGAGCGCAGTATTGATAAATTTGCCTCTGTAATCCCTATAAGAGCACAAAGCTCCTTTGAAGTCATATTCTCTCTTTTTAGATTATCTTCCAGATAAACCTGAATCGCCAAAGCTCCATCTCCTTTAAATAAACATGTCGTTTTCTTCCTTATGAACCTTACTTTCGGCAAAATATTTTGCAGCAAGCAGTACAATAAGTAAAAGTACAATCGGAAATAATGGTATGTTCATCCTGTAATCCGCTGCCAGAAGATGCTTTGCGAATATTACCTGAAACAGATTGACCGTTATGCACAAAAGCATTGTTATGGCAACCGAGTATTTGCAATAGACTCCAAGTTTACGTGCCGCAAATATTACATCTTCGCTATATCTGTCTGCCATCAACTCATTACAAAGTTTTGTAGCAAGATATATTACTGTTAATTGAAACATACTCGGTATCAGTTCAAAAATAAAGCGCAGTACAAAAAAGAAGTTTGTAAATTCCGTCGAAACATCCGGAGCTGTATTATTCAACTTCAATGACTCAATACTGTTCATTAGCTCAGCCAAGCCGGAGCCCAAAACACTATATATAAGGACTGCTCCAATAAAAATCAGAATTCTCTCAAGTATGGTGAGCATATCCTCTATTTCACTTTCCCCAAATTTCCTGAGCATCCTCAATATAATATATCCAATCAGAATTGAATAAAAACTCCCGCCAAGCATGCTTTTTACAGAGAGTACATTTCCAATTTTGATCATAAATGCAGGGTTTATAAAGAGGTACAACATAACAAACAGGAATATGCCTGCAATAATAAGCAGAAAATCTTCTGCTTTAGCTTTCTTTTTAAGCATTCTTACAGAAAAGTATGCAATTGGCACACTACTTAAACCAATATATATAACAACAGAAATCAAATTACCTGTAGCACCTGACAAAGACAGTTTTCTTAAAAACCTGCCGATTTGGACGTACGGAAACGACATTATCGCTTCATAATTCAATACCGGACTGCCTGTCACAGAAACTGCTAAAAAAGCTAAAGCAAATAATCCCCAAATCATCAGAAGAGTTTTTTGTTTCATTCCAATGTAATCCTTTCAATGAAAAATAATTATTGTTTAACAATAATTCTATTATCAGAATATACCCAAAATTATTGTTTGTCAATAATGAAACGCAGGGACGGCAGACCAATGTCATAAAGCTTAGTTTACAAATATTAGAATACCAATTATCGATAAAAATAAAACTTTAAAATTACGGGTAATAAACGTTATCTTGTCAACTTGTGAAGTAGAAAAGTAAATCACCTTAAGGCTCCAACAAAAGACAGAGTCTTTGCAGCAGCTTCTGTTCCTTTTTCCATTGCCTTTTTTACGTCAAAGCTGACAATGTATTCTGCAATAAATGCTCCCTGATATAAATCACCACAACCGGTAGTATCTATAACTTCACAAACTTTCTTTGCCTCACAAAAAAACTCAGTTCCGTTCTTATATGCCATACTTCCATCTTTTCCAAGCGTAGCAACAAAAATAGTGTCGTAACTATAGCTTACCACCTGTGAACCTGTCCCATGACACTGTTGCACGGGCTTATAATTTCCTTAAAAACGTCGAGAATCCTTTCTGTGATATATGATATACTTAAAGTATACTTCATGAAGTAAAATAATGGTGGTGAGTATGGAATATTTTCTGACAATTAGCTCTATTATCATTTTTATTGAAAATAGAATTTACGATAGAATTAATTATAAAGAACTGGAAAGAGCGACAGGCTTCTCAATAGCGCATATACGGGACATTTTTGTGAGGAGAACCGGCGTACCCCTTTCTAAGTATATTCTTACTCGTAAAATTTCTAATGCAGCATATGAAATTCTTTACAACCACCAAAGTATAATACAAATTGCTTCAAAATATGGATTTTCAAATCATGATACCTTTACACGCGCCTTTAAACGCATTACTGGTTTCACGCCTTCAGAATTCAAAAAAAAGCGGCCGCCTGTAGATAGAATAAAGCTTTGCGCAGGTGTGTTTGGTATCGGATTACTGAATCTGTCAAAAGAGAGGATGGTTATTAATGAGTAAAGTGATAAAACAGGAAAACAGTGTTGTGTTATATGGAATTTCAAAAGTAGAGTATGGTCCAAATGGGTGCACACCATATCCGATGTGTTTGAAAAGCTGTGCGAACTATCTCGGGCAAGATGTAAGCCTGGACTTTGCAATGGCAGCTACGGGAGCAGCTTTTCGACTAACCTGGGATACAACCTCATGGAACGGTGGTAATGTGGATGTTATTCACACATTCGATAATCCTGAAGAAGTCTATAGAGTAGGGGTTGAAGCGTTAGGACGTGATTTTCAAATAATAACAAGAACAAAAACACCGTGCGATGTAATGTTTTCAAGCACAAATAATTCAGATAAAAAAAGCGACTTTATTTCCTTTATAAAGAAACAAATTGATAAAGGCTTTCCCTGCATCGCACTTGGTATAATCGGACCACCGGAGGCTTGTATTATAACTGGCTATAGAGAAAACGGTGAAACCCTGCTGGGGTGGAACTTTTTTCAAGGTATGACTGAGTTTGCAACAGATGTTAAAACTGATGAATCAGGGTATTTTATATCGGATAAATGGTGGGAAAATAATGATACAATTGCAGTAATATCACTTGGAGAAAAGGATACCCCACTCATTTCATATAAAACAATAATTGAGAATGCAGTAAGAGTTATGACAGGGCGGCTTTATGTAAAGGTAGATAAGACCTTTGCCAAAGGAATAATGGCTTATGATGCCTGGAAAAAAGCTGTCTTAAATGAATCCGATTTCCCTCCTGATGCAATACTCCCCATTTTAGCCGAACGTCTAATGTGCCAGGGAGATGCAATGGATTGTCTTATTGATGGCAGACGCAATGCAGCAATTTTCATGAAAAAACTATCTGAAGAACTGAAGGAACAGGATAAAACATGCAATATAATAGAAGAGCAATTTACTAAAGTTACATCAAATGTAGAGAAAATGGCAAGTCTTCTAGGTGGATATGAAAGGGATGAAAAGCAAATGCGAAATTTTGCAAAATCAGATATAAGACAACAAATTGCAGTTTTAATTGATGAGTGCAAAACTGCGGATACCATAGCATTAGAAAAATTGCGTCAACTGTTGGCAAGCATTTGACAAGCCACAAGGTGACAGGGGACGGTTCTTTTGTTTCGTTTTAGACAAAAGAACCATCCCCGTGTCTTTATAATTACCAGTACTTAGGTCCGATTATAAATTTAGTAATCCATGCAAGGGCGATAGTAACTATCCACATCCAACCAATATACGGCGGCAGTTCAATAGCTTTATTCGCTCTCCAGTTAGCTGCAATCCTATAAAATGAATATACAGTTAAAAGAATAAATGGAAATGTAAAAGGATTATAAAGCAATGATTCCATATACTCTCCGGCAAAAGCTGCTTTCAGGCTTCTAGTCCCACCACTTCCCGGATTCGGCAATCCAGTATAATATGACCAGATAGACGGAGCAAGACGTTTTTGCCAGAATAACCAGTAGCCATTCCACAGGCAATAAAACACAAAAGCAATTATTCCTAAGTATTTGAAAAGTTCTATCCTAATTTTATGCCACAACCTTTGCAATACCTTTCTTCTTCCTTAAATGCATCAATAACAAAAGGCAGCCAGCAAAGCGGAATACAAAACAGTAATAAAACTATAAACATTACCCATCCTCCACTTGAGATCTTTTTTTTAATTGTCGGCATTCCTTCAGTTCCACAATGAACACATTTAATAGCCATACTCTAAACCCCTTCCTCTAGTTATGTAAAAAACTTCACTATTTATATAATATTAGTTTTACTGCGTTTGTGTCAAGAAATAACTAACTAAAAGGCAGTGCCTTAGCAGGTTTAAGGTA
>Ga0123335_1008408_pt1 | contig 11087 bp, 9 predicted proteins | sample BiotimSIPDNA_2_FD_89707 | JGI IMG/M metagenome (GOLD analysis project Ga0123335, IMG submission 89707) | Anaerobic biogas reactor microbial communites from Washington, USA - Biogas_R2 time_0 SIP DNA | ecosystem: Engineered > Bioreactor > Anaerobic > Unclassified | place: Washington, USA... | reverse complement strand
CTCTTTTACGATGATTTGGTGCGCAACACCCCTCGGCTGCAGATCCCGCACCCCAGGCTGGCTGAAAGAGCGTTTGTTTTAGTGCCGCTGAATGAGATTGCGCCCGATTTGGTACACCCGGTCATGGAAAAAACTATTACAGAACTGCTGGAAGACCTGCCAGATAGAACGGGAGTGCGGTTGTGCAACTAGCGTTGGCGTTGATGGCACTGTGCTTGCCTGGATTTGCCTGGTGGCTTTGGCTGGGGGACCACGAACAGGATGGCGGCGAAGCGTTGGCGCGGATTTTTGCAGTAAGCGCTAGTTTCATCACTTTGGTTGCCTTGGCTTTTTACACAGTAAGGCTGAGCTTTAGCCCTTTGATAATCGGACTGCTGCTCAGCCTGTGCATCGGACTGGTGCTGGCAGGGCTGATCCACAGTTGGAAAAGCGCCTTCAATAAAACCTGGTTGGTGGCGCTGCTGGTTTTAGCGCTCTTTGTCGTCTGGAGGCTTTGGCAGGCGCGGGAGTTGGTCTTCCCTAATTGGGTCGATTCACAGCATCACGTTCTGATCATACGGAAAATCATCGAAAATGGCGGATTGCCCAGCACGCTCGAACCCTATTTGCCGGGACCGTTTTATTATCATTTCGCTTTTCACGCGGTCACAGCATTCTTCTCAGTGCTGAGCGGTCTGGCTCCGGAGCAGGCAGTCTTGGTATTGGGGCAAGTGATGAATGCCTGTGTTGGAGTTTCCGTTTACGCATTAGCGAAGTCGATCAGCAGAGACTGGCGGGTGGGGCTGCTGGCGGCGTTTTTTGTCACCTTCGTGACCAAGATGCCCGGCTATTACCTGAGCTGGGGGCGCTACACCCTCCTGATGGGCGTGATGATATTACCGATGGCAATGGCTGAGGCGGAACGATTGAGAATGGGAACCGTAAAATGGTGGCAGGGAGTCGGGTTGTTCCTGCTCACTGCGGGAACCCTGCTGAGCCACTATCTGGCCGCATTTCTCTTAGGGCTTTATCTTGTGATCATGGGGGTTGCATGGGTGATAGAAAGTGTGCGCGCCCGAAAGATTGAATGGAAGCCGATCCTGACCCTTGCGGTACCGGCACTGCTTGCTTTGGTGGTCAGTATGCGCTGGTACATCCGCGTCATCAGTTATTCTTCATCAGCAATTGACCAAGGGATTTCGATACCCACTGGAAAGCTGGCATTGGCAAACAACCAGATCGACTATCTAAAATACATCATGGGACCTGAACCTGCGTATGCACTGGCGCTTCTGGCAGTTCTGGGAATGGCTTTGGCTTTGAGTAAACCAAAATGGCGTTGTTTTGCGATTTGGTCGTTCATGATCGGATTGCTTACTGTTCCACTGGGGATTGTGATTTTTGGTTTTCGCAGTGATCATTTTAGCCTGGTTCTTTTTGTATTATTTGGCACTCTGGCAGGATGGGTGCTGGTAGAGATTGTTGATTTTCTTCAAATGAAGATTGGACAGAAGAAACCTATCATTGCTGCTGGAATTCTGTTGGTATTGGTTCTGCTAGGATTCGGGATGTATGACAACTCCGACGCGATCAACGATGAGACAGTCCTGGTGGAAAAAGCAGATGTAATTGCGTTGGAGTGGATTAAAAACCACACAAAAAATGACGCGCGTTTCTTTGTCAATACAACTGGTTGGGGGTATGGAGTTTACCGAGGAGTGGATGGCGGAGGTTGGATTTTGCCAACCACAGGAAGATGGAGCCTGGCACCAACAATTTTTTACACATTTGCCGCCAATGAACTCACTGCCGAAACCTGGCAGGACTGGTCAAAACGCGCATCAATAGTCGCAGATTGTCAAACGGATTTCTGGGAATTGGTGGAAGAGGCTGACTTAAGTTATGTTTATATTCGCAAAGGCACAACGGGGCTACAGGCTAAAAATCTTGTGGCATGTGAGGGTGTGCGAAAGTTGTACGACAATGACGGCACATCAATATGGTTAATTGACGGTTATAATCCATAAGAATCACCTTTTGGCAGCGAAGAATAAAATGAGTTGGATTACAGTTAAGACATTATTCACGATTCTGATTTTGCTTCTATTACCTGGTTGGGCAATATTGGCGGGGACTGGATATTGGCGTAAATGGAATCCTTTGCAGCGCTGGTTCCTGGCTATTTGTCTGGGTGTTTCGTTTTGGCCGATATTCTATTATTCAACCAGAACCCTAATCCCTTCATTGCGGATAGGAACTAATAAGTTAATCATCATTCTGGCATTTTTTGCGGTAATAATTTTTATTCATTTACGAAAGAACTGGAAGGAACAACTCAAGTTAGGGGAGAATGCAGGAATCGTCATTTTAGTACTGATGATTACATTATTATCCCGATTGATTGTTTCCTATGAATTTCCCTACCTGGCTGGTGATGATTCCCTTCATCACAGCCTGATCACCAATTTGGTTGCAACAACAGGAAGATTGCCCTACAATATTTTGCCATTTGATTCAACTAATCTTAACCATTATCATCTTGGACTGTACACACTAACCGGTCCCTTACAGTTATTGGCTGGCATATCAGCGCCCCAAGCACTTTTGTGGTTTTCTCAATTTTTGAATGGTCTATGCGGACTGGGAATTTTTCTGATACTTGATCGCAAGGTTAGCCGTGAAGCGGGAATCTTTGGGATGCTCAGCGTAGGCTTGTTCTCTATATTCCCGTCATGGTTCATTAACTGGGGGCGCTTTACCCAACTTGCGGCTCAAACGGTGTTGCTGCCGGCTGCACTGCTTGCCTGGGAAACCATCTCAACCCATAATAGCCAACGAAAAATACTGGAAAGGCAAGATTGGGTTGACTTGATATTAGCTGGTTTGCTCTTTGCTGGTGTCTGTCTGCTTCACTTCAGGGTCGCAGTTTTCCTGCTTGGCTTGATTCTGATTGTATGCCTTAGCGAAACGATCAAGACTGACAAAAGAGTACACATTTTTTTGAGAATGGCAACACGAGTTGTTGTACTTGGACTAATCGTACTAATTATTGTTTTACCAACACTGATTTCAGGGCTTGAATCTTACCTGGTTCAGCGTGATCCACAATCGTTGACGAATGAGCTGAATCTGTCGCTTACAGAACAAAGTTATTACATACAAGGTGATAAGGATACATGGAAGCTAACCTGGAAGTCAGCATCATTTCTTGTAATTGGTGGGTTGGGAATGGTCGTGGGTTTGTTTTCCAATAAAACCCGACGACTTAGTTTGATTATATTTTTTTGGTTTGTGCTGATGATAGTGTTATCTCAGCTTTACAGGCTTAACATTCCAGCGCTAGCATTCGTGAACATTACAGCTGTCTTGTTGGCTTTCTATTTGCCCTTTGGTATTGGTGCAGGTATTTTATGGCAGATTCTTTTTGAAAAACCCAATCGATTAATCTTGAAAAAACTGCGCTTACTTGCCATTGGAATGATTGTTTTTGCGTCCTTTTTTACTTTTTATTTACGAACCAACGATTTTCTTGAAGTTCGAGCTTTTATGACCCCGGAAGATGAAGCTGCTATGGAGTGGGTGAAATTAAACACTGATTCAGAGGCAGTCTTCGGAGTCAATACGGCTTTTTTAAATCCTGCCATGCCGTATGGAACAGATGCCGGCTATTGGCTCCCGGTTTACGCGGAGCGTCGCACCACAACCATGACATTGCTGGCTTCCTTGTCTGACGATTATTCTCATGACTTGGAACGTTCAAAGACCATGACAGACCTCTATAAAATGAATACCGTTGAAACCTTATGCGATTTTGGCGTCGACTATCTCTATTCTGGTGTAAAAAACCCACTTGGCTCGCAAGATTTTGTTATGATCCAGGGGTTTGAGGACATTAGCAACGTAGGTAAAGTATATGATAAGCATGGTATCCAGATTTTTAAGATCTGTGATAACTAAATGTAGCAAAAATGAGAGAAACAATAAAAGTTTGCATAGCCACCACTAATTTTCCAAGATGGAAAGGGGATTTCAGAGTTCCTTTTATTTATGAAGCCGCGCGAGCGGTTAACAAGCACGGACACCAGGTAAAGGTCCTTACATTGCACACACCAGGTGCAAGCACACATGAGTTTTTTGATGATATTGAAGTTATCAGAGCAAAATATTTACCTGAAAACATGGAAGTGCTTCAAAAAGATGCATCTGGAATTCCAGAAGCCTGGCGAAGAGGCTTTTTACCAAAGCTGGCAACAATTCCATTCCTGCTTAGCTTTGCCAATCTGATTGGAAAACATGCAAAGAGCAGCGACATCATTCACTGCAACTGGAGTCTATCAGGATTAGCAGCATATCTTTCAAAATTCAGACACAATACCCCCTATGTGATTACTGTACAGGGCAGTGATATTTTCAAAACGTTTCACATACCAGTTATAAGAACGGTAATCGGACTCGCGCTTAAAAAAGCAGAGCATATTATTGCTCTGTCTGAAGATCTTAGAACTGCCACATCCATTTTTGGAGTTCCGATGGAGAGGATCACAGTGATTCCCAATGGGGTTAATATCGATCAATTTCCATTGGGAGAAGAATCTGAAAGAAAATCACAGATTATTTTTGTTGGCTCTCTAATCGAACGCAAAGGTGTCAATTATTTGATTGAGGCTATGGCGATTGTCAAAAAAAAGCATCCTGAGTGCGAATTACTTTTAGTCGGCGAGGGCAGAGACCGTGATGAATATGAGAAATTAGTACACAACCTCGGGCTTGAAGAGACAGTGTTTTTCTTAGGAGTCCAGTCTCAACAGAACGTCAGTCAGTTAATGCGGCAATCTCGTTTGTTTGTATTACCTTCAATCGAAGAAGGTCAAGGTGTTGTGTTGGTGGAGGCGATGGCAAGTGGTACTCCATGTGTGGGCAGCAGGGTGGGAGGGATTCCGGATGTTATTACGCCTGAAGTGGGAAAATTAGTGGAACCTAGGAACATTAAGAGCCTGGCGGAAGCAATAAATATTTTTTTGGATAATGATGAATTGTGGAGACATGCTAGCCTAAAGGCACGGGAACGAGTTGAAAACATCTATGACTGGTTTACTCTTGCAGACAAAATGATAGGAATCTATGATAAAGTGCTCAATAAGGATGAAATATGAGAGCATACCAAAAAGATTTTATTACTCTTTATGGACATCTTCGAAGACCAGAAAATAAGATTCATAAGCAAGGGAAATTCCATTACATTCTTCAAAGGCTATTAATGCATAATAATCAAGGCGTATGCCTGGACGTAGGCTGTTCCGATGGAGCAATTGCGTTGAGTCTGTGTGATCAATTTAAACAGGTTATCGGTGCGGATATCGACCTGATGGCATTAAGGAAAATTGATGACATCGCTTGTGAAAATGTTAACTTTCTTTCAGGAGATGCAATGGCACTGCCTTTTGGGAATCAATCAATGGATGCGATTGTTTGCTCTCAAACGTATGAACATGTTCCTTCCTCAGAAAAATTATTTGATGAGATCAGCCGTGTAATTAAAGATGAAGGAATCGTACTTTTTAGCGGTCCGAACAAGACCTTTCCTGTAGAACCTCACTTTTTCTTACCATTCTTACACTGGTTCAGTCAAAAAACTGCAGATAGATACTTGCAACTGACAGGTAAGGGTGATCATTACTATGAACGCTCAGAAACATATTGGAAATTGAAAAGAATCTTTAAAGGATATGAAATTATTGATGTAATCAGATACGTTTTTGAGTATTACGGAGAGCACTCACCAAAAAAAAATACCCGAGTAGCAAACAGGATTGCTTCAAGACTACCAGTCATTATTTTGCGACTGGTTGCACCATTTATGGTGAACATTAACTGGATATTGATCAAGAAAGCCGCTGGTTCCAATGACAAACAAAGGATCAAATTCGCCACGTAGGGCAATTCGAGAAGAGATCCAAGCATATCTTACACAAAATGGGGAAGACAGGTGGAAGTACTTTTCTGCATCCATATTTATCCACTGGAAAATCATGATTGAAGACTTTGTTCCACGTTTTCTGTCAGGTCGAGTATTGGATGATGGCTGCGGGTATGCGCCATATTCGGAAATAGTTTGTAGATATTCAAAAGAATTGATTCTCCTTGATCATATTATTTCGCATCCAGAAGTAAATGTGTGCTCAGATGTCAGAAGGCTGCCATTTGAGAATGCCTCATTTGATTGCGTGTTGAGCCTTCAAGTTCTGGAGCACGTTGCGAATCCTTTAGAGGCAATAAAAGAAATAAGCCGCATCTTAAGACCGGCTGGTATCCTCTTGCTTTCAGTACCACACCTCAGCCGATTACATGAATTGCCGCATGATTATTTTCGATTTACGGAATATGGTCTCAGAGAACTGGCACGCTGCGCTGACCTCGAAGTAATTGAATTAGTGCCGACAGGTGGAATAGTAGCGTTTTTGGGACATCAGCTATCAATTGCTTTTTTGACTGGTTTATGGCGCATAAAATTCCTTAGACCGTTGTTATTGATAATTAACAAACTGTTTTTCACCAAATTCTTGACAACTCTAGACGGACTCATCGGAATGTCATCACTTTTTCCACAAGGTTATGCAATGGTAGCAAGAAAAAATGAACTGGCACAAAATTAAACACTACACCCGGATTGCTGGAACTATAATAGGGACTGGCATTTTTATATACTTGGTTGTAAATGCAATAAATAAGATTTTTACAGTATCAGAACCAATTGTATTTCGGGGGGTCTACTTATTTCTTGCCCTGATAATCACATTTTCAATTTACTTTATGCAAATGATCAATTATCAGATGATGCTTTCAATCCAATCTATTGATGCAAAGTTGAAATATATCCTGGCAGGATATTCATACTCCTTCCTACACAAATATATACCGGGATATATCTGGGGATATGTGTCCAGATCCGATTGGTATGAAAGGGAAACATCAATACCAACCATAAGTTCCTGGATTGCATCAGCAACAGAGATAGTTATCACTGTTGCTAGCAGCATATCAATTTGGCTCTGCTATTACCTTATCAAAAACAATATAGACCCACTCCTAGGGTTTATTGTTGTTTTGATGCCTTTTTTGATTGTTTTTCCACTCAACCTGTTAATTCCTCAATTGAGGAAAATAAAAAAAACCAAGAATTTTTTAGAAGATCTTAAAGCCATCCCTATAGGTAAATGGTCAATAATTGCAATCACCTCGTACTTACAATGGGGTCTTTTTGGTGTCGGTTTGTGGGCAATGGAGCAAGCGTTCTCCTTAAAAATAGAGATGAATATTGAGAACCTGGTAAGTTATGTGTACTCCTTTGCCAGAGCCTGGGTAAGTGGATTCTTGATGGTTTTTATACCAAATGGCTTAGGCGTTCGTGAAGTAGTGCTTAAAGATTTGTTAGTCGAGGTTGGTCAAGTTGGTTCCACAACGGCAGTTCTGATTTCCACTTCTTATCGACTGGTAATTATGGCAGCGGAATTAGGTTGGGTAATACTAATGGTATTAGTTAATCGCAGGCAAATAGAGAAGAAATAAACCAAAAGTATTATTGATATTTAACTTCTCCCAAACTATCATATAGAAAATTGAATGGAGGTTCACATGAAAAAATATTTAAGCATTCTCGCCGCATTATTGTTCGTCCTGGTTCTGGCAATTGCGCCATTTGAACAAAGTAATACAATGGTGCTTGCAGCAGCCACGTCTAAAACACTGGCAACCAACTATACGTTGGTTAACCTTGGCACTGCAACGGCCACAGTTCACGCGCAATATCTAACCCCAGCAGGTACAGAATGGGGAAGTTCGATTTATAAGGACTTCACGATTCCTGTTGGCGGAAACCAGATTGTCCGCCAATATGATGATACCGGTCTAACCTCTGGAATGGGCTCCGTTGTAATTTCATCTGACCAAATGTTAGGTGCAATGGTTCAGGAAATTACTCGTTCAGGTGTTCCTACCATGGGTGCTTATTCAGGCGTCACTTCGCCAAGCGCCACCTGGTATGTGCCTTTGGCTGCCCGACAGGCAAATTCTGCTACTGGTAAAGTCAATTCCCAGATCGTTGTCCAAAATGTTGGCACATCTGCTGTCAACTTTAATGTCGAATACTTCACACTTGCTACAGGAGCTTCGGCATTTGATAAGGACTATACCAATCTGGCTGCTGGCGCTTCTTTGTTGATCGATCTTGATCTGGAGACCGGTCTCACAGCTCCATGGTGGGGTTCAGTGGTTGTTTCAACGACCAGCGGGTCCCTCGGTGTGGTTTCAAATATGTTCTTTGGTGCTGACAGCCTTAATGCTTTCAATGCATTTGCTGCTGAGGAAGTTGGCCCATCCTGGAGAATTCCTCTCCTTTATGTTCGCCTGCCAAACACCCTGACAACCTCAGTTACTGTACAGAACCTAAGCGGAGCCACCTTACCTGCAGGTGATATTCAGCTTGATTGTGTCAAGAACCCATCTGCTTCAGGAACTGACTTTACAGTTGTTAGCTCAAGCCCGATTCTAAATAACAGTTCTTACGCATTCAATACCTTCACCGACACAGTCAAATTCCCAACCGCAAACTGGTACGGTAGCTGTGAGGTGAAATCTCTGTCTGATCAAGATATTGCAGTATTGGTGCAGGATCGTTATACTGCTAACGCCGAACAATCAATGTATGGCGCTGTGCCTGGTGATTCGACCAGTCAGGATGTTTCTGTACCGTTGGTTGCCAAGCGTCTAGCCAATGGTTTTGCTAACACCGTAACCATCCAAAATCTCGGTACGACAGCGGCAACTCTGACCATTACCTACGTTCCCACTGGTGGTGGTACACCTATCGTCAGAACAGGTATTTCAGTTCCTGCAGGCGCCAGTTACATTCGCAACTTCCGTTTGGCCGCAACTGAGGCTCCTGATATGCCCGATGGTTGGGTGGGTTCCATGGTGATTGAATCCAACACCCCGATTGCTGCGTTTGTTCAGAATACTTATCTGACCGCATATGGCGATCGCCTGATGGCTTACTTGGGTTTCAACCACTAAGATCATCCTAGTCTTGACAATAGCCCTCACAATTTGTGAGGGCTATTATAATTAAGCTATGACACATAAAATACATTTCATTTTTGTTGTTGGTGTGATAATCATACTGTTATCAGCATGTGGATCGGTTCAAACGCCACCTTCTCCAGTGGAATCTTTGTTAACCGATAGGCCCGATAATCAATTATTGGAAAACACCCAGGATACTTGGGAACCTTCAACGATGTATCCTATGGAAGACACTCAAATCGCAACACTTTATCCTGCTTGGGACCGTCCAAAAGTAAAATTTGAAGAATTGAACCCTCCCATTGATGCCCCCGAACCTCTGGAAGGCAAAGCGTCGATTTCAGGGTTGTTGTATGCATTTGATATTTCAGTTCCCCTGGCAAATATTGAATTTATCTTAGTCCCGGCTGTGATAACTGAAGGCACACCGATCGTTCCACCAATAATAACAAATGGAGATCCAGAAAGCGGAGATATTATTGGAAAAACAGATGCAAATGGAGTTTTTTATCTCAACGATGTTGCCCCTGGCTTATATTACCTTTTGATCAATTATCCAGATCACAGCGTAATAGCGGTGGAATCTGATAACACTCTCTATAACAGACTATTAGAATTTGAAGCAAATGAATCTTATCTTTTAGGCGTAATCAAGATTCTTGGCTAATTAATCGTTAGTTAGCATAGGCAGCATAATTGAATAAAGCGCTTGGAAACGGGCAAAAAACGACTCTGATTCCCCGGAAGCATTATTTCCTCCTAAGATATAAAGACTATTATTAAAATAAGCCACAGAAAAATCAGAACCAAACTCAAAGCCTTCCGGGTTATGCTCAGAGATCCATTCGGTGCGATCTGGTGAAAGTTTTATCACTTTTGAAGGACAAATGACAAACAGAGTGTCCACCAACTGGTCGGTTTTGCATTTAACAGCCGGTTCTGGTAAGTTTAATTCATCACGGAAAGAGCTTTCTGAATCTGGCAACGAAGAAGGGGCGTATGATTCAACAAGCGTCAGATCTTCAACGCCATCTGATCCGCCAACGAGATAGATCCTGCCCCCCCAAAGTGTGCTGTCCAAGGATGCACGTTCTTGAGACATTGGTTGTTCTTCTGACCAACGATCGATGGCAGGGTCATAAGAATAGACTTGGTTCTTAATCCCAGATTCGTTAATGCCTCCAAAAATATATAGCTTACCCTCAAAAACTTCCAGCGCATAACTACTTAACGGTTGAGGAAGAGATGCAACTTGCGCCCATGAATCATTTTCCGGACTATATATTTCTACCAAAGATGTAGATTCTCCACTGTCGGTAATTCCACCCGGCACATAAATCCGATCGTTGAGTACGACGGCATTTGCTTCTCTTACTGGGGTTGGTTTGCTGGCTAACTCTTCCCAGATGTTTGTCTGAATATCAAAAACATGAACATCATTTAGAGTTTTTCCGTCAGCAAAGCCACCGATTAAATAGATTTGAGAATTGTAAGTGATAGCTGCTGCCTGCGATCGAGGGCTAGGTAGGTCTTCCATGTGCACCCAGCGTCTGTCACTAAATTCAGCACGAATTGCGTTTTCATTAGAATTTGCGGAACGAATAATCGCAAATATTGCAACTCCAATGACTGTCATTACGATTAGAATGATCATTATCAACTGGTTTTGAGCCGGGGTGGGCTTAGATGCCTTGAGATTGTCGGAGGAGGCTGATGTTGAAAGGCCTTCTGGCAAATCTGATATCCTTGTTTGTAAACTGAAACCATTCTCAATCGCATATAAGGTCGCTTCGGTTCGGGAGGAGACTTCGATTTTCTGAAAGATATTGGAAACGTGAACCTTGACGGTATTAATGCTAATAAATAGTTCTGCCGCGATTTCCTTGTTAGACTTCCCTTCCGCGAGCAGGGCAAGGATCTCGGTTTCACGTGAGGTCAGTGTAGTGTTCTCAGTCATAGTCTATCCTGTCCCTAATTATAAAGGGGTTATTCACAGAGAATATGACAGTAAACCTTCTCAATCTATTTTG
>Ga0123335_1008402_pt1 | contig 11098 bp, 7 predicted proteins | sample BiotimSIPDNA_2_FD_89707 | JGI IMG/M metagenome (GOLD analysis project Ga0123335, IMG submission 89707) | Anaerobic biogas reactor microbial communites from Washington, USA - Biogas_R2 time_0 SIP DNA | ecosystem: Engineered > Bioreactor > Anaerobic > Unclassified | place: Washington, USA... | reverse complement strand
TTTCAAGTTTCTGCTGCACGTGGTTAAGATACCAGTGAAACTTGAAGTCCCCTACAGCAGAAACCCTGGTTGGCACAGGAAGCTCCTCCAGAATAGAGGCTAGTTCATCTAAATTCTCCTCAACTGCCCGGGAAGGCTCTTTTTTAGGCTGAGGTTTTGCATTTCTGTCAGCACTCTTGTTAGTGGAAGGTACCGGTTTTGGTTCCGGTTTAGCTTCCCTGCGAGCCACTCTCTGCTGTGGAGCATTCTGTACTTTCTGCGGAGTCACCGGACGCATGGGCGACACAAGCTGAAAGGTCTGGGGACGCTGAAAAGTGCGAGGTTTCCAGGTCAGTTTTAGAATAAGAGGAATACCGATTAACATCAACAGATGAAAGGCGATAGAGATGACAAAGGAAACCCAGCCATTTACCTTCTGATCATTGTATGTCATCAGTGCATCAGATCTGGACATAGTCCTACTTTCCGGAATTCTCAAGAGGCAGAGTCAGAAATCCCAATTTCACCACGCCTGCTTTCTGTATCTCCCCAATCACCCTTATTACCAGACCATAAGGCACCTTGGCATCTGCATTCACGAATACAGGTACTTCCTTTTCACCGGCAAATACTTCCCGGAAGCTCTTTCTGAAATCCAGCAGAGACACTTTCTCATAATCTATGTAAATTTCATTTTTCGAATTTATGGTCACCTGGATCGATTTATCCACTTCCACATTTTCCGCTTCTGCTTTGGGAAGATCCACCTGTACTCCCTGAGTCATCATCGGAGCAGTGATCATGAAGATAATAAGTAAGGCAAACACCACATCGATCAGATTGGTGAGATTGACATCGCTTATAACATGACGACGCCTGGCTTTTCTTTTAAGACCCATTGTCTTTTTTCCCCTGCTTCCTAAACTCGCGGCATCTGTGATGGCTGTGTGCGGCCTGGCCGCTCTGTGTAAAGCAGATTGAATATTTCCCTTTTCAATCGCACTATTACCAGTTCCTTAAACTCATCCATCTGGTTTTCGATTTTTTCAGCCCGGTGATTGAAGTAATTATAGAAGAATAGTGCCGGGATAGCTACTGCCAATCCCACGATGGTAGTAATGAGCGCTTCGGCAATTCCGGGAGCAACTACCGGTAAAGAGGCTGATCCCTGATTTCCGATCTCGAAAAAGGAGTTCATTATTCCCCAAACCGTTCCTAAAAGACCCAAGAATGGGGCAATGCTGCTTATCATGGCCAGAAAAAACACACCCTTGTCCAGAGGTGCAATTAGAGCCATAAATGCACTCTCCATGCGCTCTGAAGCCATGGTGAATTGATTCTGCAGAAAAAAGGACCAGTCTTTTACCCCGGTATGGGATTTAGCATCCTCCAGGATTCTTCGATACTCCATTGCGGCTGTGCGGCCCAACTGTCCCATAGGAGAACCTATGGTTTTGGCATCCACCGATTCGATTTCAGAGAGTTTATTGAGCATGTCATAACGACGCCTGAAGAGTTTATTTTTGGCCGCAATCGTAGCCAATGCAAAATACCGGTTAAAAATTATTGCCCAGGTAAGAAGTGAAAATAATGCCAGAAGTATGATGATAATTCTACCCGCCCATCCCGAGCGGACAATCATATCGATTACAGGAACATTCATGAATAGATCCTTTCGGATAAAACTGAAATCCAACTGTATATTTGTAAATTTGGGCAACCCACTTTTTATATCAACTCAGGAGCAGGATAACCAAACCGTAAAAGACTCATTTTATATACAGCAACGCATCTTTTAAAATTACTTCCTGATCGGTTGATAATCAAATAGAAGTACCAATTCGATGCTCCTTAATGAAGGCTTTGAAACCTTTGATAATCTGACCCTCTGATCTATATTTATCCAACAAACATTAACTCCTAAGGCGGATTAATAAAGATGAACTTCGAACAGCTTACCCCGGACCAGATGCTTAATGCTGCTGAAGAAGCAACCGGAACCCTTTTCACCGGTTTTACCGCCCAGTTGCCAAGCTACATAAACCGGGTGTATGAATTCAGAACCCGCGATGGAACCAGGTTGATCGCTAAATTTTACCGCCCAGGCCGCTGGAGCAAAGATGCAATTTTAGATGAGCATACATTCCTTCAGGAGCTATATGAAGCAGAACTGCCGGTTATCACTCCCCTGAGACTTTCAAATGGTGAAACGCTGGGAGTTCATGATGGGATTCACTTTGCTATTTTTCCTAAAAGGGCAGGAAGACAGTTGGAGATAAACAGCTTTGAGGATTGGCTCAGACTCGGAACTCTGGTAGCTCGCATCCACAATGTTGGTGCATCACATGCAGCAAAATCCCGGATTGTGCTCTCGCCAGACCAATCTACTCGTAATGATCTGGATTTTCTGAATAAAATCATCCCATCACCTTACCGCAGCAGTTACCAAAAACTGGTAAACGAACTAATCGATCTCTGTACTCCCCTTTTTGACCACAATAAAGAGATCAGAATACATGGGGACCTGCACATCGGCAATATTCTGAACAGAATGGAAGAAGGTCTTCTGGTAATCGATTTTGATGATATGGCTATGGGGCCTGCGGTACAGGATCTCTGGCTTTTGCTTCCGGACAGGCTGGAGAAATCCAGGGAAGAGGTGGCCCTTTTTATCGAGGGATATGAGCAGTTCAGAGATTTTGACTCCAGAACGTTACGGTTGATAGAGCCGCTAAGGGCCATGCGGATGATCTACTTCTTAGGATGGTGCAGCAGACAGATAGACGACCATCAGTTCAGGAAAAATTTCCCGGACTGGGGAACTGACTCTTTCTGGAAAAAAGAGATAAATGATCTTAGCGAGCAGATGATGTTTGTGAGAGAGGCACTGGAAAGCGACAGCCACTAAAGATATATTCCGTTTGGCCCGTTTTTTTCTATATAGTTGTATCAGTTTGCTGTAAGTAAGTGTTCGATTCTCAAAAAAGAGTCCAGAAATCTGTTTTTAAAGGGAAGTAATAATGGAATTGATCTTAATTAGCCAGAAAGCCTCAAAAAACCACCAGATGGAAAAAAACTCCGACCCGGAATCCGAAACCGAAACGATCTCAGTGTCCTCCAAAGCCACAATAGTAGAAAACCGGGTTAATGATTTTGATATTAAAAACTGCTCTCCCAAAGCAATTTACAATTAATCCTTTTTGACTTCGGAAGCCACCAGTGTCGAATTTGTTCAGCATGAGTGGCTTCCCAAATAGTAGCGTTTCTCTTTTAAGGAAGATTCGCGTAATTCGTGTCTCCTCATTCGTGTTATTCGTGTTCTCCTTCAGAATTTTGAAGTTAACACGATTCACACGTACGCGAACAATAAAAGAGAACGGTTCTGTTTAACCGAAATTTACCAATAGATGGCATTACGAACGCGTGTGATATGTCATTCCGAACGTATGTGAAGAATCTGGTAAGGCATGCGCCCTTTATTAGTTTCGGATAGCCATTCAGTCAATAAGTCAGAATGCGAACGCATTTGCCCCCATTTCAAAGCTCTTGTTTTTGGATCGTATTTCGAATTTATCAACCTCATTCCCCTTTTCGAATTTCGAATTTCGTATTTCGCATTTTCCCTCCTCTTATTCTCCTTTCGAATTTCGTATTTCGGATTTCGAATTTCCCCCCGTATTTCGAATTTCCATCTGGCACGGTAAATGCACTTACTTTCTATTAAAAACAGTAACTTTTATTACTCATTTGTTAATTATCAAACTGAGGTACAATATGGGAAACCATTTTGAAGACCGTCTCTCAGAGCTAAGATCCCAATACGAGGCTGGACAGAGGGAACTGGAAAAACTGCAACAAAGGCAAAATGATCTGCAGGTAACTTTACTGAGAATCAGCGGTGCGGTCCAGGTGCTCGAAGAGGAATTGTCCAAAGAGAATCAGCCTGATAAAAGCCAGCAGCAATAAGATCCGAGCCTTAACGGTTTTATTCACCAAATCTTTGTCCGAAAGGGATTTTTCGATAATAATTCCCGGAGTATGTCAATGGAGAAAAGAAATATCACCTGGCAGATTTTCCATCCTTTCGGTCTTTTTCATTCGAAAAAATCCAGTAAAGAAGAGGAAAAAAAAGAACCGGTTACTCATAATAACCAGAGAACTCAAGAACTTCAGAAATCAAATCAAACCGCAACTGCAAAGCCTCCTGCCACCCGGGAACAGACTCGACAGACCGTAGCTGAAGCAGGCCTGGAACAGTTACCGGAAGAGGAATATCCCGATGTCCTTCTGGATGTACCCACTGTAAAGGTAGACGAAATTAAAATCGAAGTCGATGACCTCCAGGCTCAGGTGGCAATCAGTGCAGATCTGGCCAACCTGCTGAAACTCCAGATCGGTGCCTTTGTCAGCATAAAAAAGGTGCTGATAGATATTTTAGGTGTCGAAGCGCAGGCGATTCTGAAGGTAAGACTAAAAAGGGTGCATGCTATACTGGCACGAACTCTGGATACCCTGGATCGTAATCCCGATATCCTCAATAACCTTCTTCAGCCAGTAGGAAAAGCAGTCGGGGAGATCGGATCCGGTCTGGGAAAAACAGTTGAAGAACTGGGGCCGGGTTTAGGAAAAGCAACCGGTGAACTGGGTAAGGGATTAGGCACTGCAACCGGTGAAATCGGTAAAGGTGCTGGGAAAACCCTCGGCGACCTGGGACCGGGCTTAGGAAAAGCTACCGGTGAACTGGGCAAAGGATTAGGTACTGCCACAGGCGAAATCGGTAAAGGTGCTGGGAAAACCCTGGGTGAACTGGGACCTGGGTTGGGAAAAGCTACTGGTGAGCTGGGTAAAGGATTGGGTACTGCCACAGGTGAAATCGGTAAAGGTACTGGGAAAAACCTGGGTGAACTGGGACCTGGACTGGGAAAAACTACAGAAGAACTGGGCAAAGGATTGGGCACTGCTACCGGTGAAATCGGTAAAGGCTCAGGGAAAACTCTCGGTGAGCTGGGACCAGGCCTGGAGAAAACCACCGGTGAGCAGGAGCCGGCTTTATCAAATACTACCAAAAAACTGGGTGAAGGATTAGGCAACGGTAAAATCAGTGGAAGTAAAAGGAAATCTCTAGGTGATCTTGAAAAGGGTTTGGAGATTTAAGGTTAACCTTTACTTCGATATTCTATTCCCTCTCCTTTTTCCTGTTTTGTATTTCGAATTTCGAGTTTTAAATTTCCGATTTCCTCACTTCGAAATTCGATATTCATTTGTTCGATATTCGATATTCTTCTAATCAAGCATCTTTTCCAGCAATTCAAAGCGACTCCGTTCAAAATAATTTTGTTTATGGTAGAAAGCACGTGCAGCACCGTTTTCATGATCTAACTGAAGTGAAACATTCCTGCATCCTATGCGCCTGAATTCTGTTTCTGCAGTTTCAAGCAGTTTCTTCCCTATTCCTGTCTTTCGGTAATGAGGTAATATGAAAAATTCATCAATTTCAGCAGTCAATCCCAGATGCTCAAGGCTGTAAACGTAGACAGCAAGAAGGTATCCTACCGGTTCTTCCTCTGCAAATGCCAGCCATCCCTTCCCCAGATGTGGATTTGAAAACAGGTATCTTAGCTGCTTGGAAACAATTTCATCGTTAAAATTGCCGATTCTTTCAAATTTCCAATACATGCGGATCAGAGGCAGAAGCTGCTTTATATCGTCTATCCCAATGTTTCGGATCAGTATTTTTTCCATTTAGTAACCTCCTTGCTTAAAACTTTTCCCCTTATCAATAATATTACGAATTTCCCCCTCATGCTGGATCACATTCGTGAGGTTATTTATCCGTTTTAATCGCAATACAAGGGACTCGATAGCTGATATGATGATAACTTTCGGATTTTGGATGGTAGAGACAAACGCAGCCAAAAACCAGTGAGTGCCACAGGTTAATCCGGATCCGGTACAGTTCATGAGCTCATATTATCAATTAATTTGACTATTTCATTTATGCTATAATATGCTTAACATATTTTATGCATCAATAGACATTGATTCATGCCGGATTCTCCATCCACCAGCATTAATAAGTAATTATTGCAGACCTCCTGTTTCTGCAAAACTTGATTTTGATAAACGCAAACATTAATTTAATAATCTGGTACCTGGGAATATGATCATAGGTTTGCATATTTTAATTGTCAATTATTATGTAGAATTAAATATTTTCGGGAAACAGGGATCTCCCTAATGTCAGTGCACTGATTGAATCAGATGCAGACACCTCCACATATTGAATATAACCCGATTCTGAATATTATTTACTTGTAAACAAGACATGCAAACCTCCACATCGAAGGTGTGTTGTACGAACTTTGTCCATAAACAGGCTAAAGTAAGTCATATAACCAGGAAAAAACCGCACAGATATCAACAATGGAAGGAGCAAATAGATGAAAACCAGTTCTGATCAGAAGTTTGATGAGCTTTTTCAATTTGCCCGTCATCTTGGTACTCAACATCAAATCAGCTCCCATAACAGAAGCAATTATTCAGTTTGGAGAACCCTCTCCCGTGACATAAAAAAACTCAACCGGATTTGTCAAAGATATAAAGCACTACTCGAGCTGAAGATCTCTTTACCTGCAGCCAGCGAATGGCTGGTTGATAACATATACCTTATAAATGAGCAGGCTCAGTTTATCAGAAAGAATTTTCCTAAATGTTATTATAGAAAATTGCCTACACTGATTAACGGCCCGGTTAAAGCTCAGAAGCGAATTTACGCAATTATTCTGACATTATTGGAACAGACGGATGGCCTCTGTGATCCTGAAACACTCAAGGGCTTTTTATGGGAATATCAAACCATTCAGCCTTTAACGATGGGTGAATTATGGGCTGTACCGCTCATATTCCGGATGACAATCATTCAAAAATTAAGGGAATTATTTGAAGTAGTAAACCAGGATATTCCGCCTCTCAAACAGGCCAATGTTTTTTTCAAAAGGATCACCCCCCTTTTAAGCGACTTTTCCGGTACAGTCCATCGCAGCATCCAGGCTATCGAACGGCGCATGGACCTGTCCAATCCGACTGTCCTGGTTTATCTGGCCAAATATATCAGAGAGCGGGTCGAGTGCAGTTCCCTTGCTCACTGGCTGGAAGCGCGCACTGCGACACATGACTTGAGTTTAATCGAATTAATAGAAGAAGAACAACATCGTCAATCACAAAACCGGGTGACTGCCGGGCAACTCATCACCAGCCTCAGACAGATCTCCAATGTTATCTGGGATCTGCATTTTGAAGAATTATCTCTGGTCGATAAAACACTGCGCCATGATCCGGCCGGTGTTTATCCACGGATGGATTTTCAAAGCCGTGATATCCTGCGCCACAATATAGAGAAATTTGCCAAAAAGTGGCATATTTCTGAACATCTCCTTGCCGAACAAGTTGTGGATCTGGCCGAAAAAGCCAACCAGAACTCATCTGAGCATAATGTAGAAAAACATGTCGGATACTACTTGATTGATGAAGGACGCAGCCAGTTATCTGCAGCATTAAAGATCAAAAAAAGACTAACCTATAGCGTTGCTGAGAAGTTAATTCGTCATTCCAATCTGGTCTATTTTCCCGCATTGGCGATATTTACCGGATTTGCTCTTTTTGCGATCCTTCATTTCTTTTTACCGCTTGTAACCAGGACAACAATCTGGCCTTTACTTATCTTGTCTTTACCGGCGCTGGTTCTGGCAGGCGGATGGGCAGTTCGTCAACTCCATACTTTAATAACTTTCGCCTTCCCGCCTCAGCGATTGCTGAAAATGGATTTTAAAAAGGGTGTTCCAAAAGACTGTTCAACAGTGGTGGTAATCCCCACTATTCTGAGTAACTCTGCAACAATAGACAGTTTAGTTCACAAACTGGAGCTATACTATCTTGCTAATCAGGATCCTCATGTTTACTTTGCTTTATTGACTGACTTTTCCGATGCTTCGCAGGAAAGTCTTCCCGGTGAAGAAGAACTTATTCAGGAAGCGATCCTTAAAATCGATGAATTAAACAGCAAGTATTCCGACATGGGGATCAGCAGGTTTTTCCTGTTTCATCGAAAGCGCCTCTGGAATCGATCTGAAGGAAAATGGATGGGCTGGGAGCGCAAAAGAGGGAAACTGGCCGAGTTTAATGCGCTGTTATGCGGTGAAAAAAACAACTCCTTCTCTCATATCCATGGCAACATTGATCTTTTAGGGAACATCCGCTATGTAATCACTCTGGACACAGACACTCAACTGCCCAGAGACTCTGTAAAAGGGTTAATCGGTACCTTGGCTCATCCCCTTAACCGCCCAGTACTGGATCCGGACACCAAAAAGATTGTCCGCGGTTATGGATTGTTACAACCCAAAATTGCAATCAGTCACAATAGCGCTAATCGATCCTTCTTTTCCCGTCTCTTTGGTGGACAATCCGGAATCGATTCCTATAGCGGTGCAGTTTCAGACCCCTATCAGGATCTTTTTCAACGCGGTATCTTTACAGGAAAAGGAATCTATGATGTCCGTGTTTTCCACAATATTTTATGGGATCGGATTCCCGAAAACTCGATCCTCAGCCATGATTTGTTGGAAGGGAGCCTGGTAAAAGCAGGGCTGGTTACTGACATAGAACTCATAGATGACTACCCGGTAACATATCTGAATGCTCTGGAAAGAATGCACCGATGGGTCAGAGGCGATTGGCAACTTCTACCCTGGCTTGGCAAAAAAGTACGTAATCGTCTGGGAGAAAAGACCTCTATCAGGCTTGATCTGATTTGCCGTTGGCAAATGGTAGATAATCTGAGACGCAGTTTATCAGGGCCTTCAATGATGGCACTTATCGTTGTCCTCTTATATAACTTCAATGAACTGCCAACACCTCAATGGCCACTGATCACAATAACAGCCGTTCTGTGCCTCAATTTCATTTTTGATCTGTATATTGGGTTTAAATCCGGATCTGCATTAAGTCACTACTTTTTCAGACCATTATTCAGTTTTGGTGTTTTATTTCACCACACCATAAAAATGATCGATGCTATAACCAGAACACTTTTCCGTTTGTTTATTTCTCATCGTAAACTTCTGGAATGGGTTACTGCTGAAGAAGCCGGAAGACAGTTGAATAACTCTTTTTGGGGGGTATTCAAAAAAATGTTAATTGGTGAAGTGTTGATCCTGGCTGCAGGGACCATTTTATGGATCGTTTCCGGCAATATTTTTATGATCATACCCCTTTTTATCTGGTTTACTGCTCCATTTCTGGTTTTTCTAATCAGTCAGGAACTTAAACCCCGCCACGAACAGCTTGAAGATGATGATGAAAATTATTTAAGAAGTATTGCCTGGCGCACCTGGAGGTTCTTTCAGGAAATCGTCACTGAAGCTGATCAATATCTTCCACCGGATAATTTACAACTGGATCCGCCGGTCGGCATAGCGCACCGAACCTCTCCAACCAATATCGGATTGTATCTATGCTCGGTTGTTTCGGCCTGTGATTTCGGTTACATCAGTCTTAATAAGATGTTGAAGCGGCTGGGAAATACTGTAGATACTCTGAAAAAGCTGCCCCGATGGAACGGCCATTTTTTTAACTGGTATGATACGGAAACCCTGAAGCCTTTGCATCCGATATATGTGTCAACAGTAGACAGCGGTAACCTCGTGGTGTATTTACTGGCAGTCAGACAGGGTATTATCGATTGTCTGGAAAAAACAGTACTTGGCAAATCTGTTCTTTGGGGACTGCTGGATATGGTTCAATGGGAAGAGAGTCAATTCAACAGGCCTCTGGAAACACTGCGGGCTCAGTTGGAAGCGCACCTGAAAAATCCGCCTTCCACCTGGATTCAATGGTATCAGGTTTTAAACTCATTGCAGAAATCGGCTTCTGATAAAAGTAATGAAACTTTACAGGCCATCGAAAACCGGATCCATGAATTGGAACAGCTTCTGCCCTGGCTTTCTAATAACATTAGCACAGAGCAACCCAAGCTGCTCAATGAACCGGTCTGCAGTATCAAAGAACTGGCGGCTAAAACAGAATCGATTTTACCCGATACTATCAGTAATCCTGCAAGCCTGATCGTAAGTGAGATAAACGATTTGGCTGTAAAGCTTGACCGGCTCGCAACAGAACATGATTTCAGACTTTTGTACGATAATGAACAGCGATTCTTTTCAATCGGCTATAATGTATCCGACAAAAAACTGGATAATTCTTTCTATGATCTGTTTGCATCAGAGATACGGCAGACCAGTTTTGTAGCGATTGCTCTTGGGCAGATACCAATGGAGCATTGGTTCGCTTTGAAACGCACTATGACTTCTGTTAAGAACTCCCCCACCCTGGTCTCATGGAGCGGGACCATGTTTGAGTACTTTATGCCATTAATACTGTTGCCCAGCTTTCCTAATACTCTATGGGATCTGACTTACCGCATGGTAGTTCAGAAACAGATCGCCTACGCCAGAAAGAAAAAGGTACCCTGGGGTATTTCGGAATCCGGCTACAGTCTTCAGGATTTTCATCATAACTATCAATATCACGCCTTTGGTGTTCCAGGCCTGGGCTTAAAGCAGGGTCTGGAAAAAGATCTGGTAATTTCTCCATACTCCACATTTCTGGCAGCTCTACAGGAGAAACGCCTGAGTGTAACAAATCTGAGACTTCTCGAACAACACCAGGCATTGGGCTGCTATGGTTTTTATGAAGCAATCGATTTTACTCCGGAACGCTTACCTAAAAACAGCTCTCAGGTCATTGTAAAAAGTCACATGGCTCACCATCAGGGGATGATATTCAATGCGATTGCCAATATCCTTTTTAATAACTGCTGGCAGAGAAGATTTACAAAAGATCCCAGGATAGAGGCTACGGTTCCTTTATTGCAGGAAAAAATCCCAGCCCGTGCTCTGTTTATTACCCAGCCCAAAAATCTCCTGCTCATGCACGATCCGGATGATCGCTCGATAGAGCTGCGTACATTTTATAAATCCGATACTTTCCTGCCTGAACCTCGTTTTCTCTCAAATGGCCACTATTCGGTGATGATTTCCAATTCAGGCAGTGGTTATAGTCG
>Ga0123335_1008401_pt1 | contig 11098 bp, 10 predicted proteins | sample BiotimSIPDNA_2_FD_89707 | JGI IMG/M metagenome (GOLD analysis project Ga0123335, IMG submission 89707) | Anaerobic biogas reactor microbial communites from Washington, USA - Biogas_R2 time_0 SIP DNA | ecosystem: Engineered > Bioreactor > Anaerobic > Unclassified | place: Washington, USA... | reverse complement strand
CCGGGCGGCCATAAACCGAAAAAAACGATTCCGAAACCCTGACAAACAGCCCCTGCCGTTCGATCCCGACATTGTTGGCCGCGTTGTCGCCAGCCAACAGGCTTTCCGCAACAGGAACTAATTAGTTGTTTGGGGGTAATTACTTGAAACCGACCGATTCCCAACAAGGGGTTCTTCAGGTGCCGTTTTTTCGGCCGTTGATCGGCGACGGCGAAATCGAAGAGGTTGTATCTTGCCTGCGGTCCGGTTGGCTGACGACCGGGATGCGTGCAAAGCAATTCGAGACGGAGTTTGCCGTGCGTGTGGGGGGCAAGCACGCCGTCGCTCTCAACTCTTGCACCGCCGCGCTTCATCTTGCCGTCGAGGCGCTGGGGCTGACAGCCGGCCAGACAGTGCTTGTCCCCGCCATGACCTTCGCCTCCACGGCCGAAGTGGTCCGCTACCAGAATGCCGTCCCATTGCTGGTCGATTGCGATCCGGTCGCCTTGAATATGGACCTCGAAGACGCCGCTCGAAAACTCGATCAACTTCGCCAGGGCAAGACTCCCTTGGACCCTTCGCTCGAAGTCGTTGGAATCATGCCGGTGCACGTCGGCGGTTTGATGATGGACATGGACGAAGTGCGGTCGTTCGCCGACGAGCGCGGATTATGGATGGTCGAGGATGCCGCGCATAGCTTTCCGGCGGCATACAGGACAAGTGGCCGGTGGCCGGCGGCCGGTGGCCGGAAAGAGGGAAATGCAAAATGCAAAATGCAAAATGCAAAGTGCGAAGAGCCGGACACTAACCCCCAATCCCCAATCCCCAATCCCCCAGGTTCCTGGCGCCGCAGCGGCGAGAACACAGCGGCGGTCTCCTGCTTCTCGTTCTATGCAAATAAAACAATCACAACCGGCGAAGGAGGCATGGCGGTTACCGACGACGAACAACTTGCCGCGCGCATCCGGCAGATGTCGCTGCACGGCCTGTCGCACGACGCTTGGAAACGTTTCGCCGGCAACAATCCGTGGGACTACAAGATCGTTGCGCCGGGCTATAAATACAACATGACCGACATCGCCGCGGCGATCGGTCTTCATCAACTCGCCCGGGCCGAAAATTTCCGGCTCCAACGGCGGGAGATTGCCCGATTCTATCGCGACGAACTTTCCGGCCTGGAGCAGATCGAACTGCCGCCCGACCCGGCTGACCGCATTCATGCATGGCACTTGTTTCCCATCCGTTTATGCCTGGACCGCCTGGCGATCGACCGCAATGCGTTTATCGAGCGTCTCCGCGAGCATGGCGTCGGCTGCTCGGTCCACTGGCGTCCGCTGCATCTCCATCCATACTATGAAGATACGTTCGGCTGGCGGCCTGAACACCTTCCCACGGCGAGCGAACAATGGACCAGGATCATCAGCCTGCCGCTGTTTCCCGGAATGAAGGAAGAAGAACGGCGTCACGTCGTCGATATGGTCCGTCTTATTTGCCGAAATAACAGCAGATGAACCAACCAGCTGAACCATTGCCTTTTTGGCCGGAAGGCAAGCGCTTCGCCTTCACGGTTTTCGACGACACCGATTTAGGCACCCGCGAAAATTTGCGCGAAGTTTACGCGATGCTCGACGATTTCGGCTTTCGCACGTCGAAATCATGCTGGGTCATACAAGGCGATCCGGCAAGGGGCAAGTTGCCGGGAGAGACGCTGGAAAACAAAGACTATCGCCAATGGATTTTGGAACTTCGTAATAAAGGATTCGAAATCGGGTGGCACGGCGCGACTTGGCACTGCTGCGAGCGTTCCGAAGTGGCCGCCGCGCTAGACCGCTTCGCCGAGGTCTTTGGGCACTATCCGGCAACGGGCACGAACCACACCGGCGCCAGCGAGTCGATCTATTGGGGCGACGCCCGACTTACCGGCTGGCGAGTCTACTTGTACAACCTCCTTACGCGATTGAAGAACCGCCGAAAATACCGGGGCCACGTCGAAGGAGATCGCTATTTCTGGGGAGATATCTGCAAACAGCGGATCAAGTATTACAGAAACTTCGTCTACCGAGACATCAATACGCTGCGGGCGTGTCCCGCCATGCCGTACCACGATCCTCTCAAGCCGTTTGTCAATTACTGGTTCTCCGCGTCCGACGGGCACGATCTCGATACTTTCAACCGCTGCATCGGCGAAGCGAATCAGGACCGCCTCGAAGAAGAGGGCGGGGCTTGCATAATGTACACCCATTTCGCCAAGGGATTCAGCGATTCCAACGGCGTCAACCGCCGTTTTGAGGAACTAATGCGGCGGCTGGCTGATAAAGACGGCTGGTTCGTGCCCGTCAATGTGCTTCTGGATCATCTGTTGGCCGTTCGCGGTCACAAAGACATCTCCGACGCCGAACGCCGTCGTTTGGAAATACATTGGCTTTGGCAAAAGATTTTCACCGGCACAACGTGATTCATATCGAGCAATACGCCGATCGCCATACGGAGGCGGTCCGCCGTTTCAACGAGCGTCTGCTGGCCGGCGGAACGCCAAACCGCTTCCCCACCGCGCCCGTTCCCGCTTGGCTGCCGAAAATCGACGGCCGTTCCATTTTTCAGGAATACTATCTGGCGCTCGATGAAGAAGGCGAGGTCCGAGGCGCTTACATCCTCAAACACCAAGATTTCCAAATCAGCGGCCGCGTCGTCAGCATCGCCGATTATCATCTGCCGATCTCCGAAGGCGCGGTTGACCGCCGCTATTCGCAAGTCGGCGTGATGTTGCTGCGAGACGCGCTCGGCAGGCAACCGCTGTTGTACGGCCTGGGCATGGGCGGATACGAAGAGCCGTTGGCTCGCATGTTTGAGGCCGCCGGATGGAGCATGTTCTCCGTGCCGTTCTTTTTTCGCGTTGTCCGGCCGAATAACTTTTTAAGAAACGTAGTTTTTCTCCGCCGCTCCGCATTGAAAAGAACTGCATTGGATATCGCGGCCTTCAGCGGATTGGGATGGCTCGGCGTCCGAGCGATGCAAATGCTTAAACATCGAAAAACGGCCGATTCCTCGCTGAAAGTCGAGATCGATACGATAGATGATTTTTCAGATTGGGCCGATGAAGTATGGCGGTCGTCAAAACAACGGTACGGCATGGCCGCCGTTCGGGACGCCGAAACACTCCGTATTTTGTATCCAGGCGACAAACAGAATTTCATCCGCTTGAGATTCTCCGGCGAGTCTCATGCAACCGGCTGGGCCGTGGTGTTGGATTCACAATTATCGGGACACAAGCACTTCGGCGACATGCGGCTCGGATCGATCGTCGATTGCTTCGCGTCCGTCGATGACACGACCGTCGTTGTCGATGCCGCGAGGCGATTCCTCGAATCCCGAGGCGTCGATCTGATCGTATCCAATCAGTCGCACGCCGCTTGGCAAAGGGGATTCCGCGAGGCTGGATTTCTCAACGGTCCATCGAACTTCATATTCGCCGCATCAAAAAAACTCGCCGAATTGCTGAAAAAAGAAGGCGTTGAGAACGACGGCTTGCATTTCAACCGAGGCGACGGCGACGGACCGATACACCTTTAGTACGGAGAATATCATGCTCATCAACGACCAGTTGGCCGACATCTTTGAAAAAGTATTCAGCATCGAAAAATCGGAATTCACTCCCGACCTAACGCCCGAAGACGTCCTCCGCTGGGACTCGCTCGGACACATGACGCTCGTCATGGAATTGGAAGACGCTTTCGGCGTGCATTTCGAGGTGGACGAAATCACCGAGATGACGTCGGCCGGCAAAATCATCGAAATGCTCCAAGCGAAAGTAGCGAAAGATTAACTCGTCCGAGAACCTAACCGAAGCGATTCTCCGCGCGGGAAAGCCGGACGCCCCGGCGGTCATTCACGGCGACCGGATTGTCGCCTACGACGAGCTGCGCGCGGCGGCGCGCGGATGGGACGCCCGGCTGCGAGCCGATGATTGCCATTACGGCGAACGGGTCGGCTTGTTCGCCGAAAACGGCCCTTTCTTCGTCGCCGCTTACCTGGGCACTATTCGCGCCGGTCTCTGTTCGGTCCCCTTTCAATCCGATTGCGGACGCGATACATTCGAGCGGATCGTCGCATCGACCGGAATGAGCCGAATCCTCGTCTCCTCGCGTCTGCACGGCCGAGTGCAATCCTGGGCCGAAGAACTCGGCGTCGAATTGATCGTCGAGTCGGACGAGCCGCCGGAGGAAGCCGCCCTCCCGCCCGCCGAGGTCGATCCGCGACGAGACTTGGCCGCCATCGTCTACACATCCGGCTCCACCGGCGACGTAAAAGGCGTCATGGTCACTCATCACAACATCCTTGTGAACACCGAGGACATTATCGGCTATGTGGGCATAAGCGCGGACGACCGGGCAATGTGCGTCTTGCCGTTCTACTACTGTTTCGGCACTTCCCTGTTGCACACGCACCTCATGGCCGGCGGATCGCTGGTCATCAACAACCGTTTCATGTTCCCGGAAAAAGTCCTCGACGAGATGCGCGACCGCCGATGCACCGGGCTTGCCGGCGTTCCGGCCACGTTTCAGATACTCTTGCGCAAGAGCCGTTTTGCCGAGCGGCGTTTCCCTGCCTTGCGATGGCTTCAGCAGGCGGGCGGAAAATTGCCCGACCCGTTGATACGCGAAATCACGACCGCGTTTCCCGACGTTAATTTCTTCACCATGTACGGCCAAACCGAGGCGACCGCGCGGCTGAGCTATCTGCCGCCGGAACGGTTGGCCGACAAGCTCGGCTCAATCGGCCGCGGTCTGCCGCATACGCGGTTGGAAGTTCTGCGGCCGGATGGCGAAGCGGTCCAACCGGGTTCGGACGAGGTGGGCGAGATCGTCGCCCAAGGCGAAAACATCACGCCCGGCTATTGGAACGACGCGGAGGAAACCGCCAAATACTTCCGCGACGGACGGCTCCACACCGGCGACATGGCCCGAGTCGATGCCGACGGGTATATCTACGTCGTCGAACGGGCGCGGGACTTCATCAAGGCGATGGGCTATCGCGTCGGGCCGAAAGAGGTCGAGGACGTGATGGCCGAGATGCCCGAGGTCGTCGAGGCGGCCGTCATCGGCGTCCCGGACGAACTTTGGGGCGAGACGATCAAGGCATTTGTCGTCACCGTCCGCCCAGGCCAACTCTCGGCCGACGACGTGCGAAACCACTGCATGAAACGTCTGCCGAACTACAAAGTCCCTCAGTTTGTCGAATTCGTGGCGTCATTGCCCAAAACGACCAGCGGAAAAGTGGACAAACCGGCATTGAGAAAACGCTGAAACGTGGGTTATGCTTTAGCATAACGCTACATTGAATCCTTGACTGATTGAATCGATTATGGCGAATATACTTTGCATAGGCGCGGGATACGTTGGCGGATCGACAATGGCGGTCATCGCCCAGCGTTGCCCGGAGCATAAGGTCACGGTCGTTGACATCAACGCCGAGCGGATCGCCGCCTGGAAATCAGACAGGCTGCCGATCTACGAACCCGGCTTGGATGAAATCGTATTTTCCGTCCGGGACAAGAATCTATTTTTCTCGACGGAAATCGAGCGAAACATCACCGAGGCCGACATCATATATGTCAGCGTGAACACGCCCACAAAAACCTTCGGCCAAGGCGCCGGCCGGGCGGCCGACCTGCAATACTGGGAAAAAACCGCGCGGCAGATCGTGCGGATTTCGACCGGCCCTAAAATCGTTGTGGAAAAGAGCACTTTGCCGGTCCGCACGGCGGAGGCAATGGAACGGATACTCAACTCCGGCGAACGCGGCGTGCGGTTCGACGTGGTTTCCAATCCGGAGTTCCTCGCCGAAGGCACGGCGGTGGCCGACATGCAAAATCCCGACCGCGTTTTAATCGGGGGACACGACACGCCCACCGGACAAAAGGCCGTCGAGACAATCGCCGACATCTACGCCCACTGGGTGCCGCGCGAGCGGATCATCACCACCAACCTCTGGTCGGCCGAGCTTTCCAAGCTCGTGGCCAACGCCTTCCTGGCCCAGCGGGTATCGTCGATAAACGCCATCTCCGCCCTCTGCGAACGCACCGAAGCCGATGTGGCGGAAGTTGCCCGGGCGATCGGCCGCGATGGACGCATCGGCTCGAAGTTTCTTCAAGCCAGCGTCGGATTCGGCGGCTCGTGCTTCAAGAAGGACATCCTCAATCTGGTCTATTTATGCGAGTATTACGGATTGCCCGAAGTCGCCCGATATTGGGAGCAGGTCGTGCTGATGAACGAATATCAGCAGTCCCGCTTCGTGTCCAATATGCTTGCGTCGATGTTCAACACCGTCGCCGGCAAGCGGATCGCGTTGTTCGGCGCGGCGTTCAAAGCGCACACCAGCGACACCCGCGAATCGCCCGCGCTGAACGTGTGCAGAACCTTGCTGGCCGAACGGGCGGAAGTCGTAATCACCGATCCTTATGCGCTCGAAAGCGCCCGGGCCGACCTCGGTTGCGACGCCAAAAAGGTGCGTTTCGAGCCTGATCCTTACGCCGCGGCCGCCGAGGCACACGCCGTCGCCCTGTTGACCGACTGGCCCTCGTTCGCCGAGTTGGACTATAAAGCGATTTATGACGGCATGGCCAAGCCGCCCTTCCTGTTCGACGGCCGAAACTTATTGGACCACCGAAAACTGCACGAGATCGGGTTCAACGTATATCCGCTGGGCAAGCCGCCGCTGGTGCATGACAAGTAATGCCGAGAACATGGCCGTTTAGCCCCGGCGTCCACGCCGGGAAAATAACGTGCTATCCAATATCTGGGGTGTTCCCCAGATGGGAATAATGAGAATAATGGGAGCCATGATTCCCATCGTTCCCATTAGTCGCGGATGCACGCGGATTCATTTTTATGGCAGCCGCTGAAAAACCGACGATTCAACAGCAAGTCGATGATCTGATCGGCGGCCCGCAATACGCTCTCACCCAAGCCAACAAGGACGCCGCGCTGACGCCGATCCTTCGCGAACTCTGCCGCGACGTGGCGCGGCGTTGCCCTGGATATGGGCGGTTTCTCGACAAGTTCGGCGGCGACCTCGACTCGTGGCGCAGCCCGGCCGACGCTCCGCCGCTGCCGGTGTCGATGTTCAAGCGGTTTCTGCTCGCCGCCGTGCCGCCGGAAAAGATCGTCCGCGAGCTTCATTCGTCATCGACCACCGGCCGCGATCCCAGCCGCATCATTATCGACAAAACCACCGCATTTCGGCAGGCCAGGGCGCTGGTGGCGATTCTGAAAGAACACCTCGGCACTCGCCGCCGGCCGTATTTGGTGCTGGATTGCGCCGACGCGGCGGCGGCCGGCGACAGCCTCACCGCCCGGGGCGCGGCAATTCGCGGCGTGGCCAATTTCGCATCCGAAACCGTATATGCAATGGACCTTGATTCCACCGGCGATCTCGCCGTCGCTTGGGACCGCGTGGCCGATTTCTTCGACCGGCATCGCGGCGAACCGGTCCTCTCGTTCGGATTCACGTTCATCGTCTGGACGCGATTTGTCGTCGAGGCCGAACGGCGCGGCCTCGCGTTCGACTCGCCCGAGGCCGTGCTGCTGCACTCGGGCGGATGGAAAAAACTGACCGAGCAGGCCGTGTCGAAGGACGAGTTTTCCCGCCGCGCGGCGGCCGTGTTCGGAACAAGCGCCGATAACATTTCGGACTTCTACGGCATGGTCGAGCAGGTCGGCACGGTGTTCGTCGATTGTCCGGCGGGCAACAAGCATGCCCCGGCCTTCGCCGACGTCATATTGCGCCGCCCACTTTCGCTTGCCGAGGCCGCGCCGGGCGAGACCGGCATAATTGAAGTGCTCAGCGCGTTGCCGACAAGCTATCCGGGCCATGCCCTGCTTACCGAAGACATGGGCGTGTTGCTCGGCGTGGACGATTGCCCCTGCGGCCGAAAAGGAAAATACTTCCGCTTCACCAGCCGCGTCGAACAAGCCGCCGTCCGCGGCTGCGGCGACACCTTCGCGCAATCGAGGGAACTAAAGTGACCGTTCAACGCATCACTCCTGACGGAATCATCCCGGCCGGCAACGACCTGGCACCGATCATCGACTCATTGCAGCGCTGCCGCGAACGTATCGCCGATGTGCCGATCAACCGGTTGTTGGATTTGTTGGACGATTTCGCCCGGCGGCTGCTGCGCGACTCTCGCACCGCCGGACTGGAAGGGGCCATGTTTCTCGGCGCGTGGCTGCGCAAGGCGAATCTACGGCAGATGCTCGAACTGAACCTCGGCGGAAACACAGCCGCGCTCGACGGTTTTGTCCCACAAGGCCGCAACCATATCGCCGCCAAGCCGCACGGGCTGGTCTCGATGTGGATGGCCGGCAACGTGGCCACGCTGCCGATGTTCTCGCTCGTTCCGGCGTTGCTGGCCAAAAATGTTTGCCTGGTGAAGCTCGCCCTGCCCGAAGCGAACGGCATGGACCGCCTGTTGGCCGTGTTGGCCGAATCCGAATCCGAAGACATAACCGGCCGTGAACTGCTCGACGCAATGGCCGTCGTCTGGTTCGATTTCCGCGATAAGAAGCTGAACGATCAAATGTCGCTGGCCGCCGACGCGAAACTTGTCTGGGGAGGCGCCGAGGCCGTCCGAGCCATCTCGCTGTTGCCCCGACGTGAACATTGCATCGAGATCGTGTTCGGTCCGAAATACTCGATCGGATTGATCGGAAAAGCCACGCTCGAAAGCGACAAATTGGACGCCGTCGTCGATGGGTTCGTCCGCGACGTGGCCATTTTCGACCAACGGGCATGTTCCGCCCCGCAGACGATCTTTGTCGAGCGGAACTCGCGCCGTTCGCTCGAAGCGGTTGGCCGGTTGTTCGCCGAGCGCCTCTCGCGTCTGCCGCCGAAGCCCGAGCTGGACGCCTACACCACCGGCCGCATTTTGCAGGTCCGCGCGGAATGGGCGATCGACGAGTCTAAAGACGTGATCGCCTCGGCCGACGGCGCGAATTGGACCGTGTTGCTCGACCGCGAGCCGACGTTGAAGGAAGCCGTCCAGTCGCGGACCATCTTTCTAAGCGAAGTCGATTCATGGCGCGAGGTCGTCCCGCTGCTTAGCCCGAAGGTGCAGACCGTCGGGTTGGCGCTTGGCGGGATCGACGATTCTCTGGCCTTCGCCGAGTCCGCCACCCGCGCCGGCGTGGCCCGCTGCGTCCGCCCGGGCATTATGAACAACTACGAATCGCCCTGGGACGGCAAGCTGCTGGTCGGCGAACTCGTTCGCTGGGTGGTGCTGAAGCCGTAGCGGCTCGACGCCCGCCCAAAACTGACGACTCGGAAACGCTAATGATAGAAAACATGATCTGCATACGATAGGAATACGATAGGACTGATTCCCCCACGCCGGAAATGCATGTCAATCACAGCCGGAAGGATGGGACGGAAGTGGGGAAACCCTGAAACAGAAGTAATTCGAAGCCTAAACCACCGCGCCACCTCTCGACTCTACCCTTTTTCTCCCAATCTCTCCCGCGATTGCCGTTCTCAATCTCAATATGTTTTGTGTCTAAAGCGACCATCAACACTCTCATCCGCCCAAATTAAAGACACCCGACCCCTTAATCCCGACCCGACCCCTTAATCCCTTCTTAATCCCTTTCCCTTTTAATCAGGGTTCGCGCACGAACTGGCGGCTTGTAGATTTGCCAGACGGGCTTTTTGTCGGACATCCACCAGAAAGATCGCAAACGGGCGATACACGAGGTGTGCCCATTTGCCCACTCCTACTTCGACATCCAGCATGGCGATCATGGCCATCACGTGAATCAAGTAGAGAGCATAAGTCGGCCAGGGCCATCCCGCATACCGGAATATGTGGACCAGAATGCCCGTTACCGCGCCAACCAAAATAAACGAGGGAAAAAGCCAATCGCCCAAGTGGGAGAATTTGTGGACTTGCTCTTTTTTGTGGATTCGCCCCATGAGCATTGCCACGGAGCCGTAGATCAACGCCAAGGTGGCGGCATAGCCTAGCCAACGCTGCGGATGGTACAAGGGATAGATATTGTCGGTTTGGAACCAACCCAACAACCCAACGACCAAGACCAGCATCGTCAGGTATCCGAAAACCAGTACCAAGTGCTGCGTCCACTGAAGGTAATGTCGCGGCCCGCAGTCGCGCCATCGTTTTTGGGTAAAGAAATGGAGTAAGAGGGTTTTCACTCCGCCCGCATAAATGCCAAGCGGAACGCTTGTCGGTTTTAGATCGGGGCCAAGGATATGCCGGCTCATGGTCCATAAACCGGATAGGACGCGATAGCCGAGAAATACGAAATGGATCAAGACGGCTGCCCAAACCCACATGACCGGAGCAAAGCTGTTCACTTCAACGCGATCCGTTACGATCCAACGAAACCCTGTCAGAGCATGGTACAGGGCGAGCAATATCAAAGGAATCATTGCCCGGCTGAAGATCGCCAGCCACATGTGTTTTGACGATAAGTAAAAGCGGCGGGCAAGCCCGGAATGATCGTACTCGGCGGTGAGCCATCGGCGCAGCGCCATCATCGTCTCACCCGGATTGGCCTGCCTGGGACAGGTGTCCGAACACTCGCCGCAGTAGTAGCAAAGCCACGGCTCGGGCGAGGCCAGCAACTTGTCTTTCAGGCCCAGTTGGAGATAGCGAATCGTCTTTCGCGGAAAAGCGGTGTCGCCCTGGGACAAAGCACAGACGGCCGTACAGTTGCCGCAGTTGATGCACTGCTGAACGTCCTCGGCGCCGAAACGCGCTACCTCACGAAACAAATTCGGATCAACCCGCGTGCTCACTTTGATTTCTCCTCTTCGGCGCTCAAAGCATATTCATAGTAGTCGTCCCGTTGTTGTCCTTCGACCAGTCTTCCATATTTCTTCATGGCCATCAGATGCCAGAGAACCTGATGGCTGGGCAAACCGGTCGATTCGGCAATCGCGGGAACCGTTTGCGTTCCGCGTCGAAGTGTTTCGATAATTGTTTTACGAACCTGACGCTGCGTCTGGCTCCGCGCGGAGGAATCGGCGGGAATCTTGCCGAGTCGCTGTCGCAAGGCTTGGGCCGTCCGCTGTTGTTTGGCCCTCTGTTTTTCGGTTTTATCTT
>Ga0123335_1008399_pt1 | contig 11099 bp, 12 predicted proteins | sample BiotimSIPDNA_2_FD_89707 | JGI IMG/M metagenome (GOLD analysis project Ga0123335, IMG submission 89707) | Anaerobic biogas reactor microbial communites from Washington, USA - Biogas_R2 time_0 SIP DNA | ecosystem: Engineered > Bioreactor > Anaerobic > Unclassified | place: Washington, USA... | reverse complement strand
TATGATACGAGCTGTTTAGCAAATCCGTGATGGGGGATGGTTAAGTTGAACTATTCGATTTCCTTCCGAAAGAATAGATGACAGCATGCGAAGACAGGGGCTCTATTGCGAGCCCCTGTTCTTTATAGGACGAATCGGTATTACTTTGCGAACATGATTTTTTCGCTTTTAAACATTCTTGACATAAGCAGCACCAAAACAGCCGAATACACAAGGTTGCTTATATCGGCCGTAAGGATGCGCAGGGGCTCGTTTTCAAACGAGAATATTGCGTTCATGCACCGAACGCTGTTGTAAAACGGAATGAAATATATACAGAGATCATCCGAGCCTTCGGTTATCATCGGCAGCACGGCTATTAAAATAACGATTATCATCAGCGGAGATATTAAGGATGCCGCTTCCTTCGTCGTTTTCGCATATGCGGATATTACGGATACGGCTGAAATCATAAGCAGAACTGTAGTGATGATTACGGTCAGCAGCAAAGTATAATCCGCCGCGGAGTATACATTGGCGTTAACCGACATTTCTTCAAAGCCTATCATTTTCGGAAGCGCAAGCGCCGTTCCCAGGAAGCTGACCACTCCTCCGAGCACCGCTATCACACTGAGCGCAATGACCTTTCCGATAACGATCTCATGGCGCTTTACGGGTGTGACCAGCATGGTGGCTAATGTGCCGCGCTCCTTTTCGCCGGCTATCGAGTCGGGGGCGAAGGACATGCAGCTTGTAAACAAAAGCATTATCAGCAGTATGGGCATAATCATCGAAAAGATCTGCCCGACAAGCCCTTCTTCGGTGGCCAGATCAAACTCGGTATCTCTGTTTATGTCGAACCTGTTCGCTATAGATCTTTCGTAATTGTCAAGCAGACCCGTTATCTGCGAAAAAAGAGCCTGTGAGGCCGCAGACACCGAATTATAGTATACCGTTACGTTCGGAGCGGGCTTCCCCGAGGAAACATCATAAGCGGAAACAAGGCTGTCAAAATCCGCCGGGAAGACAATCAAAATGCCTTTATCGCTTTCGGATATCTCGGTCTTTGCTTTCTCTGCATCCGATTCGCTTAATTCAGCGAACTCTGCGTCCAGCGCCAGTATATCCGCTCTCATTGATGCGGGCATATTCACAGCATACAGGGCGGGCTTTTCATCCTCATTAATCATCGAGGAAATCACCGAAGGCACGACAAACGAGTACATAAAGTAAATCATTATGCCCGGCAGAACGAGCGCGAAAATCATGCGGCGATCCATGAAAAAGCGCCGGAATTCTTTTTTCATTATCGTAAGTATTTTACTTTTCATATCTGTTCCCTCGCCGTACGCGCGTAAAGATCAAAGAAAACCTCTTCGAGCGGTTTTTCCCGAATCATTGCCGGGAGCGTGTCGCACAATTCCATTCTTCCCTCGATTATTATGCCCACGCGGTCACACAGCTTCTCGGCAAGATCAAAAATATGAGTTGACAGTATTATCGTCTTACCCTGCGATTTGAGGTCTTTGAGGTAATCGGTGACCACCTTTGCCGCGATAAGATCAAGCCCGTTTGTCGGCTCATCGAAAATAATAAGCTCCGGATCGTGAACTATCGACATGACCAGCGAAACTTTCTGCCTCATACCCGAGGAAAGATCACCCACCTTTACCTCAGCGTATTTGTCTATTCCGAATTTACCGAAAAGGGCGCTTTTTCTAGAGGAGATCTCCCGCTCGTCCAGATCGTAAAGCCTGCCGAAAAAATCGAATATGTAATTTGGCGTAAACTGCTCTTCCAGCTTAAGCTCACTTGTCAAAAAGCCTATCTTCCGCCGTACATCCTCGGAATCCTTAACTACATCCAGGCCTTCAACGTTCACGGTTCCGCTGTCTGCCGGAATCAGAGTGGACATTATACGAAGAGTAGTCGTCTTGCCTGCCCCGTTCGGCCCTAAAAGTCCGAAAGTCTCGCCTCTGCGCGCGGTAAACGAAAGGCCGCTGAGCGCTATCCTTCGCTTCTCCTTGGTTTTTTCAAGCCGCTGCTGCTTTTTTGATAAGTAAAACGTTTTTCTCAGGTCTTTTATAATAACCGAATCTTCCACTCGCAATATCCCCCCGACATACTTTGAGAACTAATGCGCCTTTCCGCTATCGGCCGGATTTTACCACAAATCAGTCTTCGTTTCAAATGATTACTATGATGAGAAAATGTTTCTCAGAGCAGTTTTCTGTAGTACAGGCCCCGGGTGTACTCGCCTTCATAAGGCTTGCCCGATAAATGATCATTGTATATCTTTCGGCAGTCCCCGGCGCTTTCAAACGTGTAATACAAAACGCGAAAGTCCATGCCGTTTATAGTTTTGTCGCCCAGATAAAGAGGAACCCGATTGTGCATTACGGAATACTCCCTGTCCGCGCAGACTATTTTGAACCGGGCACCCCTGCGGTCCGATATCTCAGCCGTACCGCCGCAGTTAAAGCAGCCGTTTTTCCCTTTCGCGGGACAATTTCGGAAGATCATAAGAGGAAGATATCCGTAGGAGATTATGCCTCGCTGCGAGTCACCGCCGAGATCCGCCGCGTCCGCGAGGTTTATTTCAAACGATAAAATCGCATCCTCAAGCCCGAGGGATTTGTATTTCATAAGACTCAGGCTGTTTATTATGTTCAGACCGAAGCCGCCGTGAGTTATAAATCCGAGTCGCCTCGCCAGTCTTAGCGCTCCGATGTTTTCCGCGCAAACGCGTTTTAAGCCGCTGTCCCTCAGATTAACGAGAGCCGTTTCGAGCGCCTGCTCTTTCAGAGGAAACGTCAGCCTCGGCAGCTCGCAGATAAGCTTGTCGCCGAATTCGGATATAAGAGCGCCGTTTATTTCACGAAGCGGCATGTATATTTTATCCGCCGCGTCTATACCCTCATAAAGCTGCTTTCCGCTTTGGAGCCGCACCCTGAGCTTTGTATCGACTTCGTGTTTACCGACTACCGGGGGGATATACGGCCCGGTTACCGTTTTCGGAATTATTTCGGATCTTTTTTCAAGCAGCTTTTCCAGCGCTTCCTTGCGCATGGAGTTTATTTTGCTCTGCGCCAGTATTAGCGTCGGGTCGAGGTCGGCGGCAAGCCTGCCCGGCAAAAAGGGCGTTCCTCCCGTTTTCGAAAGGCTCTTAAAGACGTCTTCCCTGCTTGTCCCTCTTACATTGGCTCTTTCCGGAACATCGCCGTAAATCTTTATGCCGCTGCTGCCGTCGGTAACCTCAAGACACGAGTTCGCGTTTTCCCTGATTGTCAGCTTCATATCTACGGGAATCCTCGAAAGCTCGTTTCTGTAGCCGGACGATATATCCCCGAGTACGGCGGCGGAAGCCTTTACATCCTCCTCGGTCCTGCGCCCGAACATCGTAAGGTCACGCCTGCCCGTCAGGTAACCGTCGGTGAAGCCTCCCCTTGAAAATACCGCACGCAGATTGGTCAGGTCGGCTTTGCCGCCCGAAACCGCCTCCCTGCATGCCGCTACGGCGGCGGCGACATATTCCGGCCGCTTCATCCTTCCCTCGATCTTCAGCGAGCTCACTCCCGCGTCTGCCAGCCTTGCGATATGCGATATATGGCTCATGTCCTTCAGCGATAGGGTGTATTGCCTGTCGCCTGCTCTGAAGTCAAGTCTGCAGGGCTGCGCGCACAGACCTCTGTTGCCGCTTCTGCCGCCCAATATCGAGGAAAGAAAGCACTCTCCCGATACGCTCATACAAAGCGCCCCGTGCACAAATACCTCTGTTTCGATGCTGCAGCCCCGGCATATTTTCGCTATCTCTTCTATACTGAGCTCCCGCGCGAGAACGACCCTTTTAAATCCGAGATCCTCGGCGGCCAGCACACCCTCAAGGCTGTGTATAGCCATTTGCGTTGAAGCGTGCAGCGGTATGGAAGGACAACAGACACGAAACATCTCCGCCGCCGCCAGATCCTGAACCAGCACGGCGTCTATGCCGCAGTCTGCCAAAGTTTGTATTTCTCCGTAGAGCGCTTCATGTTCAGAATCTTTTACAAGCGTGTTCACCGTGACGTACACCTTAACGCCTCTGCCGCGGCAGTACGCCACCGCCTCCCTTAATGCCTCGCCGTCAAAGTTTGACGCGTTCCTTCTCGCATTGAAGGCCTTGGTTCCCAGATAAACGGCATCCGCGCCGCTTCTTACAGCCGCCGTCAGCTGCTGCATTCCTCCCGCAGGCGCCAGAATCTCAACAGACATACACATATCACCCGCTGAGAGTATAGCACTACAGAGACATATTTGTAAGATGCTTCGATTAACATCAGTTTGCTCCGCTTCAGATGTCTTAAAATAATTTTCCGATTCTGTCCCGGAAGCTGCTAAAAACCGCTTGACAAGCGATAAAAAACGACTACACTGAAGGCGCAAGCAAAAATCAACGGTGGCTGTTAAAAAATGAACGGTCAAACGCAAAAACCGTTCCGGCTGCGTTATGCCGGTCCGGTTCCTTCTTCGAGAGATCTCGGTAAAATGTAGTAACAAAGGCGTTATCGACATGGCGGTCTTCTCTGCGAACTATGGGTCATACCCTGTATTTTGCATCGCATTACCGTCATCCCGATAGCGTTTTACTTTTTTGTTTATGTGTAATATTACTTGCAAGGGGAGATCGTATGAATAATAACGATAACCGCACCGATCAAAATACCGGTTCCGCGGCCGCGGAGTCCGCGCGCAGGGACCGAGCACGGCTGATGTTTACGCTTGCCATCGTTCTTATAATCTGTGGCGGCAACGGAATCGGCCTTCTGGCGGGAGGACTGCTCTGGAAATATACCGGGCAGGTAATGCCCGCGGTCGGGCTGATGATAGCGATTACGGCCGCGGCTTTTACCGCCGCCATGCTTATGCTTATACTGCGCGCGAAAAAAGCACAAGCGAATAAGGCTCGCGCCGCGGATTATACGCCCTGACGGAGGGGCGGAAAATCAAACGAGAAAAGCAGATACACAGGAGGAAAAGGATGTGATCCTATGTCTCTTAAAGAATTACTGAATGAAGCGCTCGAGAGCAGGACTGTTTTTACCGTCTTCGGAATCGGCATCGATGAGTCCACCGTCGTAACCTGGATCATCATGGCGGTTGTAGCACTGCTCTGTTTTATCCTTACACGCGGCCTGAAGCTAGAGCACATATCAAAGCGCCAGGCAGCGGTTGAATTCGCCGTAACAAAGCTGCAGTCTCTCACACAGGACATTGCAGGCGAACACGGGGTAAGATACGCGCCTTATCTTATAACCATGCTTATCTATCTGTTTTTCGCCAATATTATCGGCGTGTTCGGCTTCAAGCCTCCCACAAAATCTTTAAACGTCACGGCTTCGCTGGCCTTGATGAGTATAATCCTTGTTCAGTACGCGGCAATCCGTGAAAAAAGCCTCAAAGGCTGGCTGAAGTCCTTCGGCCGCCCTACTAAGCTTATATTGCCCTTTAACATTCTGGATCTGATAACCCGGCCGCTTTCGCTGTGCATGCGTCTTTTCGGCAATATTCTCGGAGCCTTTGTCATAATGGAAATACTGAAAGCCGTTGTTCCGGTCGTCCTGCCCGCAGTATTCAGCCTCTACTTCGATTTTTTTGACGGCATCCTTCAGGCGTATGTATTCGTTTTTCTGACCGGCATCTATATTAAAGAAGCCATTGAGTAATTAACCGTCCCAATCTTTACAGGACATAAAGGAGATAATTTTTATGAATACCACACTTCTCGCAATAGGCGCCGGCATAGCCGTTCTGTGCGGTCTCGGCGCGGGTGTCAGCATCGGCATCGCGACCGGCCACGCGACAGACGCCGTAGCCCGTCAGCCCGAAGCCAGCGGCAAAATCACAAGCACTCTCATACTGGGCTGCGCGCTTGCCGAAGCTACCGCTATTTACGGCTTCATTATCGCGCTTTTAATCATCTTTGTGTTATAGAAATTTAATGAAAGAAGGTGACGTAATATGCTTAAGGTAGACATCAACCTCCTGTTTAACGTCATCAATATATTGCTTTTGTGTGTGCTCGTCAGGCTGTTTTTGTTCAAGCCCGTCAACAAAATACTCGCGGAGCGCCAGGCGTCGGTCGACCGCAGCCTTGCCGAAGCGGAGCCCGTTAAAGCGCAGGCACTGGCTTTGGAACAGGAACGCGCGGATATGATGAAGAGTATAGAAGAAGAAAAAATCGCGGTTCTCTCAGACGCTCAAAAAAGAGCCGCCGGGGAATACGAGGTCATATTATCCGACGCGAAAAAGCAGGCCGACAGCATTATACGCACCGCGCGGGCGCAGGCCGCCATGCAGAAGGATGAGCTCCTGCGGCAGACAAAAAGCGAAATAACCTCTATCATCGTAGCTGCCGCCGCGAAGGTGTCGGGTGTAGGCAGTCAGGACGACAGCGCCTTATATGATGAGTTTTTAAGGAAGGCGGGGGAATCGGATGGCGATTGAGCAAGATGATTTTCCTGTGCTCCTGCGATATGTAACTCCCCCTACCGATGAGCAGCTCGCCGGCATCTGCAGGTTTGTTGCGGACAAATACGGCCGTCCGGAACAGACACTGTCCTTAAAGCTTATAGAGGATAAATCTCTTGTAAGCGGTTTTAAGCTGACGGCGGGAAACGACGAGTATGACTGGAGCGCCCTCGGCCGCGTAAATCAGCTGAAAGACAGGATAGACTGCGTGCGCGCCCCCGAGACCGCCGGGGGAATCATCGATATGCTTAAAGCCGGGATCGACGCTTTTGAGCTTGAAGCCAAAAGCCGTGAAATCGGCGTCGTCAGAGCCGTCGGAGACGGCATTGTCATAGTCGGCGGGATCGACCACGCCGCCTATGGCGAGATCGTTATGTTCGACTCCGGACTCAAAGGCATGGTACAGGATATTCTCTATGATTCGATCGGCTGTATTCTCTTCGGACCGGACACCGAGATAAAGGAAGGCAGCCGCGTCGTGCGCACCGGCAAAAGCGCCGGCGCGGCGGTGAGCGACGAGATCCTCGGCCGGGCGGTTGACGCGCTCGGCAGCCCCGTTGACGGTCTCGGGCCGTTTAAATCGGGTGATTACCGGCCGATAGCGCACAAAGCTCCCGGTGTCATAGCCCGGAAAGAAGTAAACGTTCCCCTGCAGACAGGGATTTTAGCCATAGACTCCATGTTCCCTATCGGCCGCGGTCAGCGCGAGCTTATAATAGGCGACAGGCAGACAGGCAAAACGGCGCTGGCTATCGACACTATCATCAATCAAAAAGATCAGGACGTCGTTTGCATCTACGTGGCTATCGGCCAAAAGGCCTCAACGGTAGCCCAGATACTGAATACTCTCAGGCACCACGGCGCGATGTCCTATTCGATCGTCGTATCCGCCACCGCTTCCGAGCCGGCTACGCTTCAGTATATCGCCCCTTACACGGGGGCGGCGATCGGGGAATATTTTATGGATAAGGGAAGGGACGTTCTGATCGTCTTTGATGACCTGAGCAAACACGCCCAGGCGTACAGGGCGATCTCACTTCTTCTTAATCATCCCCCCGGACGCGAAGCATATCCGGGCGACGTTTTCTATCTGCACTCGAGGCTTCTCGAGCGAGCCTGCCGAAGAAGCGAGGATTACGGCGGAGGCTCCATGACGGCATTGCCCATCATAGAAACTCAGGAGGGCGATGTTTCGGCGTATATTCCCACAAACGTGATCTCTATAACGGACGGTCAGATATTTCTGGAAACGGAGCTGTTTCATTCCGGGCAGCGCCCGGCAGTAAACGTCGGCCTTTCGGTTTCAAGAGTCGGAGGAAAAGCCCAGACAAAGGCTATGAAAAGCGTTTCCGGCACGCTGCGCATAGACCTCGCGCAATATCGCGAGATCGAGTCTTTCGCTCAATTCAGTTCCGACCTCGACGAGTCTACCAAGGATTCTCTGGCATACGGCAGAATGCTTTACCATCTGCTGGTTCAGCCTCAGTTTAAACCGATGTCCCTGCACATGCAGGTAATATTGCTCTGCGCGGCCTCAAACCGACTGCTCATGGACATTCCCCTGGACAAGCTGGAGGATTTTAAGCAGGATGTCGTTTCATATATCGAAAAGGCCCATCCGGTTATCGTAAGCGAGATAGAAAACAGCAAAAAGCTCACGGAAGAGCTCAAATACAGCATACTTAAAGCTGTCGCTGAATTTAAGAGCAGGTGACTGTATGGAAAGCATGAAGGAACTCCGAAGCAGGATGATCAGCGTTCGCAAGACGATGAAGATCACCAACGCGATGTATCTTCTGGCCTCATCGAAAATGAAGAAGGCCCGCAAACGCCTGCTTGCCTCCGAGCCCTATTTCAACAGGCTGCAGGATACGATAGCGGACATTTTAGTCCACACTCATTCCGTGAATAACCGGTATTTCACAGGCAAAGATACAGCCGCCGGGGAAACCAAGCGCGGTTACGTCGTGATAACTTCGGATAAAGGGCTGGCCGGAGCTTACAATCATAACGTCATCAGACTTACGGAGTCCCATCTCAACGATTCAGGGAACAACACTTTCTTTTTCATTGGCTATTCGGGCCATAATTACTTCGCAAAAAAGCCCGAGCTCGGAAAAATCAGCGGCGAACACAGCTATGCCGCCACGGAACCGGCTTTATACAGGGCCAGAAGTATTGCCGAGGATCTGGTAAAAGAGTTCTGCGGCGGCGAGCTTGACGAAATATATCTCATCTACACCAAAATGCGCAGCGCGCTTACCGCGGACACCGAGATAATCAAGCTTCTGCCTCTCGCCCGCGATATGTTCCCGGACAGAAGGCCCGTTATCACCTCTCAGGCGGACAATTACGAAGAGCATTACTATCCCTCACCGGATGCTGTTTTGGATATGCTCGTGCCGAACTATGTAAAAGGTCTTATATACGGGGCGATGACAGAGGCGTATGCCGGCGAGCAAAACGCCCGCATGATCGCCATGGACAACGCGACAAAAAACGCAAAGCAGCTCATAGACAGGCTATCTGTGCAGTATAACCGGATGCGGCAGGCGGCTATCACTACGGAGCTCTCCGAAGTCGCGGGCGCCGCGAAAACTCAGTATTCGCAGCAGGGAGGGTACTGATGGAAAAGGGAAAAATCACACAGGTCATCGGTCCTGTTCTGGACGTGACATTTGCCGGGGGTCATCTGCCCCGGATCAAAGAAGCTTTGAAAGTCGATATAAACGGCAAAGAGACGTTTATGGAGGTATCAAGGCATATAGGCGGTCATACCGTCCGCTGTATTCTGATGGACTCGGCGGAGGGACTCTGCCGTGACATGGAAGTCATCGCAACAGGCGACTTTATAAAAGTTCCCGTAGGCGAAAAGACCCTCGGGCGGATGTTCAACCTGCTCGGTGAGGTAATAGACGGCGGAGAGCCTATCCCGGAGGATGCGGAGCGCTGGTCTATTCACAGGGAGGCTCCCGCGCTTTTTGACCAAAGCCCCGTGGCCGAGATCCTGGAAACGGGCATCAAGGTAATAGATTTGCTGTGTCCCTATGTAAAAGGAGGTAAAATCGGTCTTTTCGGCGGCGCGGGTGTCGGAAAAACGGTGCTTATACAGGAGCTTATTACTAATGTAGCCAGGGAACACGGGGGATACTCCGTTTTCACGGGCATCGGCGAGCGAAGCCGCGAAGGAAACGAGCTGTGGACCGAAATGAAAGAATCCGGCGTCATTAAAAAAACCGCGCTTGTTTTCGGTCAGATGAACGAACCGCCCGGAGCGCGTATGCGTGTGGGAATGAGCGGTCTGACGATGGCAGAGTATTTTCGCGACCGCGAGCATAAAGACGTTCTCTTGTTTATAGACAACATCTTCCGCTATCTGCAGGCCGGCTCGGAGGTATCCTCCCTGCTCGGGCGCATGCCCTCCGCTGTCGGTTATCAGCCGACTCTCGCAAACGAGATGGGAGAGCTTCAGGAGCGCATAACCTCAACGAAAGACGGCTCCATAACCTCCGTGCAGGCAGTCTATGTGCCGGCGGACGATCTAACCGACCCCGCGCCCGCTATTACCTTCGCTCATCTTGACGCCAAAACGGTTTTGTCAAGAAATATAGCCGAACAGGGTCTGTATCCGGCTGTCGATCCTCTGCAGTCCGCCTCCCGCATACTGGAAGCGGAAATCGTCGGCGAAGAGCATTACAACGTCGCCCGCAAGGTTCAGACTATACTGGAGCGCTACAATGAACTGCAGGACATAATATCCATTCTCGGAATGGAAGAGCTCGACGAAAGCGATACCCTCACCGTATACCGGGCGCGAAAAATACAGAAATTCCTCTCGCAGCCTTTCCGCGTAGCAGAAAACTTCACCGGGGTTCCCGGCGTATATGTACCCGTATCCGAAACGGTCAGTGGGTTTCGGGCTATCATAGACGGAGAAATGGACGACATCCCCGAGGCCGCGTTCTTCAACGTAGGCACGATCGAGGATGTTATGAAAAAGGCGCGGACGCTGATTAAAAACGACTGAATCCCGAGGTGCGCCGATATTATGAAAGCTTTTAAAATCGAGATTCTGGCGACAGACCGGATGCTGTATTCCGGCCCCTGCGAGTCTCTTATACTGCCCGCCATTGACGGCGAGTACGGGGTTCTTGCCCATCATGAGCCCGTTGTGCTCGCCTTGGTCGCCGGCGAACTGCGCTACACCGTCGGCGGAAAAACCGAGGTGCTTGCCGTCGGCGACGGTTTTGCCGATGTTGAGGAGGATCAGGTCGTTGTTCTCACCGATTTTGCCGAGCGGGCCGATGAAATCGATCTTGTCCGCGCAAGAGCGGCAAAAGCGCGGGCCGAGGAACGAATCCACGCTCAGCGGGACGCTGTAACTCTCGCGCACGCGCAGTCCGCACTTTCGCGTGCGATCGCCCGTATAAAAGTGTCCTCCAGAGTAAACGGCATGCGCTGAGCAATACCGGTCTCCCGCTAAACGGTGATCGGCAATAAAAGGAAAAGGGGTGATGCTCAAAATCGATACATCGCCCCTCTTTTATATTTATGTTATTTACATCGTTACTAAACCAGACAGTAATGCTCGGATTTTTGACTGAAACAAAAAC
>Ga0123335_1008397_pt1 | contig 11099 bp, 4 predicted proteins | sample BiotimSIPDNA_2_FD_89707 | JGI IMG/M metagenome (GOLD analysis project Ga0123335, IMG submission 89707) | Anaerobic biogas reactor microbial communites from Washington, USA - Biogas_R2 time_0 SIP DNA | ecosystem: Engineered > Bioreactor > Anaerobic > Unclassified | place: Washington, USA... | reverse complement strand
TGGGCTGACAACTCTTCAAGGATCGTCTGCTTACGCTCGGTTGATGTCCATTTATTGAGGAAGGCGTCGAGGGTTGCGAAGCTTTTCCTGACGGTCTTGCGGGTGTAATCGGATAGCGATTCCGTGATGAGTCTCCCGTTTTCGTCGAGGTATTGGACCCTTTCGACAGCTACGGTAACCGGAACATTGTCCACGTAATACTTGCGAACCGTTTGCCCGTCGTTCTGATCAATCCAATCGCCACCTTCCGGGAATGAACCATAGAGTCCTTTGTCATTTTCCACAGTGGCTGCTTCCGGGGGGATGACCGGATCGTCCGGACCCGGTTCGAAAACCTGAACGGCTTCGCCATCGAAGGCACTGTCGGAAAACAGTGTCGTGGCACGGCGGAAATCCATGATGGTGAAAAACAGTTTGCCGTAGTCTTCCCTGATGCGTGTGCCCCGTCCGATGATTTGCTTGAATTCAGTCATCGATTGGATGCGACGATCCAGGACAATGAGGTGACAGGTCTGTGCATCAACCCCGGTGCTCATGAGATGAGAGGTGCATGCGATGACGGGATAGGTGGACTCCGGATCGATGAAGTTATCGAGCTGGGCCTTGCCTTCCGCATCATCTCCGGTGATACGCATGACATACCTGGAATTGGCAGCGGCCAAATCGGGATTGGCGTTGACCAACGCCTGCCTCATGCGATCCGCATGATCCTGGTTCTCACAGAAGATGATCGTCTTGTGGAAACGGTCAGTCGCCCGGAGAAACCCGGTGACCTTTGCCGCAACGGTTTCCGTCCTACGCCTGAGAATGAGGTTACGGTCATAGTCACTGTCGTTGTATTCGCGATCCTCGATGATGTTTCCATAGCGGTCGGTTTGCCCATATTCGGGCCGCCAACCGTCAAGATCCTTGTCCAATCCGACACGGATCACTTTGTAGGGTGCGAGAAACCCGTCTTCTATCCCTTTGCGGAGAGAATAGGTGTAGATGGGATCCCCGAAATACTCGATGTTGGATACGTCGCGAGTCTCCTTGGGAGTGGCCGTAAGCCCGATTTGGGTAGCCGATGAGAAATACTCCAACACCTGACGCCAGGCCGCGTCATCGGCAGCACTGCCACGGTGACACTCATCCACGACGATGAGGTCAAAAAAGTCGGGGCTGAACTGTTTATAGATGTTCTTCTCTTCCTCGTTTCCAGTGACGGCCTGATAGAGGCTGAGATAGATCTCGAAAGACTTGTCGACCGTGCGATTGGCGATCTTGGTCATCGCGGCCCCAAACGGCTTGAAGTCGTTGGTCTTGGTTTGATCCGCAAGAATGTTGCGATCGACGAGGAAGAGGATGCGCTTCTTCGCGCCGGATTTCCAGAGTCGCCAGATGATCTGAAATGCAGTGTAGGTTTTGCCCGTCCCGGTGGCCATCACCAGAAGGATACGGTCTTGACCCCGGGCAATCGCTTCGACCGTGCGGTTAATGGCGATGTGCTGATAGTAGCGGGGAGTTTTGTTCGTGCCATCGTCGTAGTAGTCCTGAACCGTTATCGCCTCCTGCTCAGGAGAAAGCTGCTTCCATTGACGATACCGATACCAGAGCGCTTCGGGAGTCGGAAACTGATCAAGCGGAATCTCCCGGGTAACAGTTCCGCCTGTTTGAGTCCGGTCATGCTCGAGAAAGGCGTCCCCATTGCTGCTGTAGACAAAAGGAACATCGAGAACTTGAGCATACTCGAGAGCCTGCTGCATGCCATCGCCAACGGAATGGTTGTTGTCCTTGGCCTCAATGATAGCAATCGGGAGATTCGGTTTATAGAATAGCAGATAGTCCGCTTTCTTCCCTTCGCCGCGTCGAGTGGTCTTCCCTTGAACGATCACACGTCCCTTGGTGAAGTAGAACTCCTCCCTGACCTGCGTCATCAGATCCCACCCTGCCCCGTCTTCACCACAAATAGCCGGAGTGATGAACTTCGTCCGGATGTCGGTCTCGGATAGGGCTTTCTTATTCATCGAGTGCTGGGATCCAAAAGGAGAGATGGTCAGTATTTCCGGGAGGGGGTGATATGTGGTTTCGGGTGTCAGGCATGCCATTCGGAATGAATGGAAGGTTTTTCTATTGTGAACGTATAAACGACCGAAATCAATGATTCAGTAGAGAAAAGGAGCATAGGAAGCGAAAAACGCTTGGATATACGGGACCGTGCGACGACGGGAGCCCGGAGCGGAATACTACAATCCTAGACATCCGGATCAGAGACACCGGGTCGGATTTTTACGAAGTGACCGATCAGGCACGAAAGGTTCAGTGCACCACTACTGCACCACTCCACTTTTCGAAATCTGCCAAACGCACCACAATAAACCACCGGAAGTGCTTGATTATCAACTGGTGCCCGGGGCGGGACTCGAACCCGCACGTCTTTTCAGACAAAGGATTTTAAGTCCTCAGCGTCTACCATTCCGCCACCCGGGCACACTCAAATGAATGGTGGAAGACACATCCAATCTGAAGCGTCAACCGCCAATACTCAAATCATTTCTTGACCGGAGCACCGCATCCGCTCAGCCATGCGAGAACGGTGCCGCCAACGATACAGGCGGTGCCCATGAGCAGCCCGTCGGTACCGGTTGGGAAACCGCGGTAGATGACGAGAATCGAACCGCCGACCAGTCCGATAATAAAAGCATGGGTGCTGGACGGCACCTTCTTGAGCAGGATCTCGATAATCTTCGAAAACACCAGAATTCCGACTCCCGCACCCAAACCGGCAGCTGCGAGCAGCTTGATGTCCATAGAGTTGATGGCATGCAGGACCACGGCATACTGCCCCAGCAAGACCAACACAAGGGACCCACTCACACCCGGCAAAATCATCGCACCACCGGCCAGGATCATGCACAGGAAAAGCCGCAACATATCAGCGGATGCACCGGAGGCCACCACCCCTGCTTTGGCTGCCGGATTGCTACCCAACACCAGCACAGCCACCAGCCCAAGTGCCATCCAGAGCACCTGCCAAAAACCGAAACGGGTCAGCCCGCTGTTCTTAACGACCGCTGGAATGGATCCCAGGATCAGGCCCATGAACAAAAGCATGGTGTAGATCTCATAGTGCTCGAGCGCATGCTCAATGAGATGGGAGAGCAAGAGGATCCCAGCCGCTGCACCCGCTCCCACCACCGCGAGAAACAGGATATGCTCCACACGCCGGTTCTTGTCAGTGATCACGCCACCGATCGCCTGAATCAGCCGATCATAGATTCCCATGACCACCGCCATGGTTCCGCCCGACACACCGGGTATGATATTGGCGACACCAATAGCAACGCCTTTGACCAAAAGCACAAGATAAGACATCAGTTTCATAGGAATCAAAAGCCCTGATTGAGAAGGATGGACTTCGTCCGCGCAAGCTCCGATTGCAAGACACAGAATCCCTCCCGAAGGGAGGTGCCCCCTCAGAACCTTTCTTCCAAGAAAGAAGATATCCAACCCGGTTGGCGGAGTCCCCACCAAAAGCCTCAGCCTTATGCAATCCAATAAAGCCTATTCGTATTGATTGACCTCTTTGAGCTGAGCAACAATTCGGGTGTTCTCGGAAACCATCACCTTTTTCTCCCAGGCGACATATCCAGGAAGACTGATCCTTACATTCCGCATGCCGGCCGGAATACTTATCGGACCGTTTGCATTGCCATAAAAAACTCCATCCACCTCAACATCGGCCATTTCCGGAACCGACTTAATATCTACAGCAACGATCTCAACATCGTTAGTTTGAGACCTAAACCCCTTGTGTTCTTTGATTCCAGAGATTATGTCATCGGTGATCTGTTCGGCTAGATCAACAAATACGCCCGTATTCGAGTTGGTCAGGCCTCCTGCCTCATTGATTACGGTGCTGGCTTTCGAGCTTCTGGAGAAAAACACTTTGCCCGTCTCGGTCTCCAGAATTTGGGCCCTCGCTCTCAGCGTCACAATGGTCGAGCGAGTGGTAACACCATAACCACGAAAGTTTTTCTCTTCCGAATCCATGGAAATAATGGTCCCGGTCAATATATAACCCGCACCCATCATCTTCCCCATACTCACCGCATCCTCAGGCTTCACCATCCCGCTATTTGTCCAACCCTGCTCTGTCATGACAGTGTCTAACTTGTCCCTTTCAAGAACTTCGAACAGCCCTGTATTGTATAGCCCTTCCTGTATCATTTCGGAAATCTTGCCCGACAGATCATAATCGTATTTTCTGTCGGTTAGACCAAAATCAACCACCACAATTCGGGGAAGCCCACTGTCGGTATCTTCGGCCGCAATCAGATTTGGCAAAAGGCCAAATCCGGCAGCAGAGACTGCTGCCACATTTACAAAATGCATAATGAATCCAGCGAGCCGAGGGTAAGAATGAGGTTTCATAGATGTGTTATTTGTTAGTTCGAATCGGATGGTAATCAAAACAACTGAACAATATTATGGGCTGCATCCAACGAAAGATCAATACCAAACACTTTTCATCCATCCACTTCTGAGGGATTACGGCTTGACCCATGCCGCTCCATGGCGTCTTATGCGGGATTCTTTTCAGTTTCATAACTTCCAATTCGCAAAGACGATGGCGCCCCGAAATCCGGACTACAACTTCTCGGCCATTGAACCAAAATGGCAGAGCTACTGGGAACAGAACCGCGTGTTCGAGGTCACTGAAGACCCTTCGAAACCAAAGTTCTACCTGCTCGACATGTTTCCCTACCCATCCGGAGCAGGACTCCATGCCGGTCATACCGAAAACTACACCGCATCCGACATCCTTGACCGGGCGCGCCGCGCCCAAGGCTACAATGTGCTCCACCCGATGGGATGGGATGCATTCGGGCTCCCGGCCGAACAGTATGCGATCAAGACCGGAACCCATCCGGCCCAGACCACCCACAAAAACATCGATCAGTTCCGCGCCCAAATCAAGCGCCTGGGAGTCGCAATCGACTGGAGTCGCGAGATCAATACCACCGATCCGCACTACTTCAAATGGACCCAGTGGATCTTTCTTCAGCTTTTCAAACACGGGCTCGCCTATGTCGACGAGCGGCCCGTCAACTGGTGTCCGCAGCTCGGAACCGTCCTTGCAAATGAAGAGGTGATCGATGGCAAAAGCGAGGTGGGCGGTTTCCCGGTGGAGCGGCGCGCCCTGCGCCAATGGGTGCTGCGCATCACGGCGTATGCGGACAAGCTTCTGGCGGGGCTTTCAAAGGTCAACTGGCCCGAATCCACAAAGGCCCAGCAAACCAATTGGATCGGACGCTCCACCGGCGCGACTCTGGAGTTTGCAGTGGCGGATTCCAATCTCACTTTTGAAGTATTCACGACCCGCCCGGACACGCTTTTCGGGGCCACCTACGTGGTGCTCGCACCGGAGCATCCATTGGTCGCAACGATCACCACTGCCGAAAAAAAGGCGGATGTGGATGCTTACGTTCAGGCAGCCGCGCGCAAGAGTGACTTGGACCGCACCGATCTGGCCAAGGACAAAACCGGGGTATTCACCGGAGCCTTCGCAATCAATCCGGTCAACGGAGCGCGCATTCCGGTGTGGATCGCCGATTACGTGCTCACCGGTTATGGAACCGGGGCAATCATGGCGGTACCAGCACACGATACCCGCGACTACGAGTTTGCCCGCAAGTTCGAGATTCCCATCATTCGGGTGATCTCCGCGTCGGCGGATGGATCCGATGAAGCCGCGCTTCCTTACACCGGAGATGGGTTCATGGTGAACTCGGGTTCCTACAACGGACTTCCGGTTGCCGAGGGGAAAAAGAAGATCGTTGCGGATCTCGCAACCCATGGCAAAGGTCGCGAAACGGTTAATTTCCGCCTCCGCGACTGGCTTTTCTCGCGCCAACGCTACTGGGGCGAACCCTTCCCTATCATTTGGGTGGACGAAACCGCTTTCAGTGCCGCGAAAAACGCTAAAGGGGCCATCGCAGACGGGCTGCCGCACTACCCGGTGACCTATTGCGATGAAAACGGGAAACACTGGTTCGCACTCCCGCTGACACCTGCGCAACTTCCGCTCTGTCTGCCTGATGTCAAGGACTACAAGCCCTCAGGAGACGCCCAAAGCCCGCTCGCCAACGCAACAGAATGGGTGTCGGTCTGGATCAACATCCGCACGGGAGAAACCACCCCGGGCACAGGTCCCAAACCTGAGGGAGAAGACTGGCATGCCGGCAGCAGGGAAACCAACACAATGCCACAGTGGGCCGGATCTTGCTGGTATTACCTCCGCTATTGCGACCCACTGAATCCCAAGGCCCTGATCGACCCGGCAAAGGAACGCTACTGGCAGGTTCCCGATTTCTACATCGGCGGTGCCGAACACGCGGTGCTTCACCTGCTCTACGCCCGTTTCTGGCACATCTTCCTGCACGAAATCGGTGTGGTTTCCACACCTGAGCCATTCGCAAGGCTCTTCCACCAGGGGATCATCCTCGGCGAACTCGAATACGCCCTCTTCCTCGACAAGAACGGACAGGAGGTCTCTTTGGATGCCATCGATGACCCGGATCACTGGGATGGGTCCACCCGTAAGCTCAACGAGGATGAAGTCGAGAAATCGCGGGATGCGAAGGGTGATGTCTACATGTTTAAAGGGAAACCCGGGATTCGCGTCGACGCCCGCGCTTTCAAGATGAGCAAAAGCCGGGGCAATGTCGTCAACCCGGACGATTACATCCGCTCCTACGGCGCGGATTCGCTGCGCGTCTACGAAATGTTCATGGGGCCGCTGGCCGACATGAAACCATGGAGCAGCCGCGGCATCGAGGGCCCCCACCGTTTTCTTCGCAAGGTCTGGCGCCTGTTCATCGATCGCGATGGCAATCTCAGCCCATCCATTCAGGCTGAATCCGAAGAACAGCCGGACATCGAGTCGCTGTTGCATCAGACGATCCAAAAGGTCACTTCCGATATCGATTCCCTGAGCTACAACACGGCCATCTCCCAGCTCATGATTCTGGTGAACACCCTCCAAAAGGCACCTTCCATCGCCCGGAGCACAGCCAAGGCTTTGGTTCAAATGCTGGCTCCTTTCGCGCCCCACATGGCGGAGGAGCTTTGGGAACTCCTCGGTGAGGCTCCTTCAGTGGCATACGCACCATGGCCAGTCGCCGATCCGGCCAAAATACAGAGCCGCTCGGAAAAGATCATCTTCCAAGTCAACGGAAAGGTCCGGGGCGAAGCTGAATTCGCGCCGGGTGCCGCGGAGGAAGAGGTCAAAGCGGTGGCGTTCGCTCAGGACCGGATGAAGCCGCACATGGAAGGCAAAACCATCGTCAAGATCATCTTTGTCCCGGGAAAGATTCTGAATCTGGTCGTTCGCTGATCATCGTCCGCCATCTGAGCCATGAGCCTGTCGCGTTTTCTTCCACCCGACTACGATCCCTCCCTACCGGTGGGGATTCTGGCCGGACGGGGATTCTACCCATCGCTCATGGTCGGGCGCATGCGCCAGCATGGAATACCGCTCCGACTGGTGGCACTGGACGGTGAAACCGCTCCGGATTTGATCGAATCCTTCCCAAAGGAACATCGCACCCTGATCAAGGTGGGCCAACTCGGCCGGATGCTCCGCGCGATGGAGTCGATGGGCTGCAGCTACGCGATTATGGTGGGCCAGGTCAGACCCGGCCGCCTCTTCAAGGGACTTCACCCGGATTTCAAGGCCTTCCGGATCCTGCGCAGCCTCAAACAACGCAACGCGGAAACCATCTACGGTGCCGTGATCGCCGAAATGGAAAGCATCGGCGTCCACACGCTGGATGCCCGTTGCTTCATCGACGACCAACTGGCCGATTTGGGAATCATGACAGGCGGCAAGGTGCGGATCGACCCGCACACCCTGGATCATGGGATCTTTATCGCGACAGAGGTCGCACGACTCGACATCGGCCAGGGAGTAGTGGTCAAACGCGGCACGGTTTTGTGCACGGAGGATTTCGATGGCACCGATGCCATGCTGCAGCGCGCGGGCAAATACTCGACCCGAGGGAAACTGCTCATCAAGACCGTGAAACCACGCCAGGATTACCGCATCGATGTTCCCGTCTTCGGCGAAACCACCCTGCGGCACATGAAGGAAGCAAAGGTGGAATTTGCGGCTCTTGCGGCGGACCGCACAATCCTGATCAACAAGCCGGCTGTCATCGAACTCGCACGCAAGCTCCGCATCCAGCTCATCGGATTTGAAGATGCGAACACCAACGACTACTGATTGTAAGAATCCAGATACTTCTGGCCTCCCCCATATATCATACTGTATCGGCCGCTGCGTTACGTTGAGTATTCTGGAGTTCAGCTTGCAGTTCCTCAATACGCAAAGGCTTGGCGAGGAATCCATCCATTCCCGCTTCGATGGCGGCTTCGCGATCGCCCTTCATCGCCCCCGCCGTAAGGGCAAGAATCCGCGGACGTTTTGACTCAGGCACCAGGCGGCAAATCTCACGGGTCGCCTGTATGCCGTCCATCACGGGCATCTGCACATCCATCAGCACCAGATCATACACCTTTGCCGTCACCTTCGCGACCGCTTCTTCTCCGTTGGAAGCCATGTCGCAGTGATAGCCCATCTTTTTGAGCATGATCTGTGCAACCTTACGATTCGTGACATTGTCCTCGACCAGGAGAATCTCCATCCTCGAGGGCTCAATCTCTTTCTGATCCTCGGCTGCCGACGACACATCCCTTGCTGAATCGGCAGTCAGTCCGAGACGTTGCTCAACCACCGACAGCAACTGATCATATTTCAATGGTTTGGTGAGAGAAGACACCCAATCCGGAAGTGTGACTTCTTCGAGCGGATACTTGGAAAACAATACAAGCCCATCCGGTCTCGATACTCCGTCTGCCTTCAAGGCCTCAATCGCGGCAACAAGAGACTCATTATTGCGCTCCATGATAAGAGTCACTTGGCTTCCAGTGGCAAGAATCTCCTTTGGATCAAGGTGATCAAACGCTGAAACCCCGGCACCCTCATGTTCAAGCACCTCAACAATATTCTGCCGGCGGCGTTCACATGGGTCCGCCACTGCCACTCTCAGGGCCTCCATCCGTCTTGGACGAACAGGAGCGGCATCCGCATCCACCCTTAGCGGAAGATGGAACGTGAAAGTGGACCCCTTACCCGCTTCAGATTCCACCGAGATGTTGCCAAACATCAGCTCAATCAAACGTTTACTGATCGCCAGACCAAGCCCGGTGCCACCATACATACGGGTGTTTGAGGCATCCACTTGGGAAAACGAACTGAAGAGCCGGTGCATTTTCTCCTGCGGAATTCCTATTCCGGTATCCCTCACCTGCGCATGGAGAATGGCATGGTCGCTGCCAGCATCCTCTTCCGTCCACAGCCGGATTTCCACACTCCCGAATCGGGTAAACTTCAGCGCATTGGAGGCGAGATTGATCAAAACCTGCTGGATCCGGGTCTTGTCACCCAGAAAGTGACGCCGCATTCCAGGCGCCATGGTATAAAAGAAATGAACTCCGCTCTCATAGGCCTTTCCACCCAATATATCCACCACCTCCTCCACAATGTGGATGATGTCGATGGGAATCGTCTCAAGATCAATTTTGCCTGACTCGATTTTTGAGTAGTCCAAAATGTCGTTAATGATCGAAATCAGGGTGGTTCCGCTCTTCTGAATGATATTGACCAACTCCCGCTGCTCATCATCCAGGCGGGTATTGCGCAAAACGTCGGTCATTCCGATAACCCCGTTCATCGGAGTGCGGATCTCATGACTCATATTGGCCAGGAACTGACCTTTGGCCTCACTTGCAAACTCAGCCTGAAGCAAGGCCTTTTCCATCTGCATGTTTACAATGTTGAGCTCTTCCGTCCGGTTGCGCACCTCATCCTCCAAATACATCCGCTCCCGCTTCTCCTTTTTCATAATCCTGCGGATCAAAAGGAGGATGCTTCCGCCGCCAAACACTATGAATCCGGTATAAGCCAAAAAGGTCCGATACCATGGTGGTAGAATCGTGAAACTGAACGATCCGAGATGATCTCCGTTGTCATTGAAATCCTCCAACCGGATGTGAAGAGTGTAATCTCCCTCAGGAAGGTTGTTGAAAGAAACCATCGGTTCCTCAAATGGGTCGGACCATGTTTTCGAGAAGCCCTCGAGTCGGTAGGAATACGAAGGAGGCCGGTTGAAATACTGGGAAGGAACAAAGAAATAGAAGGCCACACTGTTACTGCGGTATGGCAACACCACACGCCGAGCTTCCGGATCATCCAATGTCTTTTCAATGGCATTGTATACACTCTCTCCGGTCTCCGTCAGGATCATTCGTGAAAACACGGGGGCGACCGAACGCCGCTTGGGAGCAGCAACAGCGGGATCATAGCAGAAAATCCGGCTGCGGGAGTGAATGAACGCACTTCCATCGTCCTGAATCCTGATCCTGGGATGATTTTCCTTCACCAAACGCAAGGTATCCGAATCCCAAACGTAGCCTCCGGATGCATCCGGGCGGATCATCGCAAGTTCACGGATGAACGGGATCCATACGTTCCCCAGCGAATCTTCAGCACATCTGGCGATGTCTCCGTGAACGGGCAATGGAAAGGTTTCAGGCTGTGATACCAGACTGAAAGCCTGCATTTCCTCATCAAATATCGCCATTTTCTCTCTTCTCGCCGAGATGTAAATGCGATCTCCCATTTCAAAGACGTTGATCCACTCATTCGTCATGCCCTTGGGGCCGTCATATTGGGTGGCAAGCAACACACCATCTGCCACATCCATGCGGATGACCTTCCCTACTCCATACTCAACCCAGAGTCTCCCTTTTTTGTCCTCAAGCACAACGGCAGGAAAACCGGCAGACGGAATAGGCTCACCGACTGGAACCCATCGACCATCGATCCGCTTAATCAAATGGTTCCGCTGAACCCCAAAGGCCACCCCAAACTCCGGAGAGGAATCGAAGACGTGGTGACGCGCCGGAACATGCCCTTCCACCACAACATAGGTCTCTTGGGTGTCCCAATTATGAAAATAACTCTTTCCTTCCGACACCACCAACACCCCATCCTG
>Ga0123335_1008395_pt1 | contig 11101 bp, 14 predicted proteins | sample BiotimSIPDNA_2_FD_89707 | JGI IMG/M metagenome (GOLD analysis project Ga0123335, IMG submission 89707) | Anaerobic biogas reactor microbial communites from Washington, USA - Biogas_R2 time_0 SIP DNA | ecosystem: Engineered > Bioreactor > Anaerobic > Unclassified | place: Washington, USA... | reverse complement strand
TGGCCCCTTGGTCAAGCGGTTAAGACACCGCCCTTTCACGGCGGTAACAGGGGTTCGAGTCCCCTAGGGGTCACCATATCCGGGCGATTAGCTCAGTTGGGAGAGCGCCTGCCTTACAAGCAGGATGTCGGCGGTTCGAGCCCGTCATCGCCCACCATAATATGATTAAAAAAGTCCGATATAATCGGACTTTTTTATATTTATTGAGTTGGTAGCTCCAGTTATTTTACCCTTTTCAGTGAACCTTTTGCCGGCTTATTTAATTCTTCTTGATTACTATTTTCTGTCTGGTGTTTACGGTCATACCAAAACCGTACAGCAGCGCTTATAATACATTTCGCGGTTCTGCAGTCCGTTATAACCGCCGTTTACCCGGCGGGTGATCTCCTTTACGCTGGCTCCGGCGTCACAGATCCCATTCATTCGGTGGGTGCTCCACCAATAACCGGCGCTGGTCCAGGGGTAGTGTTCCGCTACATAATCCACGCCGTCCATGACCCGAGGGTCCCCAATAGCAGTGGCCAGACTTTGATAATTGTGTCTGCCGGTCACCTGCAGATAACCAGCACCTTTATACCTGGGACCATCGCCTGGATAAGTGTTTCCCAGGTCGCTTCGGCCTTCATAGGCAGTACCGCTGGCGATCTCTTTGGTATACCTGCCGCCCCCTGATTCATGGCTGCACTGACTGATAAAATGCCGCAAACGGGGAGTCGTGTTTATGGAAAAACGCTGCAGACTATCGTTAAGATCCCATAATACACTGTCCGTCACCTTCCGCCAGCCAATGGCATTTAGTTGAGCAGCCGTGACCAGGATGATATTGGGGGCACCGCGTTTTACTGCTGTAATGGAAAAAAGCTTGTTCCATGTCTGTTCTCCTACTTTTCCCTGGTAATAACCAACATTTCCGAGAGAGTTGAGGATTTTAAAGGTGTTAACGGCAGTCAGGGTATTAGCCCCGAAATACCCATCAATAACAAGAGGCTTAGCGTTAAGCCCGGTATAGTCCAACCAATTGAGGCGGGCCTGCATCTGTTTTACTGCAGCATGATTGCTACTACTCTGCTCCAGGATTTCGCCGGGATAAGGCTGGACGGTCAAGCCATTGTAATAAAAATCATTGAAATAATTGGGGTCCACCACTAGCTTGCCATTCACCATAACCGCATTTCCCAGAGCGGTACTAAAATTCTGGATATGACCGTTCAGGTTAACGCTAGCCTCTCTGGTTTGTGCATTCCAGTACAACACACTATCATCAGGCGGCTTTCCGATAATCGTTTCTATCGTATTTCTGAGGAAAACCTTTCCCGCCGGTAAATTATCATCTGACATGCTTGTCCCTCCCACTTCTGAGCCTGAATAGACTTAATACCATAATACAACTAGAGAGAAATAATGGAACCCAAATAACAAGAAATGAAAAAAGAAGAAGCTAGTATATAATGTAGCATTGCTTTCACGAATTGAACATAAAGTCCCATACAATTAGTGACCTATGCAGGATTAAATACCATCGGCTTGGCGAATATGATTAGATTAGGAGCAGGGAGGTGGAGAAGCATGAGACGCGTGTATATTGAGGACCTCGAACCCGGCATGATAATAGCCCGCTCGGTCATGGGAGCTGATGGCAGGCCTTTGCTTACCCAGAACACTCCGCTTACTGCTTCATATATTCTGCGCCTGCGGGGCTATGGGATCGGCTCTGTCTTTGTCAAGGATGGCTTTTCTGATATTGAGATACCTGAGGTGGTTTCGGCCCAGGTCCTGAACGCTGTATCCGTCCAGCTTAAGCAATCCATGGAATCCTTTGCTTCCAGGAGAAACCTGGATATCGGCGCCATGAAGAAGAGTGTGGCTCTGCTTATAGAAAACATCCTAGCCAACCGCCAGGTCTTGATTCAGATCGATGATATCCGCAGTTTCAACGACTACTTACTGCTTCATTCTATCAATGTTGCCATATTCTCCATCATGACCGGTCTCAGCTTGGGTTACGGCGAATCCAGCCTGATGGACCTAGGTCTGGGGTGTCTCCTGCACGATATAGGATTGATATCCATCGACCCGGCTCTGCTCAACCGGCCGGACGAACTTTCAGCCAGCGAGCGCCAGCAATTGAATCAGCATCCCGAGATCGGATTCAACATCCTGCGCCACTACCGAGAGATATCTACTACTGCCGCACATATTGCCTATCAGCATCATGAAAGGGTGGATGGTCTGGGATACCCGCGACAGCTCACCAAAAGACAGATTGTCGAGTATGCCCGGATAGCAGCGGTGGCGGATACGTTTGATGAGATCATATGTGATCGCCCGCATCGCAGGGGTTACACCATACCCGAAGGACTGACCGTCCTGCGTCGCCTCACCCGCAGCCATTTTGATGGTGACGTGGTCGAGGCATTTGCCTTGAATATAGCTATTTATCCGGTAGGGAGCCTGTTGAAGCTGAATAACGGGTTGATTGCCGTTGTCACCTCGGTGAATCGCTGGAACCAGTATCGTCCAGTTGTTCAGGTCATAGCTGATACCAGAGGGGTTCTGCTGGAGTCGAATTACCCCCTCGACCTGGCCAAAGTAAGAGAAGCTCAGATAGTTCGCCGCTTAAGTGAGAGCGAAGCGCAGGAGATCAAAGATAATATTGCCGCGAAGAATGACCGCGTAGCGGTAGGGTAATAATGAGCAAAATAAAAACCGTCAGTCTTCTGAACCAAGTGGAAAGACTGACGGCTTGGTTTTCTTTAGGACTATTTTGCGAATTTGCATTCAAAGGCCTGGAAGCTTGCATTGAGTTGTTCTCTCAGCTCATTACCATTTTCGTAGTCATCCGGCTGAAGCTTTTTCTTGTTGCCTATGCTAGTTTCCAGTAAGAAAGCAGGATCACCAGGCAACCAGGATTTTGCTAACTTGATGTTTTTTATCTCATTGTAGGCTATGCAGGAGTGATCACCGGCTTCGCCAAAGACGATGCCGGTATCGGTCAGTTCAATATAATCACCAACCCTTTTCTTGCCCCTGAATCTGATCATGGAAGCCAGGAAAAGACCTAGAGCAGCGATAGCCAGGGCATAGATCGACCCGAAGAATTTCCATACCAGTAGAGCGCTGATGAAGAGGGCACCCAGCCAGAGCCAGGATTCAGAGTACCAACTTTTTTCACTGACAACATAGCGGCGCAAGGGGGTCACGTCCTTTCGATTAGTTAAATATCTACAGCATTGAAGGAGATTTCGCTGATCTTCCAGATGTCTCCGTCAGGTGTCATAGTGACCAGTAATAAATATTGATCTCCTTCTTTATAACAATTATTATACTGCCTGACCAGTACTATTCTATTCTTGTCTTTGATAGATAGCTCTATTTCATCGCTATCATCTGCCGTCAACAACGGGATGCCGTCGCCCGGAACAATAAACAGAGCCTGCAGGGAATCATTCCACATGGTGCATTCATCTATTATAGCTTCAGCCATTTCTGGGGTAAAGCCCCCCGTCAGGTAGGCTCGTGCCTGAGGGCGGGTACTCCCATGTACCGGGACCATACCATCTCCTGTTAGCCTGTAATCACCCAGAAACGATGAATACAGTGAAAAACTACTTACTGCATAGTTAAACAATAAATCTTTATTATCCTGGGGTTGAGCTGCCACTCCAAGTGTTTCCCCGGATATGGGTTCTGAACTGACCAGGGTACTACCCGGAATAAAGCAAGTGATCAATACTACGATAACAATAGAAACCAACTTTCGCAAGACCTGTCCCCCTCCCCGATAATCCCATTATACAGCAAATGGAAAATAATGGCAAGAAGGAGGGGCGTTTTGGGATTACAGTTCCTGTATGGCTACCCCCAGCAATCCAGGACCAGTATTTACACCCAGAGCGGGACTGATGTCAGAAGTAACTACTTCCTTAATATTAGGCAGGGCCGTCAGCCTCTTCACCAGTTTATCGAATTCATCCTGTGCTCCGCCGTGCATGATAGCCAGGTTGACCGGTCCTGCCTGAGCTGCTTTCTGCACGATTTCTACAAGTTTTTCTATGGACTTTATCCTGCCACGGGTCTTGGCAAAGGTAAAGTATTTTCCTTCCAGATCTACTGAAATGACCGGTTTGAAATGCATGAACTCAGCCAGCATACCGGCTACCTTGCCGATTCGGCCTCCCCGGCGCAGATATTCTAGAGTTTCTAGAATGTAATATACCTTAACCTGGGATTTCACCTGATTGATACGTTGGACTACCTTGTCAAAACTCCAACCTGCTGCAATGTTTTTAGCTGCGTCGTAGACCATCCAGCCGGTGCCCATAGTTAGGGTTTTACTGTCTACGACATTAATGGTGAGCTCCTTGATTTCCTTAGCCTGCATAGCTACAACTTCAACGGTACTGGATAGTGCATTAGATATATGAACGGCCAGGACATGAGTAAAACCATCGAGCTTGATTCGATCGAAGGCTTCCATTATATCCTCGATAGAAGGCAGGGAAGTGGTAGGAATCTCATCGGGCATGCGGCCGTATACCTCTTCCGGGGTAATCTCCAAACGATCACGAAATTCTCCGTAGGGGTAAATGATCCGGGGGGCGATCACATAGATACCGAAACGATCGATTATTTCGCGGGGCAGGTCGCACATGCTGTCGACCAGCAGGGCGATTTTTTCATTCAAGCAAGTCACTCTCCTTAAATAAAATCATTCACTACATTATGTAGTTTTGATTACCACATATTGATTAAAGCGTAACATCATGGTGATACATTCGCAAGTTTTTTGTTCGGATAGGGCAGAGGCTTGACAACCCTCGATTTCTTCAATAGAATCTATATGTAAAGTATTTATCCTTTACACTTGGAGAAACTATGCTGGACAAAATCAGCCGGATCAATCAGTTGCTGGATTTCTATGGCCCTTTGCTGACTGAAAAGCAGCAGGAGGTGCTTAGATTGCACTATGAACTTGATTGGTCACTGGCAGAGATAGCAGAACATATGAACATAACGCGTCAGGCGGTTCATGACACTGGCAGGAGGGCCGAGGCCGCCCTGGAGGATTATGAATGCCGCCTGGGTCTGGTAGAGCGTTTTATACATAATCAGGATGAAATGAAAAGGGTGTTTAAACTGCTTAGCCATGCCGAAGACAATGAAGCTATCGCTCAGGCGGTAGCTATACTGCGTGAACTTACCTAGTTTTGCAGGGAAAAGGAGAGGTATTGTGGCATTCGAAGGTTTATCCGACCGCCTGCAGGATGTATTTCGTAAACTGCGGGGCAAGGGCAAGATAACAGAAGATGACGTTAAGATCGCGATGCGTGAAGTGCGTTTGGCTCTCCTGGAGGCAGACGTTAATTTCAAGGTCGTAAAGGATTTTATCTCACGAGTAAGCGAGCGGGCGGTAGGCCAGGAAGTATTGCAGAGCCTGACTCCAGGTCAGCAGATCGTCAAAATAGTTTACGATGAGATGGCCCTCCTGATGGGGGGAGCAGAATCCAAGCTCAATCTCACTTCCCGTACTCCAGTCGTCTTTATGGCGGTTGGCTTGCAGGGTGCTGGTAAAACTACCACCGTCGCCAAATTAGGCAAAAATCTGATAAAGCAGGGGCGGCGGCCAGTACTGGTAGCCTGTGATGTATACCGTCCGGCTGCTATCAAACAGTTGCAGGTGCTGGGCGAACAGACCGGCATCCCAGTATTTGCTATGGGACAGGGCAATCCGGTGGATATTGCCAAGGCTTCTATTGAATACGCCCGCAGCAATAATCGCGATATTGTTATTTTGGATACCGCTGGCCGTCTGCACATAAATGAAGAATTGATGGATGAACTAAAAAACGTCAAAGCTGCCGTAAATCCAGATGAGATACTGCTGATCGTTGATGCCATGACCGGTCAGGATGCTGTTAATGTGGCGGAGAATTTCAACAAGGATCTTACTTTGACCGGTGTTATCCTGACCAAACTGGATGGTGACACCCGTGGTGGCGCGGCTTTATCAGTCAAAGCGGTTACCGGTTGCCCAATTAAAATGGTAGGTATGGGGGAAAAGCTCGATGCCCTGGAGGTTTTTTATCCAGAACGCATGGCTTCAAGAATACTAGGCATGGGAGATGTGCTCAGCCTGGTGGAAAAGGCGCAGGCCAATTTCGATGAAAAAAAGGCCAAAGAAATGGAGCGCAAGATCCGCCAGCAGGAGTTTACCCTGGAGGATTTCCTGGAGCAAATGCAGCAGGTAAGGTCTATGGGGCCATTGCAGGATCTGCTGGGTATGATCCCCGGACTAGGAAAACAGCTAAAGGGTATGCAGGGTGAGTTTGACGAGAAAGAGATCATATGGGTTGAAGCCATCATACAGTCCATGACCCGGGAAGAAAGAAGGAACCCTGCCCTGATCAACGGCAGTCGCAAGAAGAGGATCGCTAAAGGCAGCGGGACCCGGGTGCAGGATGTCAACCGCCTGCTAAAGCAGTTTGAGGAATCCCGCAAGCTCATGAAGCAATTCGCTGACATGGGCCACAAGAAAGGTAAGAAGGGTGGCATGGGGCCGCTGAAATTCCCGTTCTAAATTAACCACAGATGGACACAGATGGGACGCGGAATATCACAGATATTCTTTATTAGTTAACTTGGAGTCTTCACCTGTATCCATTTATTATAAAGGTTGAACTGTTTGGCCAGGTCGAACCAGGCAGTACAAGGAGTAAAGCAAAGTAGTCAGCTATTTAAACACTTATCTGTGAGAATCAGTGTTAAATCAGTGTGCATCTGTGGTGATTGATTTAACCAATTAAGGAGGTGAAACTATGGCAACCAAGATCAGACTGAAAAGGATGGGTGCAAAAAAGAATCCTTTTTATAGAATCGTTGTGGCCGATGCCAGGTCTCCCCGTGACGGTCGCTTTATTGAAGAAATAGGCTATTATGATCCGGCAACTGAACCTGCTACGATTAAGATCGACGAAGACAAGGCTATGAAATGGCTGGCTGACGGCGCAAAACCGACTGACACCGCCAAATCTCTTCTTCAGAAGCAGGGCATCATAGCCAAATTTGCCGCAAACCGTAACTAGCTATGTCCGTCAGGAGGTGGAATGCCGGTGAAAGAACTGGTAGAATATATAGCTAAATCGCTGGTGGACAATCCTTCAGCGGTGGAGGTAAAAGGAATCGAAGGCGAAAAGTCTCTGATGCTGGAACTGCGGGTAGCTCCCGATGATATGGGCAAGGTTATCGGCAAACAGGGTAAGATCGCCAAAGCCATCCGTACCCTGACCAAGGCATCAGCGGCCAAAGAAGGCGTCAGGGTATCGGTTGAAATCATGCGCGAAGACTAATACCGATTTCAAAAGTTGAACATAAAGGGGAGGGCTATGAAGCTATTTATAGCCCTCTTATCTTGGAGAAGCCATGAACAAAAAAAAGGATGATGAAAAAGTCAATAAGAACAATACCGGGAAAGCGGCACAGCTTTCCGGTAATGATGATCTTATCAGTATTGGCCGCATCGTGGGGACCTTTTCCTTTGACGGTACCCTGAAAGTCTATCCATTGACCGATTTTCCCGAACGTTTCAAAAAGATGAAGAAGATCAGGGTGGAGCGCGGCGGCAAGGTAGAGGAATTTGCGGTTGAGGAGGCTCGCCCGCACAAAGAACTGTATCTGCTAAAACTTAAGGGTGTCGACAGCATGGAAAAAGCAGCTGAATATAAGCATGCCCCCATTGTTATCGGCCAGGATGAATTGATGCCTCTCCCAGAGGGTGAATATTATCATTTTCAACTGGAAGGCCTGCAGGTTATCGATGAGGAGCGCGGTGTGCTGGGTGTATTGACCGAGGTCCTGGCTACCGGGGCCAATGATGTCTATGTAGTACAGTCGTCCCGCTATGGCGAGGTGCTTATTCCGGTGATAAAGGACGTTATTAGTGGCATAGACCTCGAAGCGGGGGAAATGAAGGTGCGCCTTCTTCCCGGATTAGTTGAGGATTGAGGCATGAAGATCGATATCCTGACCTTGTTTCCGGGCATGTTCGAATCGCCCTTCAATGAAAGCATCATAAAACGTGCCTGCGAAAAGGGACTGCTGAATATCAGCATTACTAATATACGCGATTTCGCCCCCGCGCCGCATCACCAGGTGGATGATTATCCCTTTGGCGGAGGTGACGGCATGGTAATGAAAGCCGATATCCTTGATCACGCTGTCAAATCTGTTAGAACTGATAATGCATGGTTGATATACCTTTCCCCCCAGGGCAGGATTTTAGATCAAGCCAAAGCTCGTGATTTAGCGGAAAAACCGCACCTGGTCCTGCTTTGTGGTCATTACGAGGGCATTGATGCGCGTGTTTTGCAGACTGTTGACGAAGAAATATCTATCGGCGATTACGTTTTGACTGGCGGCGAGATGCCGGCCATGATACTGGTCGATACGGTGGCACGCCTGATTCCCGGAGTCCTGGGTGGCGAGCAGTCGGCACATGAGGAGTCCTTCACCAACGGGTTGCTGGAATACCCACACTATACCAGGCCTCGCGAGTATGAAGGAAATGATGTACCCGATGTTTTGCTTTCCGGCCATCACGAAAACATCAGGCTATGGCGTAAGGAACAGAGCCTGAGAAATACGTTGCTTAAACGGCCGGAACTCCTGCTGGAACGGGAATTCGATGAAGAAGAAAAACGCCTTCTGCAGGCGATATTATTTAAACGGGAGAGTAGCCGGTGAGAAAAGCCCGGGTTTATTTGGCGTTATTACACTATCCGATATATAACAAACGCATGCATGTGGTGACCACGTCGGTGACCAATCTGGATCTGCACGACATCTCTCGGGCTGCCCGCACTTATGACATAGACGGGTTTTTTGTTGTACACCCATCACCAGCCCAAAAGGAACTGTTGAGTGAAGTCCTGGCTTTCTGGCAGGAGGGCTTCGGGGTAACTTATAATCCCGACCGCAGAGAAGCCTTTAGGCTACTTTCCCATAAAAATGACCTGGAAGAAGTCAAACAGGCTATTCGTGACGAAACTGGTATGGAAGCGATAACCGTAGCCACTGATGCCAGGATTTATCCCCGCAGCATATCCTATCGCGATATGCGTAACAGTATCACCGAGAAAGAGCAGGCGGTATTGTTCTTATTTGGTACTGGCTGGGGAATACATAAGGATATCATGGATAGCTGCGATTACATTTTAGAGCCGCTGGAAGCAGGCCGTGAATATAATCATCTATCGGTCCGCAGTGCGGTGTCCATCATACTTGACCGTCTGCTGGGTGAACATTGGTTCAAATAATGACGTTTTACTTGTTATTGTTATAGCGCTGTGATAAAATATCAATGTTCTGTTTTTAGAAAGGTGGTCCGCTGCATGTTTCCATGTATGAACACCTGCCGGAGGGAGGTAAGAAACTAATGTCTCAAGACATAATCAGATCTATTGAAGAAGAATACTTCAAGAAAGACATGCCCAGCTTCGGACCTGGCGACACATTGAAGGTGCACGTTAAGGTAGTTGAAGGCAACCGGGAAAGAATCCAGGTTTATGAAGGGGTAGTAATGAAGATTCGTGGGTCCGGGTTATCCCGCACCTTTACGGCCCGCCGCGTTACCTATGGGGTAGCGGTGGAAAGAACTTTCCCCATCCATTCGCCCCGTATCGCTAAGATCGAGGTGACCAGAAGAGGTAAGGTTCGCCGGGCTCGTCTGTTCTACTTGCGTGGCCTGACTGGTAAGAAGGCTCGTGTTAAGGAAAAGGGCCGGTTCTAAACCAGGCCAATGACAAAAGCGAATCTCTGCGTTGTTGCAAAAATCCCGCTCAGTCAACGTACCTTAGTACGCCTCGGTCGCGGGATTTTTACACGCCTTGACCTTCACTCTTGTCATAGCCCTGATAGATGATTTGAATTAAGAGAGGAGAATACCGCAGGGTATTCTCTTTTTGCTTGGTATAATAGGCGCAGATAACGCAGATTTATATGAATGACGCATTAAAATCTGTGTAAATCTGTGTGAATCTGTGGCAATAATTCGTCCCCATCTGTAGCTGTTTATTTGGAGGGAATATATTTTGAGCATCAATTGGTTCCCAGGGCATATGGTTAAAGCCCGCCGGGAGATCGAAGAGAATATCAAGCTGGTGGACATCGTGGTTATGCTGCTGGATGCCCGCGCACCTATTTCCTGTCGCAACCCGGAACTGGAGAAGATGGTGGCGCGCAAGAAGGTGTTCCTGGTGCTCAATAAGATGGATCTGGCTGACCGGAACGCGTTGCGTAAACACATAGCATCATTAAGGGCTGAAGGCTTTGCCGTTGCGGCTATGGATTCAATTAGCGGCAAAGGTAAGCGCGAGGTGCTGCAGGGAATAAGTGAGAGCTATCAATCGTTTGCCGATGCAATGCTGCAAAAGGGACGCCGGGTTCGACCAGCCCGGGTTATGGTGGTGGGAGTGCCCAATATCGGTAAGTCTACCTTCCTTAATAGCCTGGTGGGACGGAAGATGGCTGCTACCGGTGCCAAACCCGGAGTTACGCGGGGAAAACAGTGGCTCAGGGTGCGGGAGGACATTGAATTCATGGATACGCCCGGGTTGATGTGGCCCAAGGTGGGGAGTGAAGAACAGGGATACAAACTGGCGTTATTAGATATTGTTGGTGATAAGGCCTATAGTGAATATGATGTTGCGCTATATCTGGTCAACTGGTTTATTATTAATCAACCCGCGATTCTGGCAGACAAGTTTAAGCTCAATGATGAAAATATGCCCGCTGAACAGGTGATGGAGAGCATAGCGCGTCATCGGGGTTACCTGCTCAAAGGTGGAGTACCTGATATGGATAAAACCTGCAAGCTATTACTGCAGGATTTTCGCAAAGGGAAGCTGGGCCCGGTCAGTCTGGACTAGAATTATTGATATAATTATAAGTACTTCGAATGTCCTCTACAAAAAACGTCCGCTTACCACAAAAAAACACGCCTTCTTCGACAAAAGAGCACTTTTTCCCCGAAGGATAGAATCCCCTCTGTGTCAAATAACTATTTAATCACTAATTTGAGGCAGTAACCAGGGGGTAATGATGGGTC
>Ga0123335_1008394_pt1 | contig 11101 bp, 9 predicted proteins | sample BiotimSIPDNA_2_FD_89707 | JGI IMG/M metagenome (GOLD analysis project Ga0123335, IMG submission 89707) | Anaerobic biogas reactor microbial communites from Washington, USA - Biogas_R2 time_0 SIP DNA | ecosystem: Engineered > Bioreactor > Anaerobic > Unclassified | place: Washington, USA... | reverse complement strand
GATCGCCGGAAGCTCCGCCGTTAATACCACGATTGCCCTGTCCTCTTATGGTTACAGCTTGCTGGTCATCAATACCAGCAGGAATATTTATATCAATATCAACATTTCTGCGAATTCTGCCTTTTCCTTTGCATTTGGAACAAGGGGTATCAAAAACACTGCCTTTTCCGCTACATTTGGAGCAAGTCTTTTGTGTATTCATCATACCGAAAAGACTTCTTGTTTGTACATTAATATAACCTCGACCATTGCAATCAGGGCAAGTATGTGTACTGGTCCCTTTTGCAGCACCGCTTCCTGAACATTCATCGCAGACTTCAATTCTGGGAATGGATACTGTCTTTTTACATCCTTTTGCTGCTTCTTCAAATGAAATAGTGATAGTTGTTTGAATATCACTGCCTCTTTGCGGTGCATTGGGATTTGGATTTGAGCTTTGACCAAAACCACCACCAAAGAAGGAGCTGAAAATATCTCCAATGTCAAAATCCATAGAGCCTTCAAAGGGCGAATAACCTGTACCTTGACCTGTTGAGTAAGATGGATCTACTCCTGCATGTCCGAAACGGTCGTATTTAGCTCTTTTATCTGTATCCGAGAGAACCTCATACGCTTCATTTGCCTCTTTGAATTTCTCTTCAGCCTGTTTGTCATCAGGATTTAAGTCTGGATGAAATTGCTTTGCTTTTTGTCGATAAGCTTTCTTTATTTCATCATCACTTGCATCTTTATTGATTTCCAGTACTTCATAGTAATCTCTTTTTTTTGCCATTATAAACACCTATACGGCGTAGGATAAGAAATCCTACGCCTTGATTTTTATTCGTCTACATCAGTATAATCTGCATCATAGGAGCCATCAGGGTTGGGAGCAGAGTTAGGATCAAAACCTGCTGCATTGGGATCAAAGCCTACATCTCCTTCGGGAGCATTTGCCTTATAGAGCTTTTCAGAAATTGCATAGAATTCCTTTGTGAGTTCATCCTTACGATTGCGGATAAGTTCTATATCTTCACCCTTAAGTGCTTCCTTGAGCGAATCTATGGCAGAATTAACTGCACTCTTTTCAGATTCATCGAACTTATCATCGTTATCGGCTAAAATCTTTTCACTCTGATAAACCATTTGATCGGCTTCATTACGAACATCAAGTTCTTCCTTACGCTTTTTATCTTCAGCAGCGAACTGCTCAGCTTCCTTTACTGCCTTTTCAATATCTTCTTTAGACATATTTGTAGAAGAGGTTATAGAAATGCTTTGTTCTTTCTTTGTGCCTAAATCCTTAGCAGAAACATGAACTATGCCATTAGCATCAATGTCAAAAGTGACTTCAATCTGAGGTGTGCCTCTGCGTGCAGGAAGAATACCATCGAGTGAGAATACGCCTAATGTCTTGTTGTCTTTTGCAAATTCACGCTCACCCTGAAGCACATGAACTTCAACGCTCGGCTGATTATCTGCAGCTGTGGAGAATATCTGACTTTTCTTCACAGGAATTGTTGTATTCCTTTCAATTATCTTAGTGCAGACGCCACCTAATGTTTCTATACCAAGTGAAAGAGGTGTAACGTCAAGAAGCAATAAGCCCTGAACATCGCCACCTAATACACCAGCCTGAATAGCGGCTCCGACAGCAACACATTCATCGGGGTTGATTCCCTTGAAGGGCTCTTTGCCTGTGAATGCTTTAATTGCATCTTGAACAGCCGGGATTCTTGAAGAACCACCAACCATAAGAACCTTATCGATTTCTGCAATCTTAAGACCTGAGTCAGAAATAGCCTGACGTACGGGTCCCATTGTTGCTTCAACCAAATCAGCAGTAAGCTCATTGAACTTAGCTCTTGTAAGAGTGTTCTCAAGGTGCTTTGGACCGGATGCATCGGCAGTAATGAACGGAAGAGATATAGTGGATGTTGTAACACCAGAAAGCTCAATTTTTGCCTTTTCAGCTGCATCTTTAAGTCTCTGCATTGCCATCTTATCACCACGAAGGTCAATGCCGTCACTTTGTTTGAAACTGTCAGCGAGCCAGTTGATGATCCTTGTGTCAAAATCATCTCCGCCTAAGCGGTTATTACCTGCAGTAGCAAGAACTTCCTGAACACCTTCACCCATTTCGATAATAGAAACGTCGAAAGTGCCACCACCCAAGTCATATACCATAACCTTCTGGTCATTTTCTTTATCTATGCCATAAGCAAGTGCTGCCGCTGTGGGCTCATTGATAATTCTCTGGACATTGAGTCCTGCAATTTTGCCGGCATCTTTTGTTGCCTGACGCTGTGCATCAGTAAAATATGCGGGTACAGTGATAACGGCATCAGTAACCTTGCCACCCAAATAACTTTCAGCATCAGTCTTCAATTTTTGAAGAATAATTGCAGATATTTCCTGAGGTGTATATTTCTTGCCGTCAATAGTGACATTATAATTGCTTCCCATCTGGCGTTTGATGGAAGAAACCGTCCTATCAGGATTTGTAATTGATTGACGTTTTGCTACCTGACCAACCATGCGCTCCCCGTCTTTGCCGAAACCGACAACTGACGGAGTTGTTCTTGCTCCTTCAGCATTAGGAATAACTACAGGTTCTCCTCCTTCGATAACAGCAACGCATGAGTTTGTTGTACCTAAATCTATACCAATAATTTTTGACATATAAATTCCTCCAAAATTAATTTTATTAACTTGTTATTTTACTCGATTAGCACTCTATGTCAATGAGTGCTAATCCTTGATTACAGTATACTTCATATTAAATGGTTTGTCAATAGGTAAATTGTAAAATAATTATGAACAACCAATATATTTTAGAATATCATTAATAAAGTTATAAGTGATTGTCGCTATTAGTATTAATTAATAACTTTAACAGCTGCAGGTCGAATTACTCTGTCGCCAAATTTATACCCCTTTACAAATACATCAGAAATGACATTTATATTCTCACTCTCATCTTCATCGTGCATTACTGCATTGTGGAAGTTGGGATCAAAGTGCTCTCCGATTTTCCCAAATGCTTCAACGCCTATGTCTGCAAGTGTTTGGGTAAGCTGAGTCATAATCATTTCTACGCCTTTTTGGAGAGAATCATTTTCATTACCGCTTGCAAGAGCCCTTTCAAGATTATCAATAACAGGAAGGAGTTTTTCAATTACGGATATTTTCGCATCGATTGCAATATTTTCTTTCTCTCGTATACTACGTTTTCTGAAATTGTCATATTCAGCAAGAGCACGTAAGTATTTGTCGTTTATATCATTATAATCAGATTGTAGTTTTTCAAGTTCAGTCAGTTCGTGATTTTCAACTGTAGCTTCAGCATTGCCTGCTGTTTCTTTTGCATTATCTACTGTTTCTTTTACATTTTTTTCAATATTGTCTTTCTTTTTCATTACGTTCTCCTATAAGTTTGTCTTTAATGTTTGAGTAACCGTATCGGTAACATATTTTATATATGGTATATATTTTGAATAATCCATACCCATTGGACCTATTATCGCAAGCGTTCCGGAAATATTCTCAGATAAGTTGTATCGACTTGTTACGATTCCGGCATGCAGCAATTCATATATGCCGTTGTCTTGACCAATTTGAACTGAAATTCCGTCTTGTGCATTTGATAGAATTTTTAAAACAGCATCTTGATTTGAAAGGAGATTTAAGATATCGTGAGAATATGGAGTTAAAGCTCGATGATGAAAAATATTCTCATGACCGGTTGTTATAATTTGCGGAATTTTGCATTCATTGATAAGTTCATCTAAGGAAGTCAGAAGCGGAAGCATTATTAATAATTTATCCCCAAGGGCAGTAATTAAATTTTGCAAGTTAATTGCCGGTATGCTATTCGGTGTCTTATCAGTAAAATAATTCTTTGTTAAATTATAAAATAATTGTATTATTTCAATATCAAATTCACCGTCAATTCTGCATACCTTACTTTTGACTACACCTGAATCAGTTTTAATAATTATCATTGCTGAACTTGTGCCGAGCGTTACAAGTTCAATTCTTGAACATACGTTAAGTTCTGAAATAGGTGTGCTTGCAACTGCAATGCAGTTAGTTATTTCAGAAAGCAACAAACAAGCATTTTTAAGAAATAGAGACGGTTCGCATTGTTCTAAGTCAAGTTTTGCCTTAATTGCATATTTATCAGCTGCAGTTAATGAAATTTTTGGCATCAGATATTCAACATAATATCTGTAGCCTGCTCCAGAAGGGATCCTGCCAGCAGATGTGTGAGGCTGGTCAATAAATCCGATTTTTGTAAGATTTGCCATTTCATTACGAATTGTTGCAGATGAAATTGATGAGCCAAATACAGTAGTTAAAAATTTCGATCCGACAGGTTCGCCGGTATCAATAAAATGCTCAATAATCAGAGCCAATAATTTTTTCTGTCTTTGAGTTAAACTCATTATCTCACCTCTTTTCGTTTAGCACTCAAAATAAAGAGTGCCAAAATCTAACATCACTATAACAGATTTTAGCACTTTTGTCAATATTAAATTTGTAAAATAGTTATGAACACATCACGAAACATCAGCAAATTCGATATATTTGTGACCGTTATCGGCGATATATTCTTTTCTGCCAGTCAGATTGTCCCCCATTAGCAAATCAAATTTATCGCTCATACGGAGTTTATCACTGTCAGCTTCAACTTTTATCAGTCGTCTTGTTTCGGGATTCATTGTAGTAAGCCACATCATATCAGGATCGTTTTCACCAAGACCTTTTGAGCGTTGAATGGTGTATTTATCATCACCAATTTTATCAAGTGCATCAATTTTCTCCGCTTCGGTATATGCAAACCATGTTTGCCCTTTAGAAGTAATCTCATAAAGCGGAGATTCCGCGATAAAAACTTTACCCTCTTTAATAAGAGTAGGCATAAGACGGTAAATCATAGTTAAAATTAATGTACGGATATGAAAACCGTCTACATCGGCGTCTGTGCAGATAATTACTTTGTTCCAGCGAAGTTTCTCAAGATCGAAAGTGTACATGTCTTTCTTTTTTGTTTTAACTTCTACACCACAGCCCAATACCTTGATTAAATCAGTAATTATTTCATTAGCGAATATTCTTCCATATTCAACATTCAGGCAATTTAGAATCTTTCCTCGAACGGGAATTACAGCTTGGAACGCAGAATCACGTGCTTGTTTGCACGCACCTAAAGCTGAGTCTCCCTCAACTATAAATATTTCACGTTCATTAACATCTTTACTTCGGCAATCAACAAATTTCTGCACACGATTTGTTAAATCATTTCCCCGTGAAATTGTATTTTTAAGCTGCTGTTTTGTTGTTTCTGCTCGAATACGAGAACGCATATTGATCATAACTTGATCTGCAATTTTCTCTGCTTCAGCTTTGTTTTCAAGAAAATATACTTCAAGGCAATGCTTGAAAAACTCATTCATTGCATCCTGAATAAACTTGTTCGTTATACTTTTCTTTGTTTGATTTTCATAAGAAGTGTGTGTAGAAAAGCTTGATACAACAAATACCAAACAGTCTTCAATATCCTGGAAGCTAATTTTGCTTTCATTCTTTGAGTATCTGTTTGTCTGTTTAAGATAAGCATCAATCTGAGAAACAAATGCGGATTTCGTTGCTCTATCAGGACTTCCGCCATACTCCAGGAAGCTTGAGTTGTGATAAAACTCTTTCATTTGACGCTTATTTGAAAAACAAAGTGCGGCTTTTATCTTTACTCTATAGTCGGGGAGGTCTTCCCTGTCGCGACCTTTTCGTTCAGCTTCCCAAAGTTGAATTCCTGTAAATGCGTCATTGCCTACATATTCGTTGATATAGTCCTTTATGCCGTTTTGGTACAAGTACTCAAACTGCTCAAATTTCCCCGGAGATGTCTCATTCTTTAATATAAATTTAATATTTTCATTTATAACAGATTGACGACGTAATATGTCCTGGAAAAACTCAAGAGATATTGAAATATCAGTAAATACTTCTAAATCAGGTTTCCATCGGATACGAGTACCCGTATCTCTTTTATTGTACGGTTCTTTATTAAGATCCCCTACAATATCGCCTTTTTCAAAATGCAAAGTATAAAGAAATCCTCCGGCATGAACTTCGGCATCCATATATTCACTGGCATATTGAGTTGAACAAAGACCGAGACCATTAAGCCCCAATGACATTTCATAGCTGCCGCCTTCATTGTTGTCATATTTGCCACCGGCATATAACTCACAGAAAAGCAGTTCCCAGTTATATCTCTGCTCTTTTTCATTATAATCAACAGGTATTCCTCTGCCGAAATCCTGCACTTCAATTGACTTATCAAGAAATCGAGTGACAATAATCTTGTCACCAAATCCTTCTCTTGCTTCATCTATAGAATTTGAGAGTATTTCAAAAAAGCTTTGCTCGCAACCGTCAAGACCATTAGAGCCAAATATAACTCCCGGTCTTTTTCTTACTCTGTCGGCACCTTTTAAACTTGAGATGCTCTCATTGTCATATTTTTTCTTTTTAGCCATAAAACAACCTCATAATACTAACAAAAAACGACCGATCGGCCGTTTTTGTAAATGTTAGCCTTCAGGAGAAACCTCAACATCAGTAACATTGAGAGATACCCAACCGGATTTACCTTCATAGGAAGTAGCTCCCCAATTACCGGTAACATCAGTTGAAGTAACTGTCAACACAGCACCTTGTGGAATTTTTACAAGAATAGTACCATTTTCAGCAGCTACACTTCTTAGGTTGACTTCAGATGCGATTACTTTATATGTTGTAGAAGCGGTATTTGCAGAATTATTTGAAACAATGGGTAGACCATTTGCATCTGTTACAATTTCACCAGCTACGTTTGTGACATAGGGAGAGTTTTGAGCAGGTGAACCAGTCTGCTCTGCTTCAATTTTAAGATCCGATACTTCTGCTTTCAATTTGTCAATTTTTTTACCACGAACACTTGCTACAATACAAGCAATGATTGCAACAGCTAATACTCCGTAAAATACTCCACGAATAATATTAAATTGAAGTTTATTAAATCTTTTGTATGGTGCTGACATAAGTATTCCCCTTCACGCATTTATTCAATTTATTATACTACATAATGTGCCATATTGTCAAGCAATTAATTCCAAAAACCAACTTTTTTCTTGACTTTATGGAGAGTTTTTTGAGCTACATATTGAGCCTTTTGTGCACCTTTTGTTGCACATTCCTCAAGATATGCTTTTTCAGCAAGAATACGTTTGTACTCGACTTGTAAAGGCTTGAGTTCTTCTATAACGGATTCAGCAACAGCTAATTTAAAATCCCCATATCCTTTGTTTTCAAATTCTGTTTCGATGTCATCATAAGATTTTCCTGTGCAAACTGAGTAAATGTTCATAAGATTTGCTACTCCCGGCTTATCATCACTAAAATAAACACGAGCATCTGAATCAGTAACAGCACTCTTAATTTTTTTGACAATTACATCAGGTGTATCATCTAAAAGAATAAATGCTTTATTGTTGGGGTCAGACTTACTCATTTTCTTGGTGGGTTCGGCAAGTGACATAATTTTTGCACCGGATTGTTCTATAAGAGGCTCAGGTACTTTAAGAACTTCTCCGTAAATACCATTAAAGCGTTCTGCAATATCTCTTGTTAGTTCAAGGTGTTGCCGCTGATCTTCACCAACAGGTACATAATCAGCTTGGTAAAGTAAAATATCTGCTGCCATAAGTGTAGGATATGTAAACAAACCCACATTGACATTATCAGAATGCTTTGCACTTTTTTCTTTGAATTGTGTCATACGAGAAGCCTCGCCAAACATGGTATAACAATTGAGAATCCAAGCAAGCTCAGAGTGCTGTGGGACTTGAGATTGCACGAAAATAATATTTTTTTCCGGATTAAGTCCTAAAGCAATTAAAAGAGCATATAAATCTCTTGTACGTTTTTTCAAATCTTGAGCTTCTGTGCGAATTGTGATTGAGTGTAAATCTGCACAACCGAAGATGCAATTATAATCTTCTGCCATTTTTGCCCAATTTCTTAAAGCACCAAGATAATTTCCTAATGTAGGAGTGCCTGTAGGTTGAATTAATGAAAGAACAACTTTTTCGTTTGCCATGATTATTAAGACCTTTCAGATAATTTACGAATTAGAAGTGTTATAAAGAACATTATTGCACTCGTCAGTACTATCGTAGCTCCGCTTGATGAATTGATATAAAAAGATAAAATCAAACCGATTATGCCCGATAAGAGCGAAATGCTAATGGTATATATTAAATGCTGTTTTGAATTTTTTGCAATATTTCTTGCAGCTGCTGCAGGTAATATCAGTAATGAATTAATAAGTAAAACACCGATCCATTTTATTGATAGCATTACAACTACAGCTACCAATACGACAAAAATATTCTCTATAAGTCGATGCTTAATTCCCCTGCTTGCCGCTAAATCAGCATTCAATGACACCAGCAGAAGCTTATTATAAATCAGTCCCCATATAAGTAAAACTACTATCAGTAATACGAACAGTAAAAGTAAATCTTTAGAGGTTATTGCAAGAATATCACCGATGAGATATTGTGAGTATTTTGAAAAACCACCACCGATTGATAATATGACTAAGCCCAAAGCCACCGAAGTTGAAGAAAATACGCTGATTATTGTATCTGCAGATGCAGAATTTGTTGCTTTAACTTTCATTATTATCAATGACAACAATATTCCGAATGCAACCATTGATATTAACATATTGTCAATACCAATCATTACACCGATTGCAATGCCTGTTAATGCAGAATGCCCAAGTGCGTCCGAGAAAAACGCCATCTTATTATTTACAGTCATCGTACCTAAAGTGCCTAAAAGCGGAGAAATAAGCAAAACAGCAATAAAAGCATTGACCATAAAACCGTATTGCGTCCAGGAAAAAGGTAGTTTTTCAAAGAGAGCATATAGAATATCCATCACAAACCACCAAATTCTTTCTTAAATTCTTGTGATGAAAAAACCTCGTCAACTGTTCCGTAACAGAGCACGGATTTATTTAATAAGACGACTTTATCTGCATACTCACGAACCAGAGACAAATCATGAGAGACCATTGCAACTGCAATATGACGCTCATGATAGAGCTTATGTATCATTTTATAAAACTTCTCTGTGCCAACTTCATCTACGCCCGAAACCGGTTCATCCAAGATTAATAAATCCGGTGACGGATTAAGTGCAGCAACCAACAACACTTTTTGCAACTCACCGCCGGAAAGGCTACCAAGTTTCCTACTGATTAAATCAGCACATCCGACTTTGTCTAAATCAGCTCTTATTTCTTCAATAAGTGACTTTTTTTTCTTAAGCCAGACCGGTGTTTTTGTCCGACCGCTTAGGAGAAAATCTTCTACGCTTATCGGCATTGTTCGATCAAAATCAAGAAATTGAGGAACATATCCGACGGTAATATTTTCAATGTTTTCTCCGGTGCAATCTTCGTGAATGACCTTGCCTGTGTGGTTTATCTCCCCTAATATTGAACGCAGAAGAGTTGTTTTCCCTGCACCGTTTGTCCCAATAATGGCAGTCAGTTCTCCACACTTCACCAGAAAGGATACATTTATTAAAATCTTGTCTCTTCCTTTTTCGACAGACAAGTCATCAATTTTTATTTGACACAATCCACATCCGTCGTGACAAGGCATATTAGGCTCCTAAATTCTGATAGTTTTGCTTCATTGAATTGATATATGAATTAAGCTCATTGTTTCCGGATGTAATCGGATCAAGCAAGATAATTTTAATTCCTGTTTCTTTTTGAATTGTGTTGGCAGCAGTACCGGTATAATCGGTTGGTACTAAAATCGCAGTGATATTCTCATTATTAACTATATCGCAAATCTCTGCAATTTCTTTTGCACCCGGTTCAACTCCAGAATCGGTTTCTATAGTTTTTACTATTGTGGCACCTGTATCTGCAATAAGATAATCAAATCCTTCATGGAAGGAAACAAATCGTTGACCTTCGAGATTGGGTTTCTCTTTCAGTTCATAAAGATTATTTACATAATCATTATAACGCACTGCCATTACATCTGCATAAGCAGGAAGCACAGCAACTATTGCGGTATAAATAGTTTTGCATTCCTCAATGACATTATCAACTGAAAGCCAATAATGCGAGTTGTTTTCAATTAAAGTTGAACCGACGGATGCATCTTTTATGTTAATACCCGGAATTTTTGAAGCAACGTCTTCCAAAAAAGGTTCCATTCCGGCACCGTTGATAATAAACATATCACAATCGGCAAGTTTCTTCATATCCTCATTTGTCAACGAATAATCGTGAAGACAACCACCGTGGTTTTCAGTCATATTGAGAAGGGTTATTCCTTCAATATCTTTGACTAAATTCTGAGTAATTATATACACAGGATAGCAACTTGCTACAATGATAAAATCACTTTTCTCTTGCGGTGTACAAGAGCAAAGCGATAGCAAAATGACGGCAAGAATTATACAAATTGTTTTTTTCATAATTATTCCAAAATATTACTTGTTATATAGTCAATTCCCCAAGCTACTAAATCTTCAGCAGCTTTTTTATCATCACATGTCCAGCAGTTAACCTTAATACCATTGTAATGTAAGTTTTCAATAATATCTTTAGTTAAAGATGTGTATTTAATATCTAAGTCTAATTTATTTGCTTTAAGAATTTCTATTAAATCATGAGAATAGTCATCAACAAGATATTGTGCAGTGGTATTGGGATATTTTGCCCGTAAGTCGATTAAATTATCAAGCTCAAAAGAGATAAATATCGTATTATCAAGATAATCAAATTCTTTTATGATTTCTGCGATTTCATATATTTCGGCTGCTTGGAATCTGTTTTTAAGCTCTAAAACAGCGATTTTATCATATTTTTTGCAAATTTTAATATAATCAACGAGTGTCGGCATACGAAGATCTCGACGAATCTTTGTACCGTCTTTATCAAATAAAATTAAATTTTGCAGAGTTTCCATGCTGGTTTCTTCAACAGTCATGTTATCACCGGCAAGACGACCGGTAGTGTCATCGTGGAAGATAACAAATT
>Ga0123335_1008392_pt1 | contig 11102 bp, 6 predicted proteins | sample BiotimSIPDNA_2_FD_89707 | JGI IMG/M metagenome (GOLD analysis project Ga0123335, IMG submission 89707) | Anaerobic biogas reactor microbial communites from Washington, USA - Biogas_R2 time_0 SIP DNA | ecosystem: Engineered > Bioreactor > Anaerobic > Unclassified | place: Washington, USA... | reverse complement strand
TGTATTCTTATGCCCATCCATTACCTCCGCGCTGTTATTCAACTGGGTTTTTGTCTGATACTGCGTGTTCAATATCCTGTTCGGTTTTTATGTCAATTTTGATTCCGGTCAGCTTCGAAGCCAGCTTTACATTCTGGCCTTCTTTGCCAATGGCAAGCGACAGCTGACCCTGTGCTACGATAGCCAGCGCCGATCTTTTATCTTCAGAAACCTGCACCGACTGAACCTTGGCGGGGCTCAGGGCGTTGGTTACATATTCGACCGGGTTGTCGCTGTAGCGCACGATATCGATCTTTTCGCCGTTCAACTCATCGACGACACCTTTGATGCGGCTGCCTTTAAGTCCTACACAGGCTCCAACCGGGTCAATGCGGTTGTCGGAAGTTGCCACCGAAATTTTTACGCGCAGACCGGCTTCGCGGGAAGAAGATTTTATCTCGACGATTCCGTCAGATATTTCCGGTACTGCCTGTTCGAAAAGGATTTCGACAAATTTCGACGAGGCGCGCGAAAGGACGATCTGTGGCCCCTTTGGCGTTGGCTTTACTTCCTGAACATAGCACTTGATACGGTCGTTGGTGCGGAACACCTCACCCGGGATCTGCTCTTTTGGTGGCAGAACCGCTTCGGTTTTAGCGAACTCAACATAGACATGGCCGCGTTCGACGCGCTGTACCTTGCCGGTCAGCACCTGGCCTACCTTGTTGTGGTATTCTTCGTAAATCAGCCCGCGCTCAGCTTCCTTAAGTTTCTGACTGACGACCTGCCGCGCAGTCTGAGCTGCGATACGACCGAAAGATGGCGGCGTCACGTCTTCTTCGACGACATCACCAGGCTGGGCGTCGGGGTCTATTTCACGGGCTTCTTCGAGGGTGTATTGCTTGTCTGGCTCGTCCAGCTCCTCGCTGTCGATAACCAGGCGGCGCGAAATTACCTTAAAATCGCCGGTTTGCTCGTCGAGCTTGACGCTGACGTCTTCATCAGAATCGAAATTTTTGCGATAGGCGACTACCAGCGCCTCTTCTATAGCATGAACCAGAACCTCCATTGGCAGGTTCTTTTCTCCAATTACTTCTTTCAATGCATCGATTAAACTTGTCTTTGCCATTTTCCTACCTCCCCCTTATCCTCGCTGCAATTTTGGCGGAAACTCAAGAACTGCCTTTGCTTCCTTGACCTTTGTCAGCGGGAATTCGCGGAGCCCTTTTTCCGATCTGACCACGATCCTGTCTGGTGAGAATTCCTGTAGCCGCGCCTTGAACACTTCTTTGCGGCCGGATGCTTCGTCAAACAGCGACCAGCGAACCATCTTGCCTACATGCCTTTCATAGTCGACCTGACGCTTAAAAACCCGCTCTACTCCCGGCGAAGAAACCTCAAGAGTAAATGCCCGGTGAATCAGGTCGACTTCGTCAAGGAAGTCGCTGAGTCCCCGTGAGACTTTTTCGCAGTCCTGAACAGTTACTCCTTCCGGGCTGTCAATGGTAACTTCGAGTACCATTCTTCCCTGGACGGGTTTGTAGGTAATATCGAAAATTTCGTAAGGAAAAGAATTTTCGACGAAGGTTTTAACTTCGGCTCTTATTTTATCTACCGATTCGCCCATATTCTTCTCCTTTCTGATCTGAAAAAACAACAAAATCCGCATCACAGCGGCTTTTTGTATTTCTTCCGATAAAGCATGTCGAACGCAAATTCTAGCATGTTAATTACGCGAAATCAAGCTAAACCATAAGTTGGTTTTGCGGCGAAGATCTGGCACTGTTATATTTTGCCGGTCAGTGATATTATATGGCATCTTCACTGAGAGGTCACAAGATGTACTCTGGTTCGCAGAAAAGTTTGCTGCTGATATTACTGCTGGTCGCGCTTGTCAGCGTAACCGCCTGTCTCGAAGAAAAAAAAGTTTTGCCGGTCGCTGCCGACAAGCCTGTCGTTGGCGGCACCTATCGCCGGGCTTTTGCCGATGCTTTTATTGTACTCGACCCGGCTTTGATAAAAGATTCAAATTCTCACGAAGTCTGCCGCCAGATCTACGATGGGCTGCTCGAATTTGACGAAAAAGCCCGCCTGCAGCCAGTCATCGCCAAAGACTGGACGATCAGCGAAGACAAATTGACCTATACCTTCAGTCTGCGTGATGATATCAGGTTTCATGATACTGTCGCCGGAAAGCCAACCCTCAATGGCGGTCGCTACCTTGATGCACATGATGTTCTTTATTCTTTCAGCCGGCTGCTCAAGCCCCAGGAAGACTCTCAGGCAGCTTTTTTCTGGATGATCAAGGGCGCAAAAGAATTCAGCAGTGGCAAGGCTTCTGAAATAACGGGCATAAGAGTCGTAGCTTCACACAGCATCGTGTTTGAGCTCGAAAAACCTTTTGCCCCCTTCGTTTCTCTGCTGGCAATGTGTAATGCTTTTATCGTGCCGCACGAAGACGCCGAAGGTCAGCCAGGTGGCCTCGCGGCCGTCCCGGTAGGGTCGGGTGCCTTCAAATGGGCGGGGCGTGACGGTGAGACGATCAGACTGTCTGCCAACGACAAATATTTTCGTGGACGGCCATGGCTTGAGTATCTTGAATTTCCGGTTATTCGCGACGAACTTGAGCGTTTCACCGCGTTTAATGAGGGCCGCCTGAGTCATGTCGATGTGCCGGACTCGCAGTATCGAAATGTTAAACAGGATCCGCTTCGAGCTGCCTGCCTTATCGAGACAAACCTCTGGGGCTCGAACTATCTTGGTCTCAATCTGCAGCAGGCGCCTTTCGATAACCGGCTGGTGCGACAGGCGCTGAATTATGCGCTTGATCGCGATACCATCGTTCGGATTGTGCTTAACGGGCGGGTGCAGGTGGCCAATGGTATTCTGCCGCCCGGGGTTCCCGGTCATAACGATAATCTGGCCGGTTATTCATACGACCTGAAGCGGGCAAAAGAATTGCTGGCCGAAGCGGGATACCCGGATGGCAAGGGTTTTCCCGAAATCACTCTGCAATATAATCGTGACGCCATACATTCACGCACGGCTGAATTCATTCTTGCCAACCTGCGTGACATCGGCATCAACTGTGTGGTAAGAGAGCTTGAATTCGGCGACCATCTGAAAACGGTCGAAGAAGGCAGTGTTGCCTTTTTCAGAATGGGCTGGACAGTCGATTACCCTGACCCGGACAGCTTTTTATACACATTGTTTCATTCTTCGAACATCGGCACCGGTTACAATTTTTCGCATATGAACAGTCCTGAACTCGATGCTCTGCTTGACCGCGCCCGCTTCGAAACCGATATGGAAAAACGCATGGCAATTTATCATCAGGCTGAGAAGCTGATTGTTGACGAGGCTCCCTGGGTTTTTCTACACTTTTATTCAGCGCATCTGCTGCATCAAAAGTCGGTAAGAGGTATAAAACTCGGCCCCATGGGTGAAGCTCTCATGCAGTATCGGAACATCTGGCTGGCGCCTTCTGACGCTTCTCAATCTCCATAAATGCGATAACGATAAACATTCCGACAACACAGGCCAGAATCGTCAGGCCTTCATTCGAACTGAAAGTCGATGGTATGATGTTGGCGATGTCAACCCGGCGGCCGGCAACCATACCGAAGCTTTTGAACGGCCAGATCGCGTATAGCGAGCCGATGACCAGGCCAAGCATGAATGACATGGTTGCGTCGCCGTGCTTCTGGAGCAGATGATTGAGAAACCTGGTAAAGACAAGCAGACCGGTAACGGCACCAGTGGCGAATATTGCCAGCATGAGAAGCTGGCGTTCATTGATGCAGATCAGCAGGTCAAAGTAGACGCCCAGCAGAAGCAGCATGAACGAACCGCTGATTCCCGGAAGAATCATGGCGCAGATAGCCACTACTCCGGCAGCAAAAAACAGCAGCATGTTTTTTGGATCGGTTGGAATAGACTTGTTGACGCTATGTTGCACAGTATCAGCCGTAATATCGCCTTTGATCAGTGCTTTTTTCTGGGCTGCGTGCAGCCGATCTTCACCGCTCATCGCCAGCGTCAGGCCTATTACCAGGGCTGCGGCAAGCAGGCACCAGGCTATGTTTCCCATCGACAGGCGCTTGATAAGTTGCCAGGGTACTATCAGTGAAGCGGCAACCAGACCAAAGAAAAATCCGTATGTCGGGTCATGAAAGTTTTCGAGCAGGTAGCTCATCAGACGGGCCGAAGCGAGAATTGCCGCGCCGGCTCCCACCGCCAGAGAAATCAGAAACGCAGCATCTGTGCGTTTCAGCTCGGCAATAATGGCGGTCTTACCTGATATGAGGGCTTTAAGAGTTTCTGAGCCTAGCGCTCCTATCGCATTGAGAAGGCGCTGATAGATTCCCAGCATCAGGGCAACGGTTCCCCCGCTGACGCCCGGTATTATATTGGCAACACCAATTGCAAAGCCACGTAAAAGATTGACGATAATCTGCATCTGCGCTGTGGCAGCAGCTCAATGACAATACGACCAGGCAGAGAGCGCCTGTTTGCCTGCAACTGCCGATTTTCCTTTTTTTGCGATTTTCTGATAAAGTAGTATCAGCGGATGGATGATACACGACTGAGCGGAGCAACGCAACAGTGGAAAAAAAGGATGGCACCGTGACAGCCCCATTCTGGCGCAGATTTTTAATACATTTTGCGCCTATCTGCCTGTTTGTCCTGCTGCCACTTCTGATTGCCGGTTTTCTTGGTCATCAGACCATTGCCAACGAGCGCACCAAGCATTTTGACCAGGTTATCGCCGGGCTTGAGCGTAACATCGTTCTGGCTCAATATGAACTCGATTCGACAACTTTTCTGCGCAAAATCGGCGGAGGCGCCTGGCTGAAACTCAGGCAGTCCCTGGCAGGAACCGAAGATTTCAGTCAGTATTATCGCGCTTTGCAGAATTACCTGCCGGGAGAGTTCGACCTCTATGCGTTTGACCAGAAAGGCGCACTGGTTACACCGTCAGAAGTGCCACTGCGCTCACGCTATATTGCGACCCGCCTCTGGGAGCTGGTGCGAAGCACCCCAACCGAACAGAACCGCATGTTTCAGCGAATCAAGAAACAGCTTAAAGCCTTTGTCGGTTCTGAGTTCAGAATCTCCAGATTTCTTGAGAGTCGAGACAGCTGTCTGCCAATAATAGCTCGTCACCAGCATGGTATGATCTACTGGGTCAACGCCCCTGACAATCCTGCCTGTGGAATTCTCATGGTTTTCTGGGATGTCCCTTCAGTTGAGCGTCGCCTGGAAAAGGCGAAGAAGCAACATTTGAAGAACTTTGACGCCGCTTTTGCCGCGAGCAGTGAAGAGGATATTCGTGATTTTGGTCGTGAGCCAACCGATTTGGCAATGGCTGGCAAACTTTTCAGGGAGCTGGCTTTTCTCGGGCAGAATCATGTCTTTGATGAAAGAGAGCGTGTCTGGGCTGGCCGGAAAATAGAAGGCATGTGGTTGATTGCTGCAGCACGCACGACCGTCTCTTATTATAACCGCGTGCAGCGCTATATGTATGTCGGCCTTCTGCTGCTGGCAATACTGGCAATAGCTGCTTATTTCAGGTCTCTGGCCAGCGGCAGCTTTTATCTGTCGCTGCGCATCAAACTGCTGGCCCTGTTTCTGATGGCAGTAATGATGCCGATTATGGGTTTTGCATATCTCGGCTATCGTTATCTTGACGATAGAGAGCAGACACTGATGGCGACAGTCGCCAACCATAGTCGGCAACTGTTGTTCGCTATGGATGAGTCTTTTCGTAATGCCGGCACCAGTTACACTGAAGATTTTGCCAGACTAAGTCGAGGTCTGGCCTCACTTGATGAAACTTTCAAGTCAGAAGTTCATGCTCGCATCGAAGCAAACGATCTGATCAGCATCGAGCTGCGCGATGCCCGCAAGGCCGATATGATCTTTTTTCAGCAGAATGAGCTGTTTTTCGAGGGCATGCGTGAGGTTTCAGACGCGTTTTCCCGATACTGCATAGATAATCGGCTTGGTACGTCGCTTACCGATGCCATCGATCCGGTACTCGATATGGTTATCAGAAGCCCCGAGGCCGGCATGAATGTGTTTTTTGTCAGGCCGGGCGAAGTTCATAAAATGGAATTCGGACCAATTCCCATGTTCATATTCTGGGAAATTTTTGGTTCCAGAAGCGATCAGCCATTTTACACCTTCATTGTGCAATCAGCTTCTCGCCTGATAAAGCGTCTTGTCAGTCAACGCATGCTTGACTCGCGCACCAGCAATTCGGCTGCGCCGTACATTCTTGCGGCAAGCTCAAATCATACGGGCGAATGGCTGCCGGCGCCGCTTAAAGATGCCAATGTCCTCAAAGACATCGTAAAACAGACGAGATTCAGCGATAAACCAGTTGATGCAACCGTAAAAATTGGCGGAGCTGAATATCTGGTAACTGGCGTGAACGGAAGGTTTGCCAGCGATTACTGTCTGTTCGCGTTTTATCCGAGACAGCTTGTTACTGCAGATATTATTGGGCAGGGGCGGCTGATTCGCAGTGGCATTGTGCTGTTTCTGCTGCTGGCACTTACTGCCGGCTGGCTGCTGTCTGACGTTTTTCTGCTGCCGATTGCGCGACTTGGCGAAGGCGTAAACGCTATCAAATCACGCAATCCTGATTTCCGAATCGTCAGCACTCAGAAAGACGAATTTGGCGATCTCGCTGATAACTTCAATCACATGATAGCCGACCTCAAAGAAATGCAGCTGGCGAAAGACGTTCAGGAGTCATTGCTGCCTTCGGCGCCCCCATCAGTGTCTGGCTATCAGATCAGTTTCGCGAACCGTATGGCTTCTGCCGTCGGCGGCGATTATTTTGATGTGCGTGTGCTCGATCGCGACCGGGTCTGCGTGGTTATCGGCGATGTTACCGGACACGGCGTCGGTTCGGCTCTGGTCATGGCAATGGCGAAAGCGGTTGTGTATCAGGGGCTCAAAGAAGACCGCGGGCTGCTTGAGATATTCGAAGATTTGAATCATACCGTATATACCTACTTTCATCAGCCTTCAGTCAGGAAGATGATCACGGTTTTCGCAGCCATGATAGACTTGAAGAGCGGGCGCGGTTCCTTTGTCAATGCCGGTCACAACTTTCCGATCAAGGTCAGCCGAACTGGCGAGTGCAGCGATCTCAGGGCTGTGCATCTGCCGGTTGGCGCTGTTCCGAAATTGCGGGGACTGAAGCTGCATGAATTCCTGCTTCAGCCTGACGAATACCTGGTGTTTTATACGGACGGCCTGGTTGAGGTGGTGAATTTCCGCCAGGAAATGTATGGCTACGAGAGGCTGAAGGCGATTCTGGCAAAAATGCCGGCCGAAGATGCCGATACTGTGTCGAGCCGGCTTCTGGTTGAATATGACGGCTGGCTGGCAGGTGCCGAACCAGACGATGACCTTACCATAGTTGTGCTCAGACGTCTTGCCGGCGCCGCCTGATTATAACGAAGGTCAGATCGTCATCGAGTTCTTCACGCTGATAATGTTGCCAGAATTCGCTGAGCAGAGTGTTTTTTACTTCTTCACTGCTGTGTGAGCGGTTGCTGACGATGAGTTCCCTGACCCGGTCAAAACCAAAGGCTTCACCATCCGGCCCGGCGCCTTCTGCTATGCCATCGGTATAAAGAAGCATCATATCGCCAGCTTCAAAGCTGCTCTCGACAGTTATATAATTGCTGCGACGAGGTGAAACGCCCAGCGGCAGAGCTTCTTTGTCGAGAGCCTTGATCTTTCCATCTGCGTCGCACCAGATAGGAAAAGGATGCCCGGCATTGGCAAACTGACAGCTGTGATTGCGGGCATCGAAAATGAGCGCACAAAAAGTCATGAGTTTGCGATAGCGCAGAAGTTCAAAAATCATTTCGCTGAGGCTTTTGAGAATTTCGCTCAAACTTCGGTTTTTTCTGGCAAACCTGAAAACCTGGGCCTTGACCATCGCAGTCAGTATCGATGAGCTCACGCCGTGACCGGTTACGTCGCCGAGCACGACGAGATAGCGGTCGTCGCCAAGCGAAAAAACGTCGGCATAATCACCACCAACGTCGGTAGCCATTTTGTTGTAAATTATACAGTCATAACCGGCGATGTCAGGGAATTTTTCTGGGATCAGGCATTGCTGAACGGCTCCGGCCAGCAGCATTTCTTTTACCTCAACCATCATCTGATTGAAGGTGTCGCCCAGTTCGCCCAGTTCGTCCTGGCTGCCGATCTCTACACGAAAGTCGGTATTGCGCTGACGAAGAGCTTTCATGCCCAGGTTGAGCTCTCCTACCGGTTGCAGAAAATATTTCGAGAGTAACAGCCCGGTAAACACTGAAATTATGAGGATAAGGGCCATTCCCTGAAAGATCTGAATGCGCTGACCGGCAATAATACCGTCTATCTGCGACTGCGGAAAAAGGCAAGATATTATGGCGCCCTTGAGCTTGATTCCGGGGAGGGAGGTGGCGAGAAATTTTTTACCCTCATAATTGATTCTGCCGGTTTCCAGGGTTTTGCTGATTTCGGTGAGCTTTACCAGCTTGACCAGATCGTTTTCGCTGCCGGCGGATTCCGGTGTCCATGCCTGCTGCGCCGGAAAATAAGCGGCAAGATGAAGTGCCGTGTTGCCGAGATTGTAGCGTTTCTGCAAAACTTTGTTTAAAAAGCTTTCGACATTGAAATGCACTCTCGTATTGCCTGAAAAAAACGCTACGCTGTTGCCGGCGTCAGGATAATAGTTCCAGTACCAGTAGAAGCTGGAACCTTCAAATTCCATCTCGACAAGCCGGCCAGGTTGCTCGTAAAAACTGCTGAAGCCAAGAACCGGGTTCTCCATCATGTTTTTGAGAATGAAATCAGACTGGCGAAGTTTTACCTGGTTTTTTGACATCTGTTCCGGCATGAAGCGTTCCAGGCAGATAAGGCTGATAATGCGATTTATCTCTTTAATTCTGTCGTTGGCGATACCGCGCGCAGTTGAATGAACCTGTTACAGACGGATATTTCGAATGTCGAGATGATTGAAGAAATTCTCGCCTTCAAGCGCTATACGGGCGTGTTTGCGCAAAAGCTGGTCGTTGTGCAGCCAGTCGTCGGTAATTTGATCCTGCCAGTCTCTGTCGTTGTAGAGACGTTCGAAAGTGGCCAGTATTTCGTCTTCTTTGCCGGCGAAGTCGGCGTCGATCTTGTAGAGAATATCCTGCATGCCTTTGCGGGCATCGTTCTCAAGAACTGTGCGCCGGTCGTTGAGGCCATTAAAACTTACCATTACCAGTCCGAGAATCGGCAGATAAACAGCAAATACAAAAATAGCGATGAGTTTGTAGCGTATCGAAAGCCGTAAGCCCTGACCGCTGAACAGATTGCGCAACAGATAGACAAAGCTCAAAGCCAGCAGCAGGACGCTGAATAAAACCACCAGTCCTTTGGCCCGGGAGTAATAATCGAGCGACAATTTTTTGCCGAAATACAACTGAAAATCACGAAAGCCAACACGTCGCCAGAGAAAGTCATTGTGAACTACCACATTCTTTGTGCGGGTATAACCCAGCTTCGCAACAGTCTGCGCCAAAGCTTCAACATCAGAAGCGCCCTGCCAGGTGCCGTTGGCTCTTTCAAAGAAAACCGGTTCATCAGCCGAGCTGTAATGGTTGATTTTCTGCTGAAGATGATGCTCGAATTCTATGTTCAGATCGAGAAAATACATGACGCCGCTCTTATCATCACTGTAAGCCTGGCGTTTTTTATGGTAAAGCAGTCCGGTGCTTTTGGGATTCTCGACGGAATGGCAGACATCATTGCTGTGCTTGATATTGCGTGGTGAGAAATAGCGCCCGACCAGTTTGCCGTAGTCGCCGCGGCGCTCGCGTCCTTCGCCTTCGTAGCTGTCGTCATGGGCAAATCGCCAGAGGTAATCGATGCCGGCTTCGGTGTCTTCAGGTGCCAGTCCGGTTTTTAACATTTTTCCCCGGGTATCGAAGACATAAACGAAAAAGCGCTGCGATATTCTGGCAAAAGTATCTTCCGCCAGCTCGACTATCTTTTTTTCATCGAGTTTTGGCAGGGAGAGAATCTTTTCAGTCAAATCCCTGAAATGGGGTAGAAAAATCTGCTCTGAATCAAGTTGTCGAACGAGTTCTGATGCTTTTGTCTCAGTGACCTCGGCAGCCTTTTCCTGCCAGAAATGGCTGTAATGATCGATAATGTGCAGGCAGAGCAATAGAGAAAACAATACGGGGGTTACTACGAGCAGGGCATAAATGAACGCAAATCGGGCGAATCTGCTTTGTCCGTTTGCCATCACGCCGTGCCTTTCACTTTTTAAAAACCGGGGCTGCGTGCGCCTGTTGGCGTACACAGCCCCGGAATATTCATCACTTCTTACTTACGGGTAGATTTTTTCTTGTCTTCAACGACTTTGGCTTCGGCTGCAGGTGCCGGAGTTTCGTTGCTGATCATGCCGAGGGCCTTTTTGACCTTAAGCACGATTTCACCGAAGACGTCGGGGTTGTCGCGCAGGAACTGCTTGGAATTCTCGCGACCCTGGCCCATTCTGACGTCGCCGAATGAATACCAGGCCCCTGATTTGTTAACTATGTTGGAGTTTTCTGCGATATCGAGAACTTCACCTTCGGTCGAAATGCCATTGCCGAACATCATATCGAAGCGGGCTTTGCGGAACGGCGGAGCAACCTTGTTTTTGACGACTTTAACTTCGGTAACGAAACCGGTAGCTTCATCGCCCTCTTTGATCGCATCTTTACGGCGTATGTCGATGCGCACTGACGAGAAAAATTTGAGTGCGCGGCCGCCCGGGGTGGTTTCTGGATTGCCAAACATGACGCCGATTTTCTCACGGATCTGGTTGATGAAAATACAGACACAGCGAGATTTGCTGACAACCGGGGTAAGTTTGCGCATTGCCTGCGACATCAGGCGGGCCTGCATACCGACAGTCGCATCACCCATGTCACCGTCGATTTCGGCTTTGCTGGTCAATGCCGCTACTGAGTCGAGAATGATGATATCGATAGCGTTGCTGCGTACCAGCATTTCCGTGATTTCAAGAGCTTCTTCGCCGCTGCTCGGCTGTGCAATCAGCAGGTTTTCAGTGT
>Ga0123335_1008391_pt1 | contig 11102 bp, 9 predicted proteins | sample BiotimSIPDNA_2_FD_89707 | JGI IMG/M metagenome (GOLD analysis project Ga0123335, IMG submission 89707) | Anaerobic biogas reactor microbial communites from Washington, USA - Biogas_R2 time_0 SIP DNA | ecosystem: Engineered > Bioreactor > Anaerobic > Unclassified | place: Washington, USA... | reverse complement strand
CTGGATGTGTTTCACCGCGGCTTGGGTCACCTTGGGATCCAGGCCTTCCTCATACAGCACCACATCAGGCCGCACCAGGCCGCCGCAGGCGCAACGGGGCGGTCCTTCCGCATCCATCACCTCATCAAGGCTGTGGGCTTTGCGGCAGCGCATGCAATAATTGCGGTGGACGGAGCCATGCAGCTCCACCACCTTGCTGGAGCCTGCCATCTGGTGCAGGCCGTCGATGTTCTGGGTGACCACGCAGCGCAGCCTGCCTTCCTGTTCGAGTGCCGCTAGGGCTATGTGGGCAGGGTTGGGCCGGGCAGTTGGGGCCAGGAGCTTTTCCTTGTAAAACTGGTAGAAAAGCTCAGGCTGCCGGATAAAAAAACTGTGGCTCAAGATGGTTTCCGGCGGAATCTCCCGCTGCTGATAATACAGGCCGTCTGCACTGCGGAAATCCGGGATGCCGCTTTCGGTGGAGACGCCGGCACCGCCAAAAAAGACGATGTAGTTTGCATCGTCAATCATGCGCGCAAACTTCAAAATATCTGTATTCATAAGCCCTCCTGATGGGTTTTTCCAACTACATCATACCATTTCGGCCCGCCACCGTCAAAACGCAGAACCTGAGGCACAGCAATCTGCATTCATGGATTGTACAAAGGAAGCCGGGAAGTTTTGGTACATCTGCCAGTGGTCAAGGCCAGGCCTTGATTGTATAATTCAGATGAATCAAATCAGGCAACTGATAATAATTGAGGAGGACAGTTATGGCAAGTGTAACCCTGAAAAACATCTACAAAATCTATCCCGGCAACGTCACGGCGGTGAGTGATTTCACCCTGGACATTGAGGACAAGGAATTTATCGTTCTGGTCGGTCCCTCCGGCTGCGGAAAATCCACCACCCTGCGCATGGTCGCCGGCCTGGAAGAAATCTCCGACGGTGAACTGTACATCGGCGACAAGCTGGTGAACGACGTGGCCCCCAAGGACCGCGACATCGCCATGGTGTTCCAGAACTACGCCCTGTATCCCCACATGACGGTGTATGACAACATGGCCTTCGGCCTGAAGCTGCGCAAGACCCCCAAGGAGGAGATCAAAAAGCGCGTGGAAGCCGCAGCCCACATCCTGGACATCGAATACCTGCTCAACCGCAAGCCCAAGGCCCTCTCCGGCGGCCAGCGCCAGCGTGTTGCCCTGGGACGCGCCATCGTCCGTGAGCCCAAAGTCTTCCTGATGGACGAGCCCCTCAGTAACCTGGACGCCAAGCTGCGCGTGGCCATGCGCACCGAGATCACCAAGCTCCACCAGCGCCTGCAGACCACCTTCATCTACGTCACCCATGACCAGACAGAGGCCATGACCATGGGCTCCCGCATCTGCATCATGAAGGACGGCTTCATCCAGCAGGTGGACACCCCCCAGAACAACTACGACCATCCCAACAACAAGTTTGTGGCCGGCTTCATCGGCAGCCCCCAGATGAACTTCTTCGACGTCACCCTGCAAAAAGAAGACGGCAAAGTCTGGGCCGTGTTCGGTGACAACAAGATCCTGGTTCCCGAAGAGAAGCTGCGCAAACTGAAGACCGAAGACGTCATCGGCAAGGAAGTGGTCATGGGCATTCGACCCGAGAACATTTCCGACAGCCCCGAAGACATCGCAGCCCATCCCGATGCTGGCTTCAAGGTGCATGTTGAAGTCACCGAGCTCATGGGCTCTGAGACCTACCTCTACCTGTCCACCACCGGCAAGGACGACAACGTCATCGCCCGTGTCGACCCCCGCACCAAGACCCATGTGGGCGACGACATCACCGTGGTCATGGACACCACCCGGCTGCACTTCTTCGACAAGGACACCGAAGAAACCCTGCTGAACCGCTAATCGCAGCTGTTTTCACAAGGGCCGCCCGCATGGGCGGCTCTTTTCCTATATACCTGCTGCGGGTACAATTTCTGTAACGACATGTAAGGAGGCTGGTGTTTGACAAATACACAATCATGCATCTGCTGCGGCCAGTGTGCCAGCTGCTGCGGCTTGTGCACCGGCGGGATCTCCGTTTTTGAAGGCCTGACACTGGACGAGCATCGCAGCCTGGTGCGGATTGCCCGCCATGTGAACGTGTCCCGGGGGCAGACCTTGTTCCATACCGGGGAGGCGACCGGGCGCATCATTGCCATGCGCTTTGGACAGCTCAAGTTGCGCCGCATCACCCCGGACGGCCAGGAGCTGGTGGTTGGTTTTTTGAATGCCGGCGAGGCCATGGGGGAGGACAGCCTCTACGCGGACACGGTCTATGATGTGGACCTGGTGGCAGCAGAGGACAGCGGCGTCTGCCTGATTTCCGCCGATGCCATCGCCGGGTTGATCCTGGTGAACCCCAGCCTGGGGGCTGCCCTGCTGCGCTCCCTGGGGCAGAAGCTTCATGATGCCCGCTACATGGTGGATGTACTCAGCAAGCGTCAGGCCACGTCCCGCATTGCAGGTTTTTTATTGCGGGGCATGGAAAACAGAAAAGGGGACAGCATCCACTTAAGCCAGGAGGACCTGGGCATGCAGGTGAGCTTGCGCCGTGAAACGGTGTCCAGGGCCCTGAAAACCCTGGAGCAATCCAACTGCATCCGGCTGACAGGCTACCGGAACATCCAGGTGGTGGACCCAGGCCGCTTGGCGGATATTTTTTATGAGGACCTGGTTTTGTGACATAAATCACAGAATTGCGCGTGCTACTTTGCTACACTGACGGCAAAACAATCAAAAAGGAGCGTGGCAAGGATGATTCGCAACATTAAAAACAATGTGGACTGGGTTGGAAAGATTGACTGGGAACTGCGGGAGTTCCACGGCTCTGACTACTCTGTCAACCGGGGCTCCAGCCAGAACGCCTACCTGATTCGGGAAGAAAAAACGGTGCTGGTGGACACCGTGTGGCTGCCCCATGCGGAAGAATTTGTCGAGAACCTCAAACAGATCATCGACCTTACAACCATCGACGCCATTGTCATCAACCACGGCGAGATCGACCACTCCGGCGCCCTGCCCCTTTTGATGAAGGAAATCCCGGACACCCCCATTTATTGCACCGCCAATGCGGTAAAAAGCCTGGTGGGGCAGTACCACCAGTCGGACTGGAACTTCAAGACCGTCAAAACCGGGGACAGCTTGGACCTGGGCAACGGTAAGCAGCTCATTTTTGTGGAGATGCGCATGCTCCACTGGCCGGACAGCATGGCCGCCTACATGACCGGGGATAACATCCTCTTCTCCAATGACGCCTTTGGCCAGCATTACGCCGTTGAGGAATTGTTCAACGACAAGGCGGACCAGTGCCAGCTATGGGATGAGGCGATGAAGTATTATGCCAATATTCTCAACCCCTTCTCGCCCCTGGTGAAAAAGAAGATTGAAGAGGTGGTCAGCCTGAACCTGCCCATTGACATCATCGCCACCAGCCACGGCGTCATCTGGCGTGACAACCCGCTGCAGATTGTGGAGAAATATGCCGCCTGGGCAGAAGACTATCAGGAGGACCAGATCACCATCGTCTATGACACCATGTGGGATTCCACCCGGATGCTGGCCCACCGCCTGGCCAGCTACCTGAACAAGCTTTCCCCCAAAACCCGGGTGAAGCTCTACAATCTTTCCAATTCCGACAAGAACGACGTCATGACCGAGGTGTTCCGTTCCAAGGCCATCGCAGTCGGCTCCCCCACGGTAGGCAACAGCATCCTCAGCTCCGTGGGCGGCTGGCTCCACTTCTTAAAGGAACTGAAATTCAAGAACAAGCGGGCAGCGGTGTTTGGGTCCTACGGCTGGTCCGGCGAAGGCAACAGGGAATTGCGGCAACTGCTGACGGAAGCAGGCTTTGCCGTGGTGGAGCCCGAGGTGCGGGTCAACTGGAAGCCCAGGGAAGAGGAGCTGAGCCAGGCAGAGCCCATTGCAAAGGCCCTGTTGGCGGACTGATTCCGGGGGTTTGTAAGTAGCAAAATCACTTGGATTCAAGCGTCAGCATCAGGTCAGACACTTTAGAACCATAGCAACCGACGTCATTTTCATCAGGCAGCCAGCAGATGGCTGCCTGTTTTGGTAAAGATTCATATCGGAATGATTACAGAATCATGATGAGATATGAAAATTATACATCTTGGTTTTCTGGTTTGTATGTTTTCGGATGTGGATAGCCTTTGGGATAAGCAGGCCATTCAAACTGTGGATAACCCGGCCAATTTGGGCTTGATTTTTTCCAAAACCTGTGCGTCAGTTGACATTCCGTTCAAAAATATCCTTTTTCTGTGGATAACCCTGTGGACATTGTGGACAGAACAGGTGTTTGAGGCCTTTTGCAGCCCCGGACATTTATGCAGCCGGACTTCCAGAAATCCCACCAAACTGCACATGTTTTTATTAAGAAGCAGTGAAAATCCCTTGGCTTATTCATCAAATTCCGTTTTTATGCATCCCCGGTGATGTGGATAGTCCGTGGATGACGGGCGGCAGCATGTCCACGTGTGGATTGGGCCTGGCTATGATATACTGGACAGGCTGAAGCAAAGAGAACACAGGCTGTTTGTTTCAATAACAACTGGGAGAAAAACCATTGCCAATCCAGATCATCGCCGTGGGGAAGCAGCGGGAGGGCCACCTGAAGCTGGCCCAGGAATATGAGCGCAGGCTGTCCCGCTACTGCAAGCTGGCCGTCCACGAAGTGCAGGACGAAAAAGACCCTGGGACCGCATCCGCTGCCCTGGCGCAAAAGGCGCTGGAGGCGGAGGGGCGGCGCATCCTGGAGCGGATCCGGCCCCAGGACACGGTGGTGGCCTTGTGCATTGATGCGCCACAGTTTGACAGCGAGCAATTCAGCGAGCACATCCGCACCTGGCACGACAGTTCCGTCAGCGTCGTTTTCGTCATCGGCGGTTCCCTGGGACTCTCTGAGGAAGTGACTGCGCGTGCAAACAAGACCCTGTCCCTGTCCAGAATGACCTTTCCCCACCAGCTGGCCCGGGTGATGCTGCTGGAGCAGATCTACCGCTCCTATAAAATTCTATCCGGCGAAAGGTACCACAAATAATGCGCTTGCAGCAGCTGCGGCTTCACCAGTTCCGCTCCTACGAACAACTGACCTTGATGCCCCCGCCCGGCATCACCATTTTAGTGGGTGAAAACGGCGCCGGGAAAACCAACTTGCTGGAAGCGGTCCATCTGTGCTGCCTGGGCCGCAGCCACCGCACCAGCAACGACCGGGACATGATTAAAATCGGCAGCACCACCTGCGCCGTCCATGCCAGGGTGCAGCGGGCCACCGTGCGGGACGAGGTGGGGGTCCGGCTGTTTGCGCCCCAGGGCGAGCGGAAGGTGGTTTTTGTCAACGGCAAGACCGTGTCCAGGATGGGGGAATTGATGGGCCACATGACCTGTGTGATGTTCTCCCCTGAGGACCTGGATTTGGTGAAAGGCGCGCCCAGGGGCCGCCGCATTTTTCTGGACATGCTCCTGGCCCAGAGCCAGGCTGCCTATTTTTATGCGCTGCAGCAGTACAATGCCGTGCTGCGCCAGCGCAATGCGCTGCTAAAGGAGATTGCCAAGAACCGGGCGGATAAGAAAACCCTGGAGGTGTGGGACGAGCAGCTGGCCAAGGCGGCTGCACCCATCGTCATCCAGCGCAGGGACGCCGCCTATGCCATCAGCGAACTGGCGACAGACCATTACAGCTATATTGCGGGGCGCAAGACTGAACATTTCTTCCTGCGCTATCAAGGCATGCTGATGGACAGCATGGACCCGGCAAGCGATCTGCTAAAACGCCTGGCCGCCAACCGGGAGGATGACATCCGCAGGCAGGCCACCACGGCGGGCCCCCACCGGGATGATTTGCTGCTCATGCTGTCGGGGAACGACATGCGGGCGTTTGCATCCCAGGGCCAGGCGCGGACAGCAGCCCTGGCTATGCGCCTGGCGCAGATTGACATCTTAACCCGGGCCCATCAGGAAACGCCGCTGCTGCTGCTGGACGATGTGATGAGCGAGCTGGACGAAGGCAGACAATCCCGTTTGCTGGTCCGTCTGGACAGGATGCAGACCTTGCTGACCTGCACAGAACTCCACAGCATCAAAAATATCCACCCTTCCTGTGTGCTCACCGTGAAGGATGGCAGCGTGCAGTCCGTATAATATTAAAATTTGGGGATGCGCAGCACCGCTTCTCGCCATTGACGCTGGAAGGCAGCAGCGGTTTTCGTCCGCTCCCCAGGGTCGTTTGCGAGGGCTGCGGCTGCGATATCGTACAGCGGCTCCCCGGCACCCCAGTCCCGGATGGACCGGGTCATCTGGTTGCCAAAGAAGGTGAATGCCAATGCGCCCAGGGCATAGGCATTGGCGCAGGCATCCAGGGCCGTCCCCACCCTGTAGCCTTCCGGGGGGATATACCAGATGGTGCCGGGCAGCTTGGGATGGGGTACGCTGGCAGGAAACCGGACAAAATGGCTGACTGACGACAGCAGCGGCCTGGTGCGCTCAAAATCAACCAGAATATGATGGTCTGACAGGCCTGCAACCAGATAATCCAGGGCTTCAGCCTGAACCAGCACGTCCATCAGGCTGTCAAACATGGCCAGCTTCTCGATCAAAGGCAAGGCTTTCAGGCGTTTCAGGTGCATCTCAAGGGGCGCCAGCGCAAAGCCGTCAAACCAGTGAAATATCAGGCCATGGCCCTGTGGCGTGTCAAAGGCATGCACCAGCTGGTTCAGTGCGGGGTGCTGCAGCTCCAGATACTTTGGCTGCGCTGCTTTCAGCTGCCGGACTGCGGCCTCCGGCTGCCCTGCGTACATCAGGGTGGGGGCGCCGGCATACTTGATGAAATACCTGCGTTCGCCATCAGTGATGCCAAAGCACAGGTTGCCGGAGATCAGCTGGTCAAACACGCAAAACACCTGTCCAAACTGCTTAAGCCAGGACAGGTCATGCCAGGATTTCAGGCGGATGGTGAGCCCGTCGTGAATCTGCTCAATCATTGGATACCGCCGCGGGAGACAAGCTCTCATGGTCCCGGGTCACGTTGTGGATCCATTTGTCCCCCTGCAAGCGGCGCCTGGCGATGATCCATTTGAAGGTCTGATCCACCCGGGTTAAGAAATACACCCAGTGCAGGGGCAGCTTCAATACAAAGGCGGCCAGGAAAGCGGCGGGCAATACAATGAACCAGCCGCAGATGGTGTCCACCAGCATGACAAAGCGGTTGTCGCCGGCGCCCCGGTTGATGCCCACAAAACAGGAACCATGGTAGCTGGTGCCAATCAGGGTCAGCACGCAGACATTGACCATCATCACCGCCAGCTGCTCAGCCTCCGGCATCAGCCCGTACAGGCTGATAAAGGGCTTGCGGATGACAAAGACCACAGCGGCCATGAACACGCCGAAAATCAGAAACAACCGCTGGATGGTGCTGGAGTATTCCTTCACCCGTTTGATGTCCCCGGCGCCCACCGCCTTCCCCACCATCACCGCAGCACCGCCTGCCAGGGCAAAGGTGAACAGGGTGCCCAGGTTCATCAGGGAATCCACCACCCCAACAGCGTTGCTCATTAAAATGCCCAGCTGGCCGATGATGACCATTTTCAGCATGCCGATGACGGCCCACTGGGCATCGGTGATGCCAACGGGCAGGCCAAAGCGGAAGTAGTCCTGCCAGGCCCAGGCGCTCTGCCGCCGCAGCATCCCCATGCGGAAATGCATGGCCTGCTGCACCCTGGTGCAATACCAGATCACCAGCCCCATCTCAATCACCCGGGCTAAGAGGGTGCCGATGGCGGCGCCCTGAACGCCCAGGGCAGGGAAGCCCAGCTTGCCAAAGATGAGGATGTAGTTGAACCCTACATTGGTAAACAGGGAAACCACGGTGATGTAGATGGTGATGCGGACAATCTCAATGCCCTTGAGCATGCCAATCAGGCAGGCAGTGATGGCATAGGGGAGATAGGAGATTGCCACCAGGGGCAGGTAGCGCATGGCGATGTTGACGGCTTCGGTTTCATTTCTGTTGATGACGATGTGGAGGATCTGTCTGGGGAACAGCTGGATTGCCAGGATAAACAGCGCGGCCACCATGACGGACAGCAGCGTCACAGCGGCTGCAACTGCCTTGATGCTCCGGGTGTCCTTCTTGCCCCAGTATTGCGATACCAGCACGATGGAACCGCTGGCTAGCCCGGTTAAAAAAGCGATGACCAGGTTGGTGATGCTGTTGGACTGGACCACAGCCGCAAAGGAAAGGCCCCGGGCATCCAGCTGGCTCACCATCAGGTTGTCCGCCAGCACCACCAGCAGGTTGATGGCTGCCTGGAAGGCAGCCGGCAGGGAAAGCCTAAGGATGGTCTTGTAAAAGTCGCGGTCTTTGATCATTGTGTCCCTCGATTTGTATTGTCTGCATTATAACAACGGCCCTTTTCAGCGTCAACCAAGGCGTGGTCCCGCGCGTGTTTTCCATTTGTTTCAAATGACGCAGACCGGGTAACTAATAATCAACACACGCAAGGAGGTTCGACCATGAAACACACCTTACCCGCTCTGCCATACGCCTATGACGCGTTGGAGCCATATATCGACGAAACCACCATGAACATCCACCACACCAAGCACCACCAGGCCTATATCGACAACCTGAACAAGGCCATTGAAGGCACAGAATTTGCGGACTGGCCGCTGGAAAAGCTGATTGTCGATCTGGATAAACTGCCGGACAACATCAAAACAGCCGTCCGGAACAACGGCGGCGGCCACATCAACCACAGCCTGTTCTGGCAGGTGATGGGCCCGCATTCGAAGGGCAAGCCGGATGGCATTTTGGAGATTGAGATCAACAAAACATTTGGCAGTTTTGAAGAATTCCAGAAGGAGTTTGAGAACGCCGGGAAAACCCAGTTTGGTTCCGGCTGGGCCTGGCTGGTGGTGGACAATGGCAAGCTGGCCGTCACCAAGACGGCCAACCAGGACAGCCCCCTCACCAAAGGACAGATTCCCATCCTGGGCGCGGACGTCTGGGAGCATGCCTACTACCTGAAGTATCAGAACCGCAGGCCCGAATACCTGGGCAATTTCTGGAAGGTGGTCAACTGGGACGAGGTCAGCCGCCGCTATAAGGACGGCACCAAGTAAGAAGACAAGAAACTATTCACAAAAAGGGGCGGCGCTGATGCGCCGCCCCCTTGCTTTTGCTGTCCTTGCGGTATCAGTCCGCCGCATAGGGCATGACTGCGACGATTTCGTCCTCGATGTACACCAGGTAGTACAGGTTGCTGCCGGTATTCAGGTAGTTGTTGTAGAACTCCTGGGCGTTGATAGCCCGCACCGGGTTGTGTTTGGTGCCGTAGTAGAACAGGCAGTTGGGGGCGGTCTTATATTTGTAGAGATAGACCGTCTCGTTGACAAAGGTGGAGATGTTGGACTTGTCTTGGTATTTGATGGATACCAAGTCGGCCGAAATGGTGGCGATGCCGTCACTCATATCGATGGCCGTGATGTAGCCGGCAGACACCCGGGTGCGGCGCTCGCTGGGGCGGCGCTGGAGGTAGACCGTATAGGTGTTCTGGGCTGTGAGCATATTGCCCTCGCCATACACCGAAACCGTGATCTGCACCGCTTGGGGGTCATCGGTCATCTGGATGATCTGGGACTTCTGCCCGCTGGCCACCACCTGGCCGTTGACCGTTACAACAGCATTGGAGGCCGCGGTGGTGGGGGTGAAGGTGATCCGTGACACCCAGTTTGCCACCGTCAGCAGGTAGGTGTTCTGGTAGGGATCGAAGCGCTGGGGCAACATTTTGCCGGTGTTGGGCGCGTTGTGCTCCAGGTTGACCAAACGGTCCGCCGGCAGGGGCGTCTGGGCCAGGCTGGCAGGCGCCAGGGAGAGGAGCAGGGCGGTCAGCAAAGCCAGTGACAGGAATTTCTTCATCATAAAAACCTCCTCAGTGTGTGTTCATCCAATCAACGCGCCAGGATGCCGTTTTCTTGCGGACAATCTGATTATTCCCTGATGAAGGCATTGTATATGGCCTGGATGGCAGTTTCAAGGTGCTGCTCGTCCACGCCGATGATGATGGACAGCTCACTGGGTGCCTGGAACATGGTCCTGATGGTGATGCCCTGTTCTGCCACCGCGGTGAAAAGACGGGCGATGGTGCCGTGCAGTTTGAACAGGCCAGTCCCTACACAGGCCACCAGGGCAATGCCCTCCTGAATGCTGATGGCATCCGGGTGCACGGCGGATTCGATTTCCTCCAGGACCTGTGCCTTTTTGGAGTTGAGGGATTCGCTGTTCACCATGATGCACAGGGCGTCAATGCCGGTGGGCAGGTGCTCAAAATTGATGCGGTGGGTTTCCAACACGGACAGCACTTTGCGGCCAAAACCCACCTCATCGTTCATGTTCATTTTTTCAAGGATGATGGTGGTAAAGCCCCGCTTGCCCGCGATGCCTGTCACGGCCGGCAGCTTGCCAATCTGCCGGAGGCAGGGGACGATGAGGGTGCCCGGATGATGGGGGTTGATGGTGTTGCGGATGCTGGTGGGGATGCCGGCATTGCGGACGGGGAAGACGGCTTCCTCATGAATCACGCTGGCGCCCATGTAGCTCAGCTCCCGCAGTTCCCGGTAGGTGAGGCTGGAAATATAGCTGGCATCTGGGATGATGCGGGGATCGGCAGACCGAAACCCCGTGACATCCGTCCAGTTTTCATACAGGTCGGCATCCAGGGCGGCAGCCACCAGGGCGCCGGTCACATCGCTGCCCCCTCTGGAAAACGTGAGGATGTCGCCCCTGCTGTCCGCACCATAAAAACCGGGGATTACGGCCGTGAATGTATCTGACAGGACGGCTCTAACCTGTCTTAAGGTGCGGGCTTGGTTGAGCTTGCCGTCCTCATCAAACACCATGAGGTCTGTGGCATCTACAAAAGGAAGCTTCATCCACAGGGCGAAGAGGCGCGCACACAGGTATTCCCCCCGGCTGGCTACAAAGGACCGGCTGGCGCCCTTGCCAATGGCTTCCTTCACCTGGTCCAAATCATGCTGAAGGGCATCCGGCTGCCCCAGGTCCCTGGCAATCTCCTGGTATCT
>Ga0123335_1008388_pt1 | contig 11106 bp, 9 predicted proteins | sample BiotimSIPDNA_2_FD_89707 | JGI IMG/M metagenome (GOLD analysis project Ga0123335, IMG submission 89707) | Anaerobic biogas reactor microbial communites from Washington, USA - Biogas_R2 time_0 SIP DNA | ecosystem: Engineered > Bioreactor > Anaerobic > Unclassified | place: Washington, USA... | reverse complement strand
GGCGATTCCAAGCTTATATACCGTCGGAGTGCCCGGCGTCCGGTGCTCGTGCGCTTCATAGCGCCCGTTCCCCAGCTTCATCTTCGCTATCCGTCCGTCCGCATAGAAGGCATTGTCGCCGACAACCTACGCACACGATCGCAATTTGTTCTTTCAGGCAATTGCGTCCCGAACACCTACTTTTGGCGGCGCAAAAATGATGCGAACAACTTCGCCCAATAAATACAACCGTGGATTCCTGTAAAGATCGTGACCAGCGTCAAACGAATCGTCTTATTCCGGGATATCACATATACCGGCTAATGCTTCCCATTGCATCTTCTATAGCGTACAAATATCCAATCCAACAAATAGAGAAGACTCCATATTGCAGCGGCGTAAAACGGTAATGACACTCCCCAATAGATCTTGGTGCGGTCGAAGTGTGAACCCTCTCCCAAAAGAAAGTCGAGAAAGCCAATGGCTGGTATATATAAATAATCCATTATCTTGTCAAATGTTGTTAAATCGTCCTGTGATGACACAAATCGAAAGCTGGTACTCATCGCAAAAACAATGCACATCGAAAGGAAACATGAAATTAGGAATCGAAGCATTTTATGCTTGTTCATCTGATGTTGATCCCAAAACCCCCACGCATCCTAGCTTTGTCAATGTCCCATTATCTAGCCAAGAGCTTGTTTAGCTTCCTGATTTCATCATTTCTGATCAATTTTTGATGCACCATATACTCGTCCATTGCATTTCCAAGCATGTTGGGGTTGGATCCTGTTCCAAAATCGCCAAACGAGCCCTGCGGGTCTGGAAGCATTGTCCCGGCCATGCCAGCCAACTGGATGGCGTAGTCAGTGCAGTTATAATTATACAAATCGAATTCTGGTGTATTTTCGAGTCCGTCTTTACCTGACCCGTCAGTTTCGCATATGCCATATCCGATATTTCAAAATATCCAATATTGATCGCTCCGATCTTCTGCTACAATCTAATAAAGCATATCCAAGGAAGCGAGGGGGAAGAACGCACCGGTTGCCGGAGAGAAACGGCAGCCGATCCTTCCTGTGCTTGCGGATATTGATCGCGCGGGCTTTTCATCGGCCAGGATGCGTATGCGGCAATTCATGAAGCTGTCCGATAACACACCGATTGTCGCGGATGGCGATTGCTGTACGGGTCATGGGTTATTGGGAAGCCAATAGGAGATTTAATCAAATGAAAATAAGACGATTATTTTATTTGATTACGGCGCTTCTGCTTTTATCCGCATGTAATGGAGACGGCAACAGGCCTGCCGCCAATGGAGGTAGTGATCACAAAAGCGTCGGATCTCTCTTATTCCTCTCATCCCCTGAATCAAGGGAGCTTGATCCTGACAATACCGGAGATGAATTCAATTCATTTGTCGCCGGCAACAATTTCTTCGCCGTTGATTTATACCGCAGCATAAGCAGTGAATCAGGAAACCTGTTTTTCTCTCCATACAGCATCTCGGTTGCCATGGCCATGACTTGGGCGGGGGCGAGAAACCAGACGGAAACCCAGATAGCCAACACAATGAACTTCAGTTTCCATCAGGAAAAACTGCATTCACTCTTCAACGAGCTTGGTCTTGGCCTGAAAAACCGGGATCAGGGCGATCCCGCGAATAATGATAAATACCTGAAGTTGAATATCGGCAATGAAGTTTGGGGGCAGAAGGATCATTCATTTCTTAATACATACCTCGATACGCTTATGATCAATTACGGCGCGGGTATCAGGCTGGTTGATTTCATGAACGATCCTGAACAGTCAAGACTCACAATAAATGACTGGGTGGCGGAGCAGACCGAGAACAAAATCAAGGACCTTCTCGATCAGGATGATGTAACGAATGATACAAAACTGGTGCTGACCAATACCATTTATTTTAATGCCTCCTGGGGGATGCCCTTTGACCCCGTTCATACCTATGATGGTGTTTTTCACCTTGATGATGGAACCACTGTGACTGTCCCCATGATGATCTCAAGGGAAGGCAGCGGCGAAAATGGCGAGAAGTATGCAGCGGTCAGGGGAGCCGATTACACGGCGGTGCAGTTGCCTTACTATGGCAATGCCTTTTCCATGCTCATTATAGTCCCAGATGCCGGCATGTTTAATGGTTTTGAACAGAACCTCTCCTCTATGGCCATTGATGAAATAGTGAAATCCCTTGAAATACGGGAAGTCGATTTAAGAATGCCCAAATTTGAATATGGGGCAAAACTCGATCTGTCGGAAACTCTGATTGATATGGGCATTATTGATGCCTTTGATGCGGACAAAGCGGATTTTTCCGGAATGGATGGGAGTTTGAACCTGTATATTGGAAAGGTTATTCACCAGGCGGCCATTACCCTTGACGAGGCAGGCACAGAGGCATCCGCTGCTGCAGCAGTGACGATGTCTTACACTTCAACACCTGACCCGCTGGGCATCATTATTGATCGTCCATTCATTTATTTGATTCGCGATAATCAGACGGGAGCAATACTTTTTCTCGGCAGGGTTAAAAATCCGGGACAATAACTGTGCGAATGATGAAGTAGAATTCTGGGCCTTGTTTTAATTCACGAAACTGCAAATTACGCGGCAAACTCGACAAAAAATCCGCAGACTGGTAAGGAATTTTACAAGAGCTCGGGAGAATTCAGCAATGATGCTGGATTGGCCTTTGGCTAATGAATCGGCATCGTTACAGTCCGGGTAGCCGGCGGCAATGCTGAAGATGCGCTGCCGGAGAAGGTCGGGGTTTCGCTGAAGGACCTTGCCGGGCTGTCGGGAGTCGCGAATGGTTTTCTCCAGGCATTCGGTCAGGCCGAGGTTTTTGTCTGCCACCTTGAGCAGAACGGCGCCTCCATCGGAGTTGCTGTCCTGCCGATCAAAGGCAACGGTAACGAGTCTAGGAAAACATGCTCCGAAAAGTACAGGCCGTGTGGTAGATTGAGTCACTGGAAAGCCTCTTTGGAGACATGCAACTTGATTTATCTCAAGCAGTTATACGTACGAAAAGGCTTTTTGTTGGTTTTTGTGGTCAATTGTGTGCGGTTACACTGATTGCCCCGGGAAAGCTATCCGGACAACCGGAGCCGCCGCGATCCTACTTCTCCATTTCGCTGGTTTTGGGGAGGAATTGAAAATGAGGGCACTCATTTTAAAAGCCTATGAAGTATTGGCTCGCCTTTATGGAAGAATTTCAAAAAAATATTATTTCGAAGATTTTGTCAGAGTTTATCCGGATGGTTTATCGATCAATCGTTATGGCCTGAAAAGACCTGCAACCTCAGATCAATTGAAGAATTTTTTGAATCATCAAAAGTTTTATGCATTCGCTGGCCAGTTTGCATATGGCAAAACAGTAGCCGACATAGGTTGCGGCAGTGGATATGGTTGCTCCCTTCTAAAAGACGCGGGCGCTAACATGGTGCATGGCACAGATGTTTCAAAACATGCTATTCGTTTTGCAAGGAAACATTATGGCCACAAAGCCACATTTAGTATTCAGAGCATTACATCGATGGATCTGTATCATGATGATCAATATGATCTGACCATCTGCAGTGAAGTTCTGGAACACATCAAGGAATACGGAAAGGAACGGCAAGCCTTGGCGGAGCTGGCAAGAATTACGCGCAAAGGTGGAACAGTTGTTATTGGAACGCCAAATAGCGAGTTGCTTGAGGACCATGGATTTTCATTTGAAGAAATGGATGCCTTGGCAAATGATTTTTTTACGCAATATTGTATTTTTGAAAATGCTCTTGTGCCCCTTGGACCGTCAAAACAGAATTGGGAAAAGCGATTATCTGAAGGACGCACAGGCGTCATTGTTAGCGAGAAGATAAAACTGGATGAAACGGTTCTGCCCGACGGTAGGGAGCCACAAATAAAAGCGGGAATACCGTCAGGGATATTTAAATTAGGTAATTTAAATATTGATACGAGTCTGCTTCATAATACTCATTCGTGGGTAATTGTGGCAATAAAGTCGTAAGGAACACCTTGATGGAGATGGAGGCGTGCCTACCCCCGGATATACTCGTAATTTTGGGTGGCGTTGAATTTGGGCAACGATTGACAGGGCGGAACGATCCGTGGCAAGCGGCTGCTCTGCCGTGAGTTATTCCGCGAGCGGAAATCCTTTTTCCCGCCAGGCACGAATGCCGCCGTCCATCGAGAGTACGTTCGTGTAACCCATTTTCTGCAAGCTTTCGGCGGCAAGCGCCGAGCGGTTGCCGCCGCCGCAGTAGAGAACAAGAGGAGCGTTGATGTCGGGCGCGTTCTTTTCGATGTCGCGCTCGATGACCCCTCTGCTGAGGTGAATCGCCCCCGGCAAATGGTCTTTGGCGAACTCGCTCTCCTCGCGCACATCTATGAGGATCAGTTTTTCGCCTCGATCCAGTTTTGCCTTGACCTCGTCTACGTTGGTTTCCCGCACATGTTTTTTCGACTCATTCACAAGCTGCAGGAACCGGGTGGAATGCTGACGAGGCACGGAGGATTCCTGCTTGACGGTCTGGGAGTTGGCCGATAGCGCCAGCATCGGCAGCAGCCCAAGCATAAGAACAATCTTGCTTCGCATAATTCCTCCTTCTTGGGAAGAATTCTGCACGCAGGCGATGGCAAAGTCAAACCGGCGGCGCCACTTCCGTCAAAGCGCTGTGGTTTCACTTTTCCACGATGCGCATTACGAGTCCGCGGAGATGGGTTTCGTTCCCGGGTCCAGTTTGTCGAAGCCGCAAGATGAATGGCTTGCGGGATGGGCTGTTTTCTGCGTCTGTCCTGGAGGCGGCTTCGGGGCTATCGCGGGGCGGTTGGCGCCCGTTGCGCAACTTGCATCGGGAATCCCCGCCCCGCATTGTTGAGTCAGGCGCCCAGCCTTCCCCTGGAGGCCATGGTATCCGCCACCTTCTTCATGCCCAGGTCTTCCAGGGTTTTCCTGGTCGGCCAGCCGTGGTCGGTATCCCAGCCCTCCAATTTGTAGAAGTGGGTTTTAAATTCCTCTACGCCGGCCTTGTCCAGGTAAATGTCCGGGAGGTCGTCCCAACGCCATTTGCCCTCTTCGTATACCGGGACCCCGCCAAAAGCGGCCATCCCGCCCGCTCCGGGCCTGTACATGTACGGGAAGAACACTTCCTGCTCCCGGCTTAGCCCGGCCATGGTTCGAATGGACCGCTCCAGGGTCCAAATCTTCCTGCCGGTTTCCATGGTGTCGGCAAAGGAACACCCGCTGCCGGTAACCGCCCGGTAATAGTTCATTTCCATTTCGGGAGTGACCGTGTTCAGCCGCGGCAGGAAAAACTCGCAGAAGGCCATGGATTCGTTCCAGAAGCTCGCGTAATGCCGGGTCCAAGCCACTTGCTTGGCCTTATGCTCGGAATAGATGCCGGTTTTTCCGGCTTCGTCCCCTTTCCAGGCATAGTTGAACATGAAGATATCGCCGTCATAAGGAATTACCCTGGCGGAAAGCCGTTCCAGTTTCGTCATAATGGGAGTGCCGTCCCGGGAAGCCCCGACGGCCGAGCTGAACCCGTGCCAACTGGGATCTCCGGCTCCGAGCAGGTAGCTGTAGGCCCATTCCACGTACGGCATGGTCCAATGCCCTGTGGCCCCCCAGGCCGGGAACCGCAAGGCGCCGGATTCCATGTCCTGTTCCAGCCGCCCCCACCTCTTGGCCGCTTCGCAGACGCCTTCGGCTATGGCGTCGCCGATTCCTTCGCGCCGGGCTATCGCATCAAGGAACGCTTCGCGGAAGACCAGTTCCCCCCATTGGTCCATGGGCAGCGGGGCCGATTCGATCTGCTTTCCCGGGCCCAGCACGCCCTGCTCATAGAGGTAACGCAGGTACCAGCCGATGCCTGTTTCCATCGGTACTTTGCCGTGGAAGAACTCCGGGGCACCGGGAACGTCCGACACGAACGCTCCCGTGAAATGCGCCGCCCAGGAACTGGCTCCGTATTTCATCAATGCCCCGGCGGCGCGGTCCGCCGCCTCCGTTCCGCGATCGCTCAGCCACAACTGGCTGGTGCACATGGTTTCGCCGCCATATAGGGTGTTGCGTCGGCGGTCGGCGCGGAGGCAGGGATTGCAGGAACCATCCCCGGCTATTGCGGAACCGAATTGCCCCGTTACGATCGGCGTCTGCATGTCGGCCAACCTGGCATCCAGGACGCCCTTGGGATCGGCCATCTTCACATTGCCGGTCCCCGTCACGCTGATGGCCTTTAAATTCTTCGCCCCGAAAACCGAGCCGTAGCCGCTGACGAGGCTGCTGCAGCCGCTGCCGTGAATCAAGGCCGCCAGGCTGGACTTGGTTTCTCCGATTGGGCCGATACACACGATCTGGGGCCTGGCCGTTGTATAGGTGTTCCCGATCTGTTGCCATTCCTCGCCGAATCGAGTCCTTCCGGCGACCATGGATTCAATCCGGACCTGGGTCGTCCACGTGTCCAGGCCCCAGAGCTCCTTCGCTTCCTCGATTTTGACCTGATCGTTGATGATATTGATCCATACCGGCTTTTCCGCCCGGCCCTCCACCACCACGCCATCCCACCCCGCCAACTTCAACATGGTGGCAAAGCGGCCGCCAAAATTGCCGCGGTGGAATTCCCGGGTTGGAAAGGTCTCCGGACAGATGCCGCAGACACTGGTCCTGCCGGCTCCGGGAACGCCCGTAGCCGCCAGTCGACCCGCCATGATGGGAAAGACATGGCGCGGATCGTGGGGATCCCTCAAGTCCCATTCCCCCGGGGCGACTGCGAGATCCCAGAAGATGGCCGCGCCAATTCCATAGCCGCCGCCGAATTCCTCGTATTTTGCGGTGTCGATCGTGCTGATTTCTCTTGTTGTCAGATTGACTCGTGCGATTTTTCCCGTGAATCCGTTGGCCATATCCGTTCTCCCTCCCTAGGACTTCGACGCCGGCGGTTCTTTGGCGGTTTTGGTTCCCGGCTTACGGGACGGCGTCTTCGGCGCCGGAGGAGCCAGGTCGACGTCGTACCCGGATACATCCTCCTGCGGAGGAGCTTCATGGACAATCTTGAGCGCCTTGGCCGGGCAGCTCGTAACACATGCGGGTTCCCCGTCGGGGCCGCCCTTTTTGCTCCAGAAAGGCGCGTCGATGCAAAGGTCGCACTTGGAAGATTTGTTCTTGTAGGGATTCCAGACCGTTCGGCGAGGCCGTTGGGGGCAGAATTGGAGGCACCGCTTGCAGCCGATGCACTTGGCCTGGTCGATGACCCGGACATTGCCGTGTTCGCCGTCGATATGAGCGGCGCCGGTCGGACAATTCTGGACGCAGAGCGGCGATATGCATTGACGGCAGACCGCCATGACGACGTCGAGCGGATACTTTGTGAACGATGGCGCATCCCGGATAATCTGAATCCGGGACAGGGTGGGGTTGGCCTCCCCCTGGTGGCTCATCGAACAGGCGAACATGCAGCTTTGACAGCCCCAGCACAGCCTGCTGTCATAGACCAAATAGCCGGTCGAGGCCGCGTAGGATGGAGCTGCCGTTTGGGCCAGGGACCCGGCAACGGAGGCGGGTACGGCCAGGGCGCCGGCTGCGATCGCTGCACCGCCGCCGAACAGAAAATCCCTTCTCACAATCGATCTCCGCCTGTCATCGGTTTTCTTCGATTCAGTCATTGACCGATCTCCTTGACATAAGTTCTGATAAATCTCCCGGCCGCAGGAAATACCTGTGTGTCAGAAATCCAAAACCGATTACCTGGATCTTCGGTTACATTGCCGCCATAGTCAAGATGATGCTGCCTGGATCGAAGAACCGGGTTCAGGATCCACCCAAAGAGCCGCAGGAGGCGCCGATGTCGGCGCCGCCGGAAAAGCGCCTTGCCACGGGCTGTCCCAGGTGGCGCCGCAGGGCGTCGCGGAAGGAGTCGAGTTCCGCCGCGTCCGGGGGGGTGTAGCGGCCGGTCGGATCCCAGACGTCGATCAGGTCGAGCCGGACCGGGGTGTCGCCCACCAGCCGGCCGAGCGCGCGGGCGTCTTCTTCCGAAACGTTCACCCCGCCGATGCAGACGTAGCTGAGCATGACGCGGGTGCGCCGGGACTCGGCGTGGCGCCGGGCTGCGGCCATGACCTCGGCGACCGGGGTGCGGGCGGCGGCCGGAACCAACTGTTTTCGTTTTTCATCGGTCGCGGCCCCCAGGCTGATCGAGAGGCGGAATTTCCGCCCCTCCGCGGTGAACCGGTCGATCTGCGGGACCAGGCCCACGGTGCTGATGGTGATCGCCCGGGCGCCGATGGCCGCGTGCACCGGGAAGCTCAGCAGTTCCGCCGCCGCCATCACCCGGTCGTAGTTCAACAGCGGCTCACCCATCCCCATGAAAACGGCCCCGGTCACCCGCCCCCCGGCGGCGCGCACGAGCGCGCGCGCCTGGAGGAACTGGTCGACGATTTCCCAGCCCCGCAGGTCCCTCGGGGCCGGAATCCTGGCGGTGGCGCAGTAGCTGCACCCCATGACGCAGCCGATCTGCGAGGAGACGCAGACCGAAAAGGCGCCCGGCTTGTGGAGCGGGAGGATGACGGTTTCCACGACCCTGTCGTCGGGGGTGGCAAACACCAGTTTCTCGAACCCCGGATCCTTTGACGGGATGCGTTTGACGAGGCGCAACCGTGGCAGGTCCGCGGCCGCGGCGAGCAGCCGGCGGGGCAGGATGCCCGCCCGGCGGCATTCCTCCACGCCGCACTCCCCCCTGCCGACGAGGAGGGCGAGCCAGCGGCGCGCGTTGGAGAGGGGGAGCGACAATCGGCGGGCCCGCAGTAGAAACTCGGCGGGACTCTGGTCGCGGGGGTCCCATTGGTCCGGCATCTTTTCGGAGATCATAGCCGTTCCATCCGGCGCACGATCCATTCCCTCCCTTTCTCGAGCTGCTCCCCGAACGTGTCCGCCCGGAATCCCGTGCGCAGGGCGATATGAAGGATCCTCTCCGGCAGGGGGATGGGGGTCCGGAGCAGGTCGAGGGCGCTCATGAACCCCGTTCCGCGCGGGACGGGTATTTTCAGCGGCCATTCGTCGTAAAGGGCATTGGTGAAGGAGACCAGTTCCCGGAAGGGGAGCCGGCCGAGGACCGCGGCCTCGTCCATGCGCACGAGGAGGTGGTCGAAGGCGCGCAGGTAGTAGACCAGCACGCTCGTGGCGTGGCGGCTGTATTCGTACCAGGACAGGCCTTCGACGGCCCGGTCGAACACCCCGAGGGCGGCGGGGCTCAGGTGGGGGAATTCCCGGGCGGCCTCGCACGCCACGCTGTTGCAGCAGCCGGTGTGGTGGAAGAAACCCGCCAGGTCGCGGCCGTCATGCCCCCCGGAGGTTGGCGCCAGGGGATGGGCAAGGCACCCGGGCCGCCCCCCTGCGTCGATGAACCCCAGGAGTTGGCACTCGGGCAGCTCCCCTTGCCCGCGGGGCCCGGCGGGAACGGAGCCGCCGACATGGAGGGAAGCGGGACCCGAATTGGCGCCGTGCCGGTACCGGTAACCTTCGGCTCCGGCGACGGCCTCCATGTAGCGGGGGAGCGATTCCCGGGGGCGCTCCGGGTCGTAGATTTCCAGGAAAAGCCGGCGCCTCCGGGCAAAACGCCGTTCCATCTCCCCCCTGCCGACATCGGCGAAGGCGTCCTCGTACCCCGATGCCTCGATCCTCGGGCCCCGGCGCGGGTTGAAGTTGGCGAATTTCAGCAGGAGGCCTCCAGGCCCGGGCCAGGCGCCGTCGGCGGCGCGCCAGGAATCGCCGCCGATGTGGGGGAGGCAGCAGCGGACGCAGGAGAGTGTCCCGCGCAGGCAGAGGTTCGCCCCGGTCCCGGCGCCGGGGCGCAACAGCGCCTCCATGGCCCCGATTTCCCTCTCCTGTTCGACCGGCGGCAAAAGCTCCACGGGGATAGAATAGCATCCCGCGCCCCCTCTTCGTCCGCAAAGCGCGCCGTTTCTCCTTGTTCCCCCGCCCGGAAACGCTTATAAGTAATAAGTGGCTATTATTCGGACACGGGCGGGGGTGCAAGGCGGCTCCCGCCTCACAATTCAATGCCGGGCGGCCGGTCCGGCGGAAACCCAATCGGAGAACATTCATGGAAATTAGACTGAATTCCAACGCGCAGCAGCCCCTTTCCACCAAGGTCTTTTTCAGCGACGAGAGCGGCTTCTCGGTCGCTTCCGTCATCGTCATGGGGAAGAAGGACGCGGTCCTGCTCGACGCCCAGTGGACGCTGTCCAACGCCCACCGTGTCATTGCCGAGATCGTGGAAACGGGGAAGAACCTCACGACGATCTATCTCACCCACGCGCACCCGGACCATTACTTCGGCGCCGGCGTGATCGCCGCCGCCTTCCCCAAGGCGAAGGTCGTGGCCGTCGGTTCCGAGGCGGAGATCATCAACAAGCAGTTCTTCGGCAAGATCGAGCACTGGGAAGGCGTCATCGGGGCCCACAACGTCTGCCGGGTCACCACCAAGGCCGAGGCGCTGAAGGAGGACTACTTCGAGCTGGAAGGGCACCGCATCGAGGTCATCCCCAAGGTCATGGGGGACATGCGCTACAACACCATGGTATGGATCCCGTCGATCAAGACCCTGTACGCCAGCGACGTCCTCTTCAACCAGGCCCACCCCTTCACCTGCGAATGCACCAAGGAAGAACGGGCGCAGTGGATTGCGGACGTGGACAAGATCGAAAAGATGGGGGCCGAGGTCATCATCCCCGGCCACCAGAAGCCCGGGATGCTCTTCGACAACAGTTCGCTCGATTTCACCCGCGATTACATCCGGGCGACGGAAGAGGAACTGGTGAAGACCGACAGCGTGGCTGAATTCTACTACGCCATGTTTAGCCGTTACCCCGACGCCGTGATGTCCAAGCTGAGCAACGGCATGAACGCAATGGTGTTCAAGGGCGGCCTGGACTGGAACTGGCGCGAAATCGAATAGACCCGCCAACCCTCCGACCGATCCGGGTCCCGCTCCAGTGGACTACAGTCCTTGGAGCGGGACCCGCTTTTTATTCGGGCCCGCCTCCCCCTTTCCCCCCAGCCGATTGGGTCTTCCCCCTTTCGAAAATGATGGTAATATTTCCCGG
>Ga0123335_1008387_pt1 | contig 11106 bp, 9 predicted proteins | sample BiotimSIPDNA_2_FD_89707 | JGI IMG/M metagenome (GOLD analysis project Ga0123335, IMG submission 89707) | Anaerobic biogas reactor microbial communites from Washington, USA - Biogas_R2 time_0 SIP DNA | ecosystem: Engineered > Bioreactor > Anaerobic > Unclassified | place: Washington, USA... | reverse complement strand
CAGGGGGATATCAATCAGGGTCACGCTGTCCAAACCCATATAGCTGTTGTCTGCGATGGTCAAAGCCAGAATGGTATCCTCACCGCAGATGCAGTAATAATCCCATTCCTTGATGCGGGTTTTCCCTGCCTTGATGGCATGACGGTCATAGCAACGTACCAGGGATGTAGCAAAACCCTTCTGGACCAATTGCCCCTTCTCGTCCAGCAGCGGGCCAACCGTAAGTTGTTGTTGACTGGGGATGGTCATGCTGCGTCCCATCAGACACGAATGCCAAAGCGATAGCGGGTGAAGGTATAGTAATGCTCCTGAGGCCGCAGTACCGTGGTGGGGAAATGGGCCTGATGGGGGCTGTCAGGATAATGCTGGGTCTCCAGACACAATCCGCCAAAACGGCGATAGTGAATTCCGTCCTTGCCCACATAGTTTAAGTACTGCCCTGTATATAACTGTACGCCAGGTTGATCCGTCTCCACAGTCATCTCCCGTCCTGTTCTGGGGGAGTATACCCGGGCGCAAACCTTGGTCTCCTTGTCCCGGCCCATGCAATAGTTGAAGTCCACGCCCCCGGCGTTGTTCAGGGCAGGATCGCCGGATGTTTTCGCCAGCACGTCGCCAAGGCGGGTAGGCTTTGCAAAACCATAAACCGTTTCCTCAGGCAGCAGCATTTTCCCTGTGGGGATCAGGCCACTGTCCACCTCGTTGATAAAATCGGCAAAAATCTGAAGTTCCAGTTCCTCCACCGTGCCCGATTCATGGCCGTCCAGGTTGAAATAAGCGTGGTTGGTGAGGTTGCACAGGGTGGGCTTATCCGTATCGGCGTGATAGGTGATGCCCAGGGTGTTCTCGCTGTCAAAAGTGTAGATGACAGTGGCGGTCAGGGTGCCGGGGAAACCCTGGTCCCCGTCAGGGCTGGTGAGGGTCAGCGTCAGGGAGCAAACCCCGTCCTTTTCCTCAGCTTTGGCCTGCCACATACGTTGGTTGAAACCCTGGGGCCCTCCATGGAGGTTGTTCTCCCCATTGTTCTTGCCCAGGAGGTATTCCTGCCCCTCCAGGGTGAAGCGGGCTCCGCCAATCCGATTGCCGTACCGGCCGATGATGCCTCCCATGCTGCCGCATTCTCCCTTGAAATAAGGCATGACGTCCTCAAAGCCCAGGCTTACATCCCCCAGCTTGCCCTCCCGATCCGGCACGAGAATGCGGGTGATGGTACCGCCGAAATCCAAAATACTGACGCCGGCACCGCTGTCATTTCGCATGGTATACTCCACAACCTGCTGCCCATTGGGCAATGTTCCATAGGGCCTGGTGGTAATGCTCATGAGAGAGCCTCCTTTTGACTTCAAATGGTGGAAAATGGTATCTGAATTGTACCCCAATGGGTAAAATTGGTCAAGGGGGGCGGTACAGCACTGCTTCTTGTATGGTATCTCCATCTTTGCTATAATGCTTGCAGTATCTTCATCCAGAAGGGCAGGGGACGCATCCATGGCACGGCGCAGGGTTCCCGCAGCGCAGCAGGCCCCCAAATCTCTGCCCAGGCCCGGTGCCGGGCGGATTACGGGTTGTGACCTTAGGGCCCTGGATTGCCTGCGCCTTCCCTTTCGCCAGGACCCGTTCTCCCGTCTCCGTCCCCCCCTTTGTCATGAGGCCATGATCCTGTCTCTGGAACTGGCTGCCGTTTCCTATCACCTGGACCTGGACGACTGGATGGACGTGGGCTGGACAGATGTATCCATCCAAATCGACAATACCCTTCAAAGCGGCGTGATTACGGGGGAAAGTGCCAACGGTGAGCAGATGCGCAGCCTTATCAATCTGTGGAAGCTCTACCGGGCCAGAGCCTCCCTGCGGGAACGAAACCCCATCATGCGTATCGCGGGGGCCTTGCGGCAGCGGGAGCGCAGCGATACCATCAAAGCCGTCACCATGCTCCGCAGGCAGGCCCCAGGCCGCTACGTCGTGGCCATTGGCTTTATGGGCACGGGATCCCGGTTTTATGATTGGTTTTCCAACCTGCGCTTCATCACCGAGGAGGGCTTTCACAAAGGTTTTTTTCAACTGGCCACCTGTTTTGAACAAAGCGCCGAGCGCATCCTCTTCCCAGACACCGCCGCGGAGCTGGGACTGGAAAAGTTGACCCTGGCGGACATCCTGCAAGAGATGAAGCGGGCTGACAGCCGCTTCTTTCTTTGGATGGCCGGACACAGCCAGGGAGCAGCGGTGATGCAAGTCTTCTGCCACAGCCTTCTCACCCACTGGGGTGTGCTGCCCCAAAACATGGTGGGCTACGGCTTTGCCTCCCCCACTGTGGCCACAGGCCAGTTTGTCTATGACCCGGCCCGTTATCCGCTGTATCATGTGCTCAACAGTGATGATATTGTGCCCCGTTGCGGCGCGCTGCTGCACCTGGGGCTCTGTCTGGAGTACCAGGCCCATGATCCTTTTCGCAAGGCTGTGTATGGCTGGAGCGATTTGCAGGAAGCAGCCCAGGTGCGGGAGGCCCTGCGGCCCTTCACCCTGCAGATGTCCGACACATTGAGCGTTATGGAGATCTGCGTGGCCTTCTGCTACTGCGTGCTGGAGGAAAAGGGCGAGGAAAGCCTGGCCCAGCTGATCGACAAGAAATGGACCGTGGCCCCCATCGAAAGAATGCTTTCCTATGCTGGAGACAAGGCCCAGGATCTGGTGAAGGCCATTGCCGGCTATGCGGAAAAGGGCTACACCTCTCTGGCAGGGCATGGAATGGACGAAGAGCGCCTTGCCCGCCTCCAGGAGAGCCTGAGGCCCGTGGTCAGGCAATATACCCTGCGTCAACTCCTGGGCGGGCTGCACGATCTCACTGTACCCCCCCATGCCATGATGCGGGAGAACTACAAGCGGGCAGGCTCCTACTATTATATTGTACAGCGGGGCTGGCCTACCCTGAAGCCTTTTATCTGGTTGGAGCAGCCCGATGCCCTGCCTTTCCGCAGCTACGCGCCCATCATCACCTGGGCGCGGGTGGGGCAGGTTGGCGCGGCGGCGGTGAAACAGTCCTCCAGGCGAAGAAAACGGCCCTCCGGCACCAGGGCTCCCAAAGGGGTCCGGGGACTGGGTATCAGCGCCAAGCGAATGAACCAGCCATGACTCTTTATCAGTTCCTTGAATTGACAAAACCCCAATTTCTTGCTATGATGATGACGACAGGTGTAAGGATAATCTTCATTTGGCAATTCCCAACATATCCACCACAATAAACCAGCCTGTCTTGGTGGTGTTATTTTTTTACCTTTTTACATACTGGCTGTCTTCCACAGGTCCCCGCATGATGTCGATCAGCATCGGCTTTGACCGTTCTGATCGCGCTTGCTGACATAGTGTAGCCGGACCTCGCAAAACACGAGTACAAAATCATGGTCTTTAACATCCTGAGTTGCTTCCTCTGGTCATTGGTTCCCTCTCCAGAGCGCAGCGAATGATAAGGAATGCGATATGTTTGATTTTCGACATGTTTACTGCCTGTTCTGCAAAACAGGGAAGGAAGCCACCGTTAAATGCCTCTGCGAGAAGATCCTGGGTATTGAAGCCATGTTTTTATCTGCCGAGCAGTTCCGCTTCTACCGCGGGCAGCACCGAAAAATGCTGCAAAGGCTCCTTCCCAGCTATGTGTTTGTTTTCCTCAACGAGGACATCGATATTGGGCGTATCATCCAGATTGAGCATGTATACCGCGTTCTCACGCTTACCGGCGAACATCAACTGCACGATAGCGACCTGAAGTTTGCCCGGTGGGTCTATGAATCCGGCGGGCTCGTAAAGACCTCCCAGGCCTATCGCGAGGGGGACCATATTGTGGTTGTGGACGGCCCCCTGAAGGATTATGAAGGGAGTATCGTCTGGGTGGACAAACGCAAAGGCAAGGCCAAGGTTCACATCGTTACGGAAAGTCTGGATACCTATATCTGGCTTTTCTTTGAATACATCGATCCAAAGCGGGAAGCATGATGTGTTCCCTTCTGTATTGCATCTTATATCGCAAAGCATCGCAAGGTAACAGAATCAATACGCAAGAAATGGGAGATAATCATGGATCGCAAAGTTGTTTTGCTCACCGGCGCTGCCGGGTTTATCGGTTACCACCTCAGCCGGCGTCTGCTCCAGGAAGGGCACACTGTCATCGGCTTTGACAACCTGAATGACTATTACCCAGTATCCCTGAAAGAAAGCCGCTTGAAGGGCCTATCATCCTTCCCCGGCTTTGCCTTCCACAAGGGAGACCTGGCCGACGCCAATGCCGTAAACGCATTGTTTACCGGGTACAAACCTCAAATCGTCATCAACCTGGCCGCCCAGGCCGGTGTTCGCTACTCCATCACCAACCCCAAGGCCTACATGGACAGTAATATCATTGGCTTTTTCAACATCCTGGAGGCATGCCGCCATTACCCGGTAAAGCACCTGCTTTACGCCTCCTCCTCCTCCGTCTATGGCAACCAGCAGAAAACCCCCTTCTCCACGGAAGACGATGTGTCCCACCCCATCTCCCTTTACGCCGCCACCAAAAAGTCCAACGAACTGATGGCTTACACCTACAGCCATCTTTATGGCATCCCCACCACAGGCCTGCGCTTTTTCACCGTCTACGGCCCCTATGGCCGCCCGGACATGGCTTATTTTTCCTTCACGGACAAGCTGGTGAAGGGCGAAACCATCCAAATATTCAACAATGGTGATATGAAACGGGATTTTACCTATATTGACGACATTGTGCGGGGAATCATGAGCATGCTGGATCATCCGCCTGCGGATGACGGACAGAGCGGCCCCGTTCCGGCCCGGGTTTACAATATAGGCAACAACAAGCCCGAGGATTTGTTGTACTTTATTCAGACGCTGGAGCGTTGCCTGATGGATGAAGGCATCATTGATAAACCCGGTAAAAAGGAATTCCTGCCCATGCAGCCGGGGGACGTGTACCAAACCTATGCGGATGTGGAACCGCTGATGCGGGATTTCGGTTTTAAGCCCTCCACCCCCATTGAAGCGGGTCTAAGGCATTTTGCTAAGTGGTACAAGGAATATTACATCAATACTGCAGAATCGTGGTGACAGAGATGCCCTCCATCCACACCCCCTACCGGGTATGCCCCCTGGGCGCACACGTGGATCATCAACACGGGCCGGTGTCCGGCTTTGCATTGAACAAAGGCATAACCCTAACCTATGAACCGATGAGCCACGGAAAGATTCTCCTCACCAGCAGGAATTTCAGCGGGACAGTCGACACCACCGTGCACAGTGTGACCGACCGGGATATGCACTGGGGCGACTATGTGCGCTCGGCAGTGGCGGCGCTTCTCAACGCCAAGTATGAGCTGTTTGTGGGTATTCAGGGCGAAATCGAAGGTACGCTGCCCATTGGCGGGTTGTCCTCCTCTGCATCGGTGATCATTACATATATCCGCGCTATTTGCGCCCTGAACGGCATTTCCCTGACCCAAGAACAGCTGATCCGGCTGGCCCATTGGGCGGAAACCCGCTACATTGGCCTGAACAATGGGCTGCTGGACCAAAGCTGCGAGGTATATGGCAGGAAAGATTGCCTGCTCTTCCTGGACACCCTGGATAGTTCTTATGAGCTGATTCCCCGGAGCGGGAAGATGCCGCCCTTTGAGATTATGATTGTATTTTCCGGCATTACACGGGCGCTTATCAACTCAGCCTATAACGCACGGGTGGATGAGTGCAAGGCTGCCGCCTATGCCCTGAAGGCCTGCAGCGGAATGCCCTACGAAAAGATTGCGGATACAAGGCTGCGGGATGTGCGCAGGGAAATATTTGAAGCCCATCAGGATAAACTGCCGGAGGCATGGCGAAAACGCGCACGCCATTACTATACGGAGGTGGAGCGTGTTCGCACAGGGGTTGAGGCATGGAGAGCCGGTGATATGAGCGCCTTTGGAAAGGCCATCTTTGAGAGCGGCACAAGCAGCATTGAAAACTATGAAGCAGGCGCGCCTGAACTGATTGCGCTGCATAAAATAGCCCTGCACGCGGATGGGGTGTATGGCAGCCGGTTTTCCGGCGCGGGCTTCAAGGGCTGCTATATGGCACTCATTGACCCTTCCTGCAAGGACAGGCTTGTATTAAAATTTACCGATGAGTATCTGCGGCAGTTCCCGGACTTGAAAGATCGGTTTAGTATTCACTTCTGCCATTCTGCGGATGGCGCAGGCTGCCAGAACGATCTGATGGACAGCGAAGCCAATACGATTCAGGAGAGTTGCATATGATCTGCATTATCCTGGCTGCCGGGTATGCAACCCGTATGTACCCGCTGACCGAGAGCGCTCCAAAACCTCTGCTCATGGTTCAAGGCAAACCCATTTTAAATTGGCTGCTGGATGATATCGATACAATCCCTGCCATAGAGAAAATTCTGATTGTGAGCAATCACAAGTTCATTTCCCATTTTGAGGCATGGCGCAAGCAGCAGCGCTATGGTAAGCCGCTCACAGTGTTGGACGACGGTTCCACCACCAATGAAACCCGCATCGGGGCAGTCAGGGATATCCTGGTGGGGCTGACGCACACTGAATCAATGGAGGATACCCTGGTCATCGCCGGAGACAATGTGCTGGAGTTTTCGCTTAGTGGCTTTGTGGCCTTTTATCAGCAGATGAAGTACTCCTGCGTGATGTGTTATATCGAGCCGGATGAAGAACGACAGCGCAAGACAGGCATCATCACAGTGGATGAAACCCACCGCGTGACTTCCTTTGAGGAAAAACCACAGCAGCCCAGGAGCAACCTGTCCGTGCCGCCTTTTTACCTTTATACGAAAGCTGATTTGCAGCGTATCCCGGAAGCCATTGCAGAGGGTTGTTCGGTGGACGCACCTGGCAGCCTGGCGGCCTGGCTGAGCAACCATTCCCAGGTGTATGCTTGGCCCATGCCGGGGAAACGGTATGATATCGGCAGTCTGGCGGGATATGAAGCTGTGCAAGCCCATTACAGCCCCACGCAATACAAATGACGTTGGAGGAATGACGATGAAGAACAAAAGTGACCTGATCATCGCAGTGGCAGGCATGGGCTATGTGGGTCTTTCCATTGCCACCCTCCTGGCACAGCACCATCCTGTCATTGCGGTGGATGTCGTTCCAGAAAAGGTGGAGATGATCAACAACCGCAAATCCCCCATTCAGGATGACGAAATTGAAGAATATCTTGCGACCAGGGAACTGAAGCTCACCGCGACCCTGGATGCCAGGGCTGCCTACCGGGAAGCGGATTTTGTGGTGATCGCCGCCCCCACCAACTACGACAGCCAGAAGAACTACTTTGATACATCCGCCGTGGAAAGCGTCATCCGCCTGGTCATGGAAGTCAATCCGGGCGCCATCATGGTGATCAAATCGACGGTACCCGTGGGATATACGGCATGCATCCGCGAGAAAACCGGCAGCCGGAACATCCTCTTCAGCCCGGAGTTCCTCCGGGAAAGCAAAGCGCTTTACGACAACCTGTACCCCTCCCGCATTATTGTGGGCACGGATCCCAGTGATGCACAACTGATGGATGCGGCACGAAACTTTGCGGCCCTGCTGCAGGAGGGCGCCATCAAGGAAAATGTGGATACGCTCTTTATGGGCTTCACCGAAGCCGAGGCAGTAAAGCTTTTTGCCAACACCTATCTGGCTCTTCGCGTCAGCTACTTCAATGAGCTGGATACCTATGCGGAAATGAAGGGCCTGGACACCCGGCAAATCATCGACGGCGTGTGCCTTGACCCCCGCATCGGCAGCCATTACAACAACCCGTCCTTTGGCTACGGGGGCTACTGCCTTCCCAAGGATACCAAGCAGATGCTGGCCAATTATGAGGATGTGCCCGAGAACCTGATTGGAGCCATCGTGGAAAGCAACCGCACCCGAAAGGATTTTATAGCGGACCGTGTGCTTGAGAAAGCAGGGTATTACTCCGCCAACAGCGCTTGGGATATAGGGAAGGAACATCAGGTGGTGGTTGGAGTATACCGCCTGACCATGAAGGCCAACTCCGACAACTTCCGCCAGAGCAGCATACAGGGTGTGATGAAGCGCATCAAGGCCAAGGGCGCGACGGTCATCATCTATGAGCCCACCTTGGAGGATGGCTTATCCTTTTTCGGAAGCCCTGTAGTCAATGATTTGGAGAAGTTTAAGGCCATGAGCCATGCGATCATTGCCAACCGGTATGACAGCTGCCTGGATGATGTGGCGGAAAAGGTATATACAAGGGATCTGTTCAGGAGAGATTGAGCTCCTGTAATACGATATCGTAACGGAGGATGGGTGAAAATGAAGCATACCTATGGAAGAAAAGCACTGGCCGGCATCATGTGCCTGTTCCTTTGTTGCGCCACAGCCGCACAGGCGGAAATGAACAAGCAGCATAACCCCCTCATCGAGCCTCAGCCCCTCACCTACATCACCCCTGCGCAGAACATAAAAAATGTGCTGCTGCTGGGGATCGACAAAAACGATCGCTCCTCTTCCAAGGGCTATGATTACCATACGGATGCCATCATGGTGGTGGCAGTTAATTTAGACGAAAACAAGGTGGACCTGGTATCCCTCCCCAGGGACACCCTCACCTATGTGCCGGGCATCCGGGGAATTTACAAGCTCAATGCCGCCATCAACTGCGGTGGGGGAAAAACTGAAGAAGGCTTCCAAAAGGTATGCGAAGCGGCCGCCTGGGTGATGGGCGGCATCAGGATCGACTATTACTGCGCCGTAGACATGAAGGCCATGGAAGCCATTGGCGATGCCATTGGCGGTGTGGACTTTGACCTGGAAACTCCTGTGGAAGGGTACCACAGCGGCCGGCAGCATTTGGATGGCAAAGGGATTGTGGCCTATCTGCGGTCGCGCACAGGCGCTAAAGTCAATGCCAATGATATTGGCCGCACAGGGCGGCAGCGGGAGCTGATGTGGGCGATCTATGACAAGATCATGAGAGACAAAAGCCTGATCCCCAAACTCCTGCTGGAAACACAGAGCCTGGAGAAGGCGTTTTTCACCAACATGAGCCTTCCGGACATGATGACCTTTGTGCAAGTGGCTGTGAAGCTGGACACTGCCAAGGTGGGCTCCCACGTGATCACCGGCAAGTACCGCACCGCCCTGCAGAACTGGAACTTCACCTTTACCGACCAGGCCCACCGCCAGGAGGTTATCCGGCAGGTTTACGGTGTGCAGGTGCCGGAGCTTAGCTATGTATCCTTTGAATATACCAAGTGGTTGGTGGATCACGGCTTTTCCGTTGTGCACTGCTTGGGCGTGGCAAAGCAGCTGCTGGAAGAAGTGGCCGCCCAGAACCCGTCGGCCATGAGCACAGTGCAGCGGGAAGCTCTTGAGGCTGCTCAGCTGGCCTACGGGATGACAGTGGATGCTTTTGACGTTGCGGCTGATTCCATGGCTCCGGAAGACACCAGGAATATGGAATCCAGGGCAAAAGAGCTCCGTAAACAAGGAGATGCATTGCTTGCGCTTTTTGGGGGCACTCGCAAGCTCTCCTGGTATTCCGGTAAGTACTGGTATGCTGACCGCATGATCAACGAGATCGACGTCAATTTCCGTTGAGTTGAACTCACCGCCTGATATCCACCCTGCGAAACCATGTCAAAAGCCTTCCTACCGCACGATGCTGTAGGAAGGCTTTTTCGCATATTGGCCCATTTTCCGGTTACTTGCTTCTTTCCTCAATCGCCACAGCCACGGCCACTGTCGCGCCCACCATGGGGTTGTTGCCCATGCCGATCAGGCCCATCATTTCCACATGGGCAGGCACGGAGGAAGAGCCCGCAAACTGGGCGTCGCTGTGCATGCGGCCCATGGTGTCGGTCATGCCATAGCTGGCAGGGCCGGCGGCCATGTTGTCCGGGTGCAGGGTGCGGCCTGTGCCGCCGCCGGAAGCCACGGAGAAGTACTTCTTGCCGTGTTCAATGGCCCATTTCTTGTAGGTGCCGGCCACGGGGTGCTGGAAGCGGGTGGGGTTGGTGCTGTTGCCCGTGATGCTCACATCCACGTTCTCCAGGCGCATCACCGCCACGCCCTCGGTCACATCGTCGCAGCCATAGCAGCGCACCTTTGCCTTCTCACCATTGGAGAAAGCAATTTCCTTCACCACTTTTACCTCGCCCGTGGCGTAGTCCATCTGGGTCTGCACATAGGTAAAGCCGTTGATGCGGCTGATAATGTAAGCGGCGTCCTTGCCCAGGCCGTTCAGGATTACCCGCAGGGGCTCCTTGCGCACCTTGTTGGCGGTGCGGGCGATGCCGATAGCGCCTTCAGCAGCGGCAAAGCTTTCGTGGCCGGCCAGGAAGGCAAAGCACTTGGTCTCATCCCGCAGCAGCATCGCGCCCAGGTTGCCGTGACCCAGGCCCACTTCCCGCTGGTCTGCCACAGAACCGGGAATGCAGAACGCCTGCAGGCCGATACCGATGGCCTCGGCAGCGTCGGCCGCATTGGTCACGCCCTTTTTCAGCGCGATGGCAGCGCCCAGCATATAGGCCCACACCGCGTTGTCAAAAGCGATCATTTGCACGCCGCGCACGATGCCTTCTACATCCACGCCCTTGTCCTTCACGTACTGCGCCATCGAGTCAAGATCCTGGAAGCCGTATTCGGCCAAAGTCTTTTCAATCTTTTTGATTCTTCTCTCGTATCCTTCAAAAGTAGCCATTGCTTCTCACCTCTTATCTCATTGCGTTACTGATGGCGGGGGTCGATATACTGGGCGGCTTCGGCAAAACGGCCGTAGGTGCCCACGTTCTTTTCGTAGGCTTCCTTGGCATCCACGCCCTTTTTGATGGCCTCCATCATCTTGCCCAGGTTCACAAACTGGTAGCCAACCACTTCGCCTTCATTGTCCAGGGCCAGTTTGGTTACATAGCCCTCGGCCATTTCCAGGAAGCGCACGCCTTTTTTCAGCGTGCCATACATGGTGCCAACCTGGCTGCGCAGGCCCTTGCCCAAATCCTCCAGGCCCGCGCCAATGGGCAAACCGTTCTCAGAGAAAGCGCTCTGGGTACGGCCATAGGCGATCTGCAAAAACAGCTCCCGCATGGCGGTGTTG
>Ga0123335_1008386_pt1 | contig 11108 bp, 9 predicted proteins | sample BiotimSIPDNA_2_FD_89707 | JGI IMG/M metagenome (GOLD analysis project Ga0123335, IMG submission 89707) | Anaerobic biogas reactor microbial communites from Washington, USA - Biogas_R2 time_0 SIP DNA | ecosystem: Engineered > Bioreactor > Anaerobic > Unclassified | place: Washington, USA... | reverse complement strand
TCCGGGATCTGCTGGATCGTTTCCATATCGACTGCGATCCCGCTGCCTATGTGCAAACCCTGCCGCCTTCCACCCAGACCATGCTGGAGGTGGCCAAAGCGGTATCCCTGCACCCGCGGATTCTGCTGCTGGACGAAGTGACGGCAGCGCTTCACTATGACGAAATTCAGGTTCTATTCCAGATCCTGCGGGAGCTGAAAGCGGAGGGGATGAGCATCATCTACGTCACCCACCGCATGAACGAAGTGTTTGAAATTTGTGACAGTGCCACCATCATGCGCTCCGGGGAGACGGTGATTGATGCACCCATCTCCGAGCTCAATTTGGATGACATTGTCTTCTATATGACCGGCCAAAGGCCGGAGGTCGCCTCGGCGGATGCCTGCTGCGAATCCACCACCGAGGGTGAGCTGGTGTTGGATGTAAAGGATTTGGAGGTTTATCCCAAGGTCTGGGGAATCTCCATGAAGGCCTACAAGGGCGAAATTGTGGGCATCGGCGGCTTGCAAGGCCAAGGTCAGCCGGAGCTGATCCGCGTGCTGCTGGGCGCCGAAAAGCTGGCGGCAGGAACCATCGAGTTCTGCGGAAAGCCCATCCACCTGAAATCCCCCGCCGACGCAGTGAGCCTGGGCATCGGCTTTGTATCCGGCGAACGGGGCCGGGAGGCCATGTTTCCCCTGCGCACCGTAGAGGAGAACATTGTGGCCGGCAAGGTGGCCAAGGGCGGCATCTTTCAGTACCTGACCCCCAAATCCCTGCGGAACTTTGCCAAAGACGCAGTAGAGAAATACGAAATTAAAATTGGAGCTTTGCATCATCCGGCCAGTTCCCTGTCGGGCGGCAACCAGCAAAAGCTGGTCATTGCCCGCTGGATAGCCATGAACCCTGTTCTGCTGCTGCTGGATGACCCCACCAAGGGCGTGGACATCCACTCCCGCAGGGAAATCCATAAAATCCTGCGAAGATGCGCTGACGAAGGCATGACCATCCTCATCTCCTCCAGCGACTCTGAGGAACTGCTGGACATATCAGACCGGATCTATGTGTTTTACGAGGGCAGCATCAGCGACGTGCTGTGCGATGAGTCCAAGACCGCGGATCGCCTGGTGGCAGCCATGATGGGCATGAACGCGGCCAATCGGAAGGCGGGAGCTTGATGAAGATGAATTTATCAAAGAGTTTCTCCGAGTTTCGGAAAAAGCCGGCATTTACAGGATTTATACTGTTTATGGTGGCATTGGTGCTTAATGCCGCTATTCAAGGACCCGCCAAGTTTTTCAGCGCCAACATCATGAAAACGCTTTTCAGCACCAATATGTCATTTCTGCTGGTGGTGATGGCCCAGAGCATCCTGCTGATCTCCGGGACCATGGACATTTCCGTGGGCGTACAGGTTGCTCTTGTGAATGTAGTGACCATCATGACCATGAAGACATGGGGTATTCACTTTCTCCTGGCTTGCGGGCTGGGGATTTGCGCGGCCCTATTGGCCTCTATGGTGTGCTGGCTGCTGGTTTCCGTCCTCCGCCTGCCGGCATTGCTGGCCAGCTTTGCCCTGACCTATGCCATCAAGGGCGTCAACGTACTCATCATGAATGTTCCCCAGGGAAAGGTACAAAAAGTTTTCTACTCTGCCTATGACTCCCTGCTTTTTGGGATTATACCCGCAGCGGCTCTGTTCCTGGTGCTGGCGCTGCTCATCTGGGCTTATGTATCCCGCACCCGGTTTGGCACCAATATCTACGCGGTAGGGGCCAATCCACGCAACGCCTTTGCCGCCGGAATCAATCCGGTAAAGGTTCAGTTCCAGGCTTTCATGGTGAAGGGTCTTTTCGTAGGCTTGGCAGGCATCTGCCTCACCCTGCTTACTGCCTCCGGCAACCCCAATCAGGCGGAGGATTACGGGATTCGCTCCCTGTCCGCCTGCATCATCGGCGGGCTCAGCTTTGGGGGTTGGGGTTCCCTGGCCTGCGGGGCTTTTGGAGGCGGTTTCCTGATTTTGATTCAAAACTCGGTGTATTACTTCTTCAACCTGCTTTACAGTCTGATTCCCGGATTCTCCGTAACCTCTTACTGGCATAACTTCATTTCCGACATCATCATCTTCCTGGGCTTGCTGATGACGATTATCACCGCCAAGGGGCAACGGGAAGCCCTGCAAATCAACCTGCAAAACAGCGTGCGGTTTAGGAGGAGGGCAGAAAATGCAAAATAATGTTGTGACCAGTAAATCGGCCACCCTGAATCTCTGGCAGAAGATTCAGGTATTTGTGAAACGTTCTCCTGCGCGAATGGCACTGATTCTTGCCGCGGCCCTGTACATTCTGACCATTGCGGCCAAGCCCGCCGCCCTGAACATAACTGCCATCACCTCCATCACCATGCTGACGCTGCTGCTCAGCTTCGCCTCTGCCGGCCAGACCCTGGTGCTGATTGGCGGTGGTATGGACTTTACCGTGGGTGCCACCATGTCGGCTTCGGCCATCCTCACCACAGCCTTTATGAACGGACAGGACGGGAATTTTATGGTTACCTTTGGCGCGGTCATGCTGATGAGCCTTATGATCGGCCTTCTCAATGGCGTCTGTTCCGTGAAGATGGGGCTCCCTCCCATGATCGTCACCATGGCCATCAGCAATGTGGTGTCCCGCCTCCAATACGTGCTCACCCAGGGAAGCCCCCTGGGCTATGCCTCCCCCACCTTTATCAAAACCGTTACCTCCAAAATCTGGGGTGTTATCCCCTCCCTGTCCCTGTACGCGCTGATCCTCTTCCCCCTGATGTTCTATATTCTCAATCGCTCCCGCCTGGGGCGGCAGGTCTACCTGGTGGGCAACAATCCTGTGGCGGCACGGCTTAATGGCGTCAGCGTAAACAAGGTTGTGATTCTGACCTACGTGATCTCCGCCCTCTTTTCCGGATTTACAGGGATGCTTGGAGCCGCCTACATGCAAAGCGCGAAATGCCAGATGTTTGACAACTATGCCTATGAGTCCCTGATCGCGGTCATTGTGGGCGGCACAACCCTGACCGGCGGCGTGGGCTCCTATACGGGCAGCATCGCTGGCTCCCTGCTGATGGTCGTGCTGAACAATACGCTTACTGCCTTCAACCTGGCCCAGCCCGCACGCAATGTGCTGCTGGGGCTGGTGCTGGTGCTGCTGCTGATCCTCTACAACCGTGGCAAATCCGTGCGTCAGTAGCAAGGAAGGGAAGGAACATGGAAATTGTCATTTGCAGGGATCATCAGATGGTCAGCCAGTATGCGGCCGACCGACTGGCCTCGGCATTTTTACACAAACCCGATCTGACTGTTACCTTTGCCGCTGGGGACACGCCTCTTGCCTGCTACCGCCAACTGCTCCGCAGCCAGCAGACCGGAGCCCTTCGCCTTGATCAGGCTCTCTACATCGGTTTGGACGAGTGGGTGGGATTGGGCCCGGAGACCCCTGGCAGCTGCATTGCCACCATGAACCTGGGTTATTACCATCCCGCCGGCATCCCTGCGCAGCGGGTGATTGCCTTTGACGGTCTTCACCCTGACCCGGAAGCCGAAGCGGAGCGCATGCAAAAGGTCCTGGGGGAACACCCCCTGGACCTGGCTGTTCTGGGCGTTGGCATCAACGGTCATGTGGGCTTCAACGAGCCGGACACTCCCTTAAGCGGTGATTTTTCCCTTGTTCCCTTAAGTGAAACCACCCAAAGCGTGGGCAGAAAATACTTTTCCGGGAAACCCACCCCAATCCTGGGCGCTACGATCACCCTGCAAGCCCTGAAAAAGGCAAGGCAGGTCATCATCATCGCCACGGGAGCCCACAAGCGGGACATCGTGAGCGGCATCTTCGCCGAGCGCGCCGATCTGCCGGTCTGCGCATTTCTAAGTCACCACGGCGCTCTGTACCTGTTTGATGAGGCAGCGGCTTTTCGGGGGTAGAGACGCTCCGGTTCAAGTCACACAGTCAACAGCATTGCATGACTATCCCATCACAAGGCCAAGGGCTTCGCCCATGGCCTTTGCGCTTTCCAGATCCTTTCTGGAAAGCGGCTTTGCTTCATCATAGGGATAGGCTCTTCCCAGCTGTTCATACTTTCCCCTGCCCAGGGTGTGATAAGGAAGCAAATCCACCCGGCGAATGCTGTATGAAAGTGCAAGACGGAACAGATCGCCCAATACCTGTTCATCAAAGTTGAAACCCGGAATCACCGGAACACGAAGCACCACCTTCTGGGGCGGCAGCAGCGCCAAATTATGAAGCACAAGCGCATGGTCACCCCCGGTCACCTCCTTAAAGCGAACCGGGTCCGGATGCTTGACATCAAACAAAAAAAGATCAATGAGGGGTTCACAGGCCTGAATATTCTCTGTGGGAGTATTCCCCGTGGTTTCCACCGCAGTATGCAGCCCCTCTGCCTTGCACAGCGCCAGCAATTCCTTAAGCCCCCGACCCTGGAGAAAGGGTTCTCCTCCGGATACCGTGATCCCTCCGCCTGTATTGCGGTAATAGCTCCTGTCCCTAAGCAGCACGGAAAGAATCTCGGAGGTTTCCATGTCCCTGCTGCTCAGACGCAGCGCACCGGCGGGACAGGCCTCCACGCACTTGCCGCAGCCAATGCAAAGGGAGCGGTTAAAAATCGGCCGGCCATCCTCTGTGGTGATACACCCGCTGGGACATACCGCCGCGCATCTTCCGCATCCGATGCACCGCTTTTGAAGATACATCAGCTTCTTCCCCCCTGCCTGGCTTTCCGGGTTTGCGCACCAGGGGCAGCGCAATGGGCAGCCCTGCAAGAACACCGTCGTGCGGATCCCGGGGCCGTCGTGCAGGGCAAAGCGCTGAATTTCCATGACGGATAGCTTCATGCGGATTCCTCTCCATACAGCACGCGGCTTAACAGCTCCTCCTGAATGCTGCGGTCCAAGTGGACGAACACCGCTGAAAATCCGCTCACCCGTACGATCAGATCCTGATGGTTCTCGGGATGCTCCATGGCGTCCTCCAGCTCGCCTTTGTCCACAATGGTAACCATCAGATGGCAGCCGCCGTCCGCAAAATATGTTTTCATAAGGCCCTTGACCATCTCCCGGTTCTCATTGAACAGGGCCGGGGTAAATTTGATGTTTTGCACTGAGCCCGCATGGTACCGGGGGTCAAACTTCCGCAGGGAGTTGAGCATGGCTGTGGGGCCGTTTTGGTTGGCCCCTCCCTGGGGGTTGTTGGCGGGGTTCATGTACATCCCGCGAAGGCGCCCATCAGGAGAGGCACCGGTGCGCAGGCCCCATTCGGTATTGAGCTGGTTGTTGCTGATCACAATCAGGAAATACTGCATTCCCGCCGCAATGCCCCGCTCCCGCGTACCCTTGGCGACCAGCTCGTACAGCTCGTTGGCCACGGTGTCGCAGGTATCCAAATCGTTGCCGTACTTGTCGCACTGAAGGCATGCCTTGCGCAGCTCCTCATAGCCCTGGAAGTTGGCAAGCATGGCTTCCCCGATCTGGGAAAGGGTATACCGTTTGTCCTCAAACACCAGCTTCTTGATGGCGTATAAGGAGTCCGAGGTATTGATGTTGCCATAGGTCTCGTTGGTTGCGCCCAGGTAGCGCACCCCGCCGTCCAGGATGGCCCGGCCGCGGGCGATGCAATCATCAGTGAGCATGCTCATCATCAAAAACGACACATGCTCGTTCATCATCCGGAAGGAGGCCATCTGCCGGTCTACTGCCATGTCCAGATAGGCGTCCACCAGCCTGGCATACCCCGCAAAGAACTCCTCATAGGTACCTATCTCATCCAGGACCGGAATGGGAACCCCCGCGTCCTTGCGCTTGCCATCCATGGGGTCGATGCCGCTGTTCATATAGATGGTCAGCAGCTTGAGCAAATTGATGCAGATGTTGGGAGTGCCCGTGCTCTGCCCCTGAATGACAAACTCGGTGCAGCCAAAGGGCACATATTGCTTGGCCGTCTCCAGGTCCACCCGCATGCCATAGGCGACGGCAGGCACATTCACATCGTCATTGTACAGGGTGGGATAGGTGGCTCCAGCCCCCAGGGCGTCCATGGCTTCGTCCCAGATATCCTCCGGCGTTGTGCTGTCAAAACGCAGGGTAAACTGGGGCTCCACATAACGGCAGCTCTTGGCCACCTTCAGGGCGATGTGTACAAACTCGTCGGCCTCGGCCGGGTGCTTGCGCCCCTGCCCCCCCACGATGATGCGGCCATTTACCGTGGTACGCCTGTTTTCAATCATGGTCCACAAGGATTTGACCAGGTCAAATGCCTGGTCCTGGGTCAACTCGCCGGTCTGAAGGTCGTGGACCAGGTAAGGTCCCAGGTAGTCGTCCAGCCTGCCGTAATTGATTACACCGGACAGGAGCGCGTACAGCCAAAAGAGCTGGAGGGCCTGATGAAAGGTTCCGGGTTTGTCAGACGTGATCCGGGAAAGGCTTTGGATGATGCGGGACAACTCCGCCCTGCGGGACTCGCCGGCGGTGGAGAGCTGGTCCTGCGCCATGCGGATATAGGCATCGGCGCACCGGACAAACAGATCCAGTCCGCCCAGGCAGCAGCGCAGAAAACTGTTGTCCGGGTCCTGGGCCAGCCGTGTTTCAATCTCAAGCCTCAGGCCCCCGATCCCCAGATCCAGCAGTTTCTGGTAATCCAGCATCATGCCGGATAGCCGGGCTGTGGCGATCATGGGATACTCGGTATCGATGAACCGGCCGATGGTGGTCTCCGTCAGTTGCTCCCTGCAATACAGGGTTTTCAAGTCATGCTGGGTCCAGTAGTCGTACAGTGCATCCACCCGGACCCGGTCAGCGGGATCCGTCAGTTCCTTCTGGAATGCCCGCAGCTTGTTGAATACACAAAAATGGCCCACCCCGCCCAGGGAGGTGACGCAGCCAAAGCCGATGGGCAGCACATCCATGCGCCCGGCAAACAGGTCGTCCGGCTCAATTTTTCTCAGCAGCGTCGGATAGAGGACCTGCAGGCAGTTCAGCTCCCGCTGCTCCCGGGACAGCCCCAGGCTTTCCCGGTGGGTGGCCGTGTACCTCTCCATGATTTCAAGCTGCTCCGCAGGTGTTTTTTCACAGGGCAGTTTCCTGCTGACCTCCACATTCTGTACGCCATCCAAATCAAACTTGACCATATTCCCCTCCAGAACCGGCGGTCAGTGCTTGCTTCTCTCCGCGTCCCGCCAGTTGTTTTGATAGCCGGAGAGCAAGTCCACAAAGCGCTTGGCGGTCAGGTGCGGCCTGGTGATGGCGCTGCCCACCACCACCGCGTGGGCTCCCAGGAAGATGCACTTCATGGCATCCTCGGGGGTGTACAAATGCCCCTCCATGATCACATAGGCCTTGTCCGACAGATCCCGGCACATCCGCGCAAACTCACGCAGGTCGGGCATTTCGATATGCGCTGTTTCCCTGGTGTAGCCATACAGTGTGGGGCCTACGATATCCGCCCCATGATCGACGGCCCATACGGCCTCCTCATAGTTGGACACGTCCGCGAACAGGATTGCCTGGGGGATCTCCCGTTTGACGATGGGCAGGAGGTCACGGGCCACCGTTCCTTCATGGGTCATCTGGGTGGTGCAGTCCAGGGCGATAATCTCCGCTCCCGCTTCCCACACCTGCTGACAGGCCTCCAATGTGGGGGTAATAAACACGTCCGTGTCCTCATGCCATATCTTGTACAAACCGATGAGTGGCAGATCCACCTCCGCCTTGATGGCCCTTATCTGCTGGGGCGTATTGGCACGGATCCCCACAGCCCCGGCCCACTTGGCTGCCAGGGCCATTTTGACCACAATATCCTCCGAATAGATGGGATCATCCTTTTGCACTTGACAGGATACGATCAGCCCGCCAGCCAGGGATTCCAATAGCGCCTTTTTCTTCGGATCCGTTGTTTTCATCTTCATTCCTCTTTGCCATAAAGCATGGAGTTATTGCATGTTAACCCTTAGGATAGGGTAACACAAACCCATGCTTACGTCAACACAATCTATCATATTTTATCTTTTTAATTCAGGTGATTTTGAAATGTTCCTGCTGTAATCCTGTTTCAGCCCTCTGACTCCACCAGGCTCACCCAAGGGCCGTATCCTTCCTCCCGCATCCTTGCCAGGGGGATGAAACGCAAGGCAGCGCTGTTGATGCAGTACCTGAGTCCACCCTTCTCCCTGGGCCCGTCCGGAAACACATGCCCCAGATGGGCATCCCCCACCCGGCTGCGCACCTCGGTGCGGATCATGCCATGGGAAATATCCCTGCGCTCCAGGATTTTCTCCGGCGCAATGGGTCTGGAAAAGGCAGGCCATCCGCATCCGGACTCAAACTTGTCCGTGGAAAGGAACAGGGGCTCGCCGGTGGTTACATCCACATAGATTCCCGGCTCAAAATGATCATGATAGGCATTGTGGAAGGGCGGCTCCGTGGCAGCCTGCTGGGTCACTTTGTATTGCAGGTCCGTGAGGGTCTGGCGCAGGACGTCATCGGAGGGTTTGCGGTATTGGCCGGAAGGGTCCACAGCCTGCCTTGCCTCCTCAAACCTTGCCGGAGGGATATGGCAGTAACCGCCCGGATTCTTGTCCAGGTATTTCTGATGATACTCTTCCGCCGGATAAAAGTTCTCCAAAGGCTGTACCTGAACCGCCACCCTGCCCGGCGTGCGCGCCTTCAGCCCGTCCATGGACTGCCGGATCACCGGCTCGTCCGCCGCATCCACATAATAGATGCCGGTGCGGTACTGCTCCCCCTGATCATGGCCCTGGCGGTTGACGGAAGTGGGATCGATCACCCGATAAAACTGTTCCAGAAGAAACGAAAGGCTGAGGGATGCGGGGTCATAGGTCACACGGACCGTCTCGGCGTGGCCGGTATCGTCATGGCAGACCTGCTGATAGGTGGGATTCTCCGTGCGCCCATTGGCATAGCCAACCTGGGTTGCCACTACGCCGGGTATGGAAGCAAAGAATTTTTCCGTTCCCCAAAAACAACCCCCGGCCAGATAGATATCTTTCATCACAAGATCCTCCTTGGTACTGGTAGCATGCCCGAAACCGTCTGGATGTTCTCATTGTACCGCAACCAAGGCCCAAAGCGCAACGTTACTCGCGCCAAAAGCCATACCTGCACACAGAGGCTTCTGGCCTGGTGGGTGCAGGTATGCATTCAGTCAAGGCGATGTTTGAGCGGGTGTGGGAAGGCTTCATCCTCAGGAGGAGCAAGCACATGGGTTGATGGGCCGGGCATGCCAAGCCCCGTAGGCCTAAGCGCAAACACGCCCACGCAGATGACAAGCAGCCCTCCCGCAGCCAGCCACATGCTTTGGAACCCTGCAAGCCTGCTCACACCATATCCACACAGGGATGCCAGCAGCCCTCCCATCTGCACCACAAAGGAAAACAGGGATAGAATGCTGGCACGATGGCTGGCTGGAATCATCCGGTTCACAAGCGTATTTTCCGCAACACTGCCGCCTCCCAGAAAGAAGTACGCCATGAGATAAGCGGAAATGAAGAATAACTGCGGGGACAGAAATGCCGGCAAAATCAAGGCCATACCATACACTGCCCTGAAAAGAAGAAGGATTGCAATGCTGCTGTTTGGACGCTTTGCCAGAAGGTGTTTTGCCATCCAACTGCCCAGGATGACGCAGGCAAATCCGGCAAAACTGGTTGCGCCAAACACCCAAGGCTGTGGCTGGTACGAGGACAGCGCAGGCTGCCAGTAGGTTTCTACGCAGATCAGGGCAAAGCCTGTGCAAAGGGAAAGGACGAGCAAAGCCCGTACGGTTCCTCTCTGCTTTACGAACGCCAGGCTGTCCTGAACCTGTGTACGAAGCAAGCCCAGCCGGCTGTTTCCTCTTTCGGCGCTTGATTTGTGCGGCAGCTCGTGAACAGAAAAATGAGTCAGAAGAATCAAAGAAGCGTAAATCAAGGCATTGGTGGCAAGATTGCCTTCATACCGTGCGCCCAGCTGGGACAGGAGGCCGCCTGCCAGCGCTCCGGCGCACAGCCCCGCGCTTTCAAGAATGGATAATTGTGTTGTGGTTTTCACCAATGCGCCTTCCCCTGCCCCCGCTCCATCGATGACCAGAGCGTCCAGGCTGCCTGAGGAAAAGGCGCGTCCCAGGCCGCTTAATGCCATGGCGCAGCAGAGCAGTACGGTGGACTGGGAAAGCCCCATCAGGAGAGAACTGAGCATGAGAAGGACGCAGGAGAGCAAAAAAGCATTTTTTCTTCCATAAAGATCCGCAAAGATGCCGCTTGGAAACTCAGCCGCAATCACGGTGAAGGAGTAAATTCCAATGAGCAGCGAAATCGTATGGATGGTGGCTCCGTGGGCGAGTAAAGCCAGCGTCAGCACCGGGGCCATGATCCCGGTTGCAAAATTTTTCAGGAATAGGATGAGTTGGATAACTCTACCCATCCTGGCCCTCCGATACCGGGTAGGCAATGAGTGCGTACTCCCACGCCTCGCTGCTGTTACCCTTTTGTTCATGCTCATCCAGAAAAGTCCGTATGAGGGCAAAGAGCTCCCTTGCTTCCTCCCTGCCCAGGTGGAGGATGCCGGAGAGCATGTCCCCAACTTGCTGTCCTTGGGCAGCCTCTGCCGTGCTCCTTTCACAATAAGCTGCATATCCGGAAAACGTGCGGGAAAGGGCCGCCTGCATGAGGGCAAGGCGCTGCCCCCGATGCTCCTCTCCCATCATCAGGCCAATGCTGATGCTTTTTGAGGACGCGCGGTAATAGCTCGCCGTAATGCCATGAATGAGCTGGGTATGGCTTAGCTCCACAAGCCCCAACTCCATCAACTTTTTGATGTGATGCTGCACCGAGGACGGTGAGATACCCATCCGATCCGCAAGCTGCTTGGGCGTCATTGGGATGCCCGCGATTTTCATACAGCGGAGCAAATTCTGACGCTGCGGATTGACGAAAATATCCAGCTCCCTCTTCCCTGATAAAACGATGGAATCCATGGAACTCCTCCTAACAGTGTGCAATGGATTATTACATTACAGATATTGTAACGTTATTTAGTATAAAATGTCAAGAACAAAATGAAAGGCAAAGACCCGCCTGCCGGCGGGCCTTCT
>Ga0123335_1008380_pt1 | contig 11111 bp, 11 predicted proteins | sample BiotimSIPDNA_2_FD_89707 | JGI IMG/M metagenome (GOLD analysis project Ga0123335, IMG submission 89707) | Anaerobic biogas reactor microbial communites from Washington, USA - Biogas_R2 time_0 SIP DNA | ecosystem: Engineered > Bioreactor > Anaerobic > Unclassified | place: Washington, USA... | reverse complement strand
GAACTCCTTGCGCAACAAGGCTATCCCTTGCCCGCTTCATGGAGGAAACGGAATACGGATTTTCCAGTTTTTTCCCAAGAACGAGCTGATCAGGAGTATTTGATGGATCATCAATTTGGCTTATTCTACTTTCCCCATCGGGCGCGCTCCTTTCTATCTTCGGCACTATGTTGTTACACTGTCTTTTTCTTGGGGGCCTTCGAATCCTATTCTTACTTTATATTTTTCAGCGCCTATCTACTGCCGGAGCCATAATTGCGTAGGTGGCTTTTATTCTTTTTTTTCTCTTATTAAAAAGGTAAGTTGCCTTCATTCGAATTAGGTACACCTACAGGCTGTTTTACTTCAAAAACATCAAGAACTTTGTTTGCGATTCTAACAAGTTGGTCAAATGTCAAAATTTCAATACCGTGCATATGGTGATTGAAGTTTCGTAAAGCTTTTTTTTGTTCAGTGTCGCCATCACGCCCAATAATTATTCTGGCTCTAATTTTTAAAGTATCACAATTATCTTTTGCAAGAATTGAATCGCGGTAACGCTCAACTTCTTCGATGTAGCGCATTACTTGCCCAATAACAGGAGTCAATTTTGAAGAAGGATGATAACTATCATGTGATTTATCATGTATAAACAAGTCGTCATCAAAGGGAGTTTTGATCTCAACTATTTCAAGGTACCCGTCAACGGTCCTACGGAGCATGAAATCCATCTGGTCATCACGTGTCCATGTACGCCTGTCAACCAACTCACTGTATTCGCTACCGAACATCCAAGGATTTGCCCTCAAATGCTCTTGTATCGTTTGTTCTGAAGGACAATTCGCGTTTACATGGTTTTGCATAATATCAAAGGCGCGTTTATATTCGACCATTTTGGCAGCTGCGGCGATATTTTTTAATGCGAGTGCATTGCCATTTTTAAATATTTCTATGTATTCTTTTACCTCACCGAATGATTCGTCCAGTTGGCCAAGCAGTGCTTTTACGATTTCAAGTTTGTCCACAGTAGGCAATTTAGGTAATTCTTCAAGAAATCGTTGTAGCTGACTATATTGCTCATCACCAATAATGTGTACATCACAGCTTGTTGCGGGAAGTTGCCCTTCAAGAGCGACTTTCAGGAATTTATAAAGTGCCAATATCTCATCATTTTCACCACCCTCAAGTCGGGTTGAAGAATCTGGTTTGCTGAACCATCCATTGGCTTTTGTCCGGTCGAGAGTATCAATGCGCAAGCTATAATGATGAAAGCTCTTCGTTTCTGGGTCAATAATTTCCATTAGTGTGGCTAAACGGTGTGTGCGCGGGCCATTCTTGAGCGGAACTTGCGTTACTTTACCTATGTTGGGATTTTTAAATGTCTCTCGAATTTTAACGAGAACATCTTCGATAGGAGTGTCGTATGGTAATGGTTGCTTATTCATCTTCTTTGAATGTGTTTCTCAAGGTTTGGGCTAACGATTGAATATTCTGAAAATTGCTTGTGGTAGACAATTCGGAAATATCCCATTCCTTTGCGATTTTTACATCTTCTAATGAAAGGTAATTACCATGAACAAGGATTTCACGAATTTGGCTTTCATCATCTAAAAATTCTCGTTCTTCTGGATTGCTGCTTTCTAACAAAAAAGTCCTATAGGCTTTTTTAATAATAGGTGCAGATTTTTCTTGGATTGTTTCAATACATGACAACATTTCATTGATCTTATCCTCAAGACTTTGCTGGTTTTTATAAAAGATATTACCGTTTGAATGTGCTGTATCGTTTCTTTCCTTAACAATTTTAGTGAATCGACCTATAGTAGAATTATCAAGTTCAATAAGCTTCAAAAAGCGAAAAACGGAGCTTTCATTAACTTGCCATAATGCGAATGGTGTAGTTGCATTTAGAAGTTCTTTCTCTAAGTCTTTGCTGAAGCCAACCATTGCTTTTTGAAAATCAGCTGGACAATTTTCTTTTATCTGCCAAATTTCGAAATAAACAAAACACATGAAAAGCATGTGATAGGATAGAAATGCAAATGGATATTTGCCAGCATTATAATTGGTTAGAAAAGCATCCCAAAGAAATTCGACATATTCTTTTTCGGTCGAATTTTTATATAATGCAGGGAGGTAATCAAATATCTTTTGCGCTTCTTCCATTTATTGTTCCCAGACCTTGTTCATTAAGGCTTTGATTTTATCAACATTAATATCGATAAGATGGCGACAACCGTTGATAATACCTCTTTCGCATTCGATTTTTGCGGCTATTTCTTTCTGGATTTCGAGAGGTGGGAGCGGGATAGGAATACTTTCCACGATTGTTTGATTTATTTTTGGCATGCTACCTGCTGCACCAGTTGCATTCGATGTGACAAAATTTCTTCCTCGATCACTTAACAAATAAGTATGAAGATAGTTTGTATCAATTATTTGTACATTTGGTTGAATCCTAATCATCAAATCCGGGAAAATGTAGCCTTCATCTTCAATATCAAAAATAGCTGGCATACCTACAAGTTCAGCTGTGTTACCACGCTGGAGATAAATATCACCTTTTTTACAAATGGCATAGAAATCATTTTCAAAGGGTTCATCCAAGTATTTGAAATGTTCTTTTTTCAAATATCCTTGGGTCGTTGCAGATAATGAAAGTACTTTCCATCTTGTTTCATAATCGACAGGTTTACCAGAATAACCATTTCTTGGTTTTCCATTTATTAGTTCACCAAGCTTGATTATAGGCCAATCCGGGTCAATCACAATTTGTGGTTTCCATGTGTCCACAATTTGCCGAGCGCCATCAACGATTCTTTGAAAACTATCAATTTCATGTACAATTTCTCTTTGAAAATCTAGCGGAGGAATAGGAATTTTAATATTCTGAATTTCTAAGCTCACTCCACCAATAATACCTTTAATAAAGGGCTTTAAAATTCTTTGGAATCCTTCAGACCATAAAACTCTAAAAAGAAATTTCGATAATACTAAATCATTCGCTCTGAAAATATAGACATGTTCATTGACCGCCGCTTTATGATCATATGCCCAATATCCCATTTTCCCTGTTGTTGCACCATCCTTGACCATCAATACATCACCCTTAAGTAATATTCCTCTTTTCATTTCAGCGAAATGTTCTTCAGTGATATATTTCATTTTGTCAAACCGTATTGCATTATCTTCACTAATCTGCTCGCCACCTATACTATAAATGCCATTATCAACTGCACCACCTTTTTGTCTTGAACCACTTTCTACAACGCATACATCCATTAATTCTAGCATTGGCCATTTTTGGTGTCCTTTGTGGACAATAACCTTATATCTCTCACCAGTTAGATTATATTCATTTTCTGCCAATATTTCTTTTTTAACAATTAAAACATCACAAGGTTTTTCTTCAGGTATGAATGACTTCAAATCTTCAGCTCGAATAGCCTTTACATAATCATTAATTACATTGACCGCATCCGGGAGATCACTTCCAGATTGTTCGCGTCTTTGCGCCCCTAAGCCAAAACCATCATTTTCAATTTTTACAAACAAAATTGAATCAGATTTCTGAGCAATTTGCCGATCCATTAAAAGTATCGATGTTTTAACGCCAGAATAGGGATTGAAAATACCCGCAGGAAGTGAAACAACCGCATATAAATGATTTTCCACGAGCATTTTACGAAGCTGTTTGTACGCACCAGCGTTTTGGAAGATGATTCCTTCGGGTACAATGACGGCAGCGCGACCAGTTGGTGTTAAATGTTCAGCAATATAATCGACAAATAAAACTTCACTGCGATTACTCTGAACACTGAATTTTTTATGCGGCTTGATTCCGCCTTTAGGAGACATAAAAGGCGGATTTGCCAAAATAACATCAGCATATTCATTCCAACGGTCTTCGCTGGTAAGTGTGTCATACTCTACAATCTGCGGTTGAACAAAACCATGCAAGTAAAGATTAACAAGAGAAAGGCGAACCATGTCCGGTGATATATCATAGCCTTTGAAATTTGTTAACAGTTTTTTTCTTTCTTCACCTGTTAATAAATCTCCTGGTATTTTCTTGGTATTTTCTTTCAAAATATGTTTATAGGATGAAATTAAAAAACCGGCTGTACCACAGGCAGGGTCAAGAATTTTCTCATGCTTTTGCGGGTTGACAATTTGAACCATAAAGTCGATAATATGGCGAGGTGTACGAAATTGGCCAGCATCTCCTTGGCTGCCAAGTACAGATAACAGGTATTCAAAAGCATCACCAAGGCGTTCAGAATGGTCATATACAAATTCATTAATAGTTTTTAAAAACAGCTTAAGAGTTTCCGGATCACGATAAGGTAGATAGGCATTTTTGAAAATATCACGGAATAGTTGGGGAATATTCGGATTTTGGTTGAGCTTTACAATGGCTTCACCATACAATCCTAACAATTCATGTCCGCCTATTCGCGGGTCAAATATCTTCGACCACGCATAGCGTTCATAATCACCCGTAAAAAAGCTGGCTTTGCCTCCCATTGACAAAGAATCTTTGTCCATATCATCCATAAATTTATAAACAAGAGCAATCGTAATTTGCTCAACCTGACTTTTAGGATCAGGTACTTTGCCAACAAGTATATCGCGGGCAGTATCTATTCTTCGCTTAGTTTCATTATCTAACACAGAATCTCCTATTTGTTATGCCGCGAATTTATTCAGCGGTACATAGTCTTTAATATATTCCGGTATTAACTTGCGCAATTCTGGGGACAGTCTCTTAAATGCTTCACCATAAGGAGTAATATTCAGGTAGGCATAATTACCATTGTCAATAATGTTCCTGAATTCTGTATCGAGAATGTACGCCTTAAATACTGTCTTTGAATAAATAAAATATTCTTCCTTCGGCAGATACCGGCTGTCAAACTTGTCAAACTCTTCGTCTAACAGTTCGTTTTTAGATTTAAAATAGGGTATAATCCCTAATATCTTTTCAACAATTTCGCGTAATGAAATACGACGATCAACATGAACCGAATTTCGCAGCTTTTCCAACGTAAAATATTCTTCAGGCTTATCGAGAATGTTGCTTTCGATAAAACCGAGTAATTCATCCCATTTTCCAGCTTCCGCCTGCTCTTTTAAAACAGGGTGTTCAATAATTTTTTGTTCGAATTTCTCAAAGTACATCCGGTCTATTTTCATACCATCAGAACCTATAGCGGTTTCAGCGACTGAGAAAATTGAATCGCTACGCGTTGAGGTATATCCTTCAGGCTTGTGTGGTGGTGGTTCTCCGCCTCCTGTTTCTTCGCCACTTGTTCCTTTTTGCGGAAGTTTTAATACCTCATCGTAATTAAATTTGGACTCGAAATATTCGCAATTGGCAAAAAAGTCAAACATCTTGTAATGTTCTTTTTGCTTTTGACCAATTTTAATCTTTAGCTGTGTGTCAATAACTTCCTCAGTAAAATTGTGTTTTCTAGTTCCTCTTCCTTTAATTTGTATAAAATCGGTAGGTGAAAAGATGGGGCGCATCAGACAAAGATTCAAAATATCTGGGCAATCATAACCCGTTGTCATCATACCGACAGTAACGCAAACGCGTGATTTGCTCGTTTTGTAGAGCTGATTAAAGTTTCCAGTTCCAGACAATCTGTTGTTTGTAAAATTAATCGTAAATTGTTGTGAATCTGATATTCTTGAAGTTACCTGTATTGCAAAATCAGAATTGTATTTGCCGGGGAACATTTGATGTGAAATTTCATTGAGTATTTGGGTTATTTTTGCGGCATGATTTTGCGAAACGCAAAAAATAATTGATTTTCCGATTTCTCCCGTGATAGGGTCAAGAAGAGCATTGTTAATGAATGATTGACAAAATACGCGATTGGTATTTTCTGAAAAAAACTTTTTTTCAAAGTCCTTTTGAATATAAACTTCCTCTAATTCATCTCCGTTTTCAATTTGTACAGAGATAGTGTACCCTTGCTCGGATAAAAGCTGTGTTGTAATTTCTGTTCTGGCATCAACAACAATTGGATTTACAAGGAAACCTTCTTTAACTCCGTCAAGAAGTGAATACCTGAATGTTGGCACACCATTTTCACAACCAAATGTTTTGTATGAATCTAAGAGTAACCGTCTTTCCAGCTCACGGGGGTCATTTTCACCAAGCTCAGAAGTCTCTATATTTTTTAAGTAATCCTTTGGTGTTGCCGTAAGCCCCAATTTATAACCGATAAAGAATTCAAAAACAGCACGGCTATTGCCACCAATACTTCGGTGTGCTTCGTCGGAAATTACTAAATCGAAATCATCTGGAGAAAAAAGCCTTTTGTATCTATTTTTAGCTAAAAATGTTTGTACAGTTGATACAACTATTTCTGCTTTCCGCCAATCATCACGGCTTTCTTTATAGATGACTGTTTTGTAGTCATTCTTTAGATACAGAACGAATGCCTTGTATGCTTGGTCTTCTAATTCAAGCCGATCAACTAAAAACAGAATACGCCGGGCATTTCCTGTGCGTAAAAACAATTTGATAACCGCTGCTGAAACAAGCGTTTTACCTGTTCCTGTTGCCATTTCAAATAGGAAGCGATCTCTGCCATTTTTAACAGCAGATTGAATTGCCTGAATAGCACTAATTTGATACCTGCGTAGAAATCTGAGTTTATTTAGCTCAATAAAGGCCTTACGGTTGTTTTCATCCGTATACGATGGGTCATTCTTGTAGTCTGGTTTTTGCGTAAGTACGATATAATCATCAGCAACATTTTCATCTACAAGGTTTTGCCTTTCAGGTTTAAATGTCGAATATCCTTTTACCGTTTCTGGTGCGGGGAAGCGACTTATTATATGTGGATTGCCTCTTTCTAAATCCCAGAAATAGTGGATGTTACCATTAGATAGAATAACGAAACGGCAATTTTGAGAAACGGCATATTTCCGTGCCTGTTCCTTACCAAAAAGTGGATTTGTATCCTCTGATTTTGCTTCAAGAACTATAAATGGGTAACCTTGGGCATCAAGAAGAAGAAAATCAATAAAGCCGTTGCCAGTTTTTTCAAAATTTTCACCGAAGCCATTTAGGGTATTAACTGTCAACTTAACATTGTTTTCAAGAAGAATATTTGCTCTTCTTTCGGGCGTATCAAAAAACTGCCAACCAGCTTCTTCGAGGAGCTTATTGATTTTTATTCGGGCTTTTGCTTCTTTTTCGGCCATTATTTTGGAACCTGTTTTATGTCGTTGTTATAACCCAATACCTTGAAAAACAATTCGAAAACATTTTTAATATCGCTATCAAAAGTTTGGACGGTTGTTTCTTTTAACACTGAAACCATAGTAATTGCATTAAGTACAGGCTCTGAATCATAATAGTCGCCCCTTTTAGGTAGTTGGACATCTGAATTTTTAATTGCAGTTTTTATTGCTTCCGCAGTAGCCGATGAAGCATTGATGGGCTTTACTGCTTGGTGATATTTCGGAGTATTATCTTGAAAGTTTGTCTTAATTTTCTGTGATATTTCTACAATCCAATCAGAAGTCAAACCACTTAAAATTTTTAGAAAATGTTCTGCTTTCTTTGGCCGCAGACTTTCATGCAACCACAACATCGATTCTGAATTGTTGTATGTTAAGCCGACCCAACCATTGACTTGCCCGCATTGGTTATCCACAATAATATCTTCAAAACTTATAAAGACATTTGGCACCGGATGCGATGCTCCCTCCCGTAAAGATGTAACATTGTTTACAGGGAACATAATCCACCTATTCGACGAAACGAAATCTTTCACTGAAGCAGCTATCTTTTTGCCATAATAATTATTCGTAAGGTCATTAACGCGGTTATAAATACGCTTTGCAGCTTGAAGTTCGTCTTGTGAAAGTCTTTGCATAAATTCTCTTTTCTTTTGCCCAATTAGGACGACCGGGCCTGCTTTGGGGCGCGGCTTTTTTCAAAATAGCTTTTGCATTTAAGGGCTTTAAGTTTTTTCTTCATTCCGGTCCCCCTCTTAATTTCTTTTTCCTGCGCCGCCATCTTCTGTCTTTGAACGGGCTGTCTTTAATTCTCTTTGTCTTGCCGCCGACTATAATTTCATTCGTTCCAATTTATTGACTGCAACGGCCGACGCATGCCGAAGTTGGGCCTATAACCATGTAAAATTATTGCCTGTCGAGCGAGTCCTCGAGTCTTGATCAGGCGATAATTTTACCTACCACCAGTTTCAGCGCAATTTGGGGTGTACTCACCCGGCATGCGGCTGTTGTTTGTCTGTTAGCCCGCTTTTGCATTGGCACTCTACGCCATGGATGGCGATCATAATATCGTTTCAGTTTAGCTCTTATATTTGCCCTACCCCATATTTCGTTTCGTTTCACGAATTGCTTTATCAAAGCCTTCAATTTCATACTTTGCAATTTTTAAGGATTTAGACAAATTAAGGTTTTCCCATTTTTTCTTTGTATCCCCCCACCCAGCAGGGATAAATCCTACTAAAAAAAGAAAACCAACGATGAATGCTGCCGGTGGAAACACAAATGCAAGGATTGTAGTTATTAAAGTTCCAATTAGCAAATATTTTAATAAATACAATACCAAAAACAATAATTTAATTAACATCGGCTGTCTCCACTCTGTTTATAAGTGTTTTTTGATCACCTTCATTAAGAGGGATTAAATGTTCTATTTCGTCTCTATAAAGACCTTTAATAAAAACATTAATGAATAATTTTTCAGTATCTGGAATTACTATATCGCTCATGAGGGCATTGTAAGCATTATAAAACCTTAATTCATTCTCATTAATATTTTTGCCGCTTGCTTGAGCAATAGATAATTCTATGTATTCTTTAAAAGCATACTGCAAAACCAAAAAGCCTTTAGTTACTCCCATGCATTTCCTTTTCTCTATCCAATGGTACCCTTTAAGGGCCTTATACCTCAATTTGTACTCTTCAATTTGACGCTGCTGCTCTTGTATTACAAATTGGAGTTTTTCAATTTGCTCCTGTAAAACCTTTACTTGTTTTTTTAATCTGTTAATTTCTGGCTGGCGTGATAATGCGCCTGCAATGAAACTCCCAGCTCCGACTACAATTGGTACTATTAATGGTATTGGCATATACTTCCTTTCATGTCTCGAAAAAATCACACAAACCATCAAGGGATTTGTCGAAATTGGATATTTCATTTATGTATGACATTGGATCCGAATAACTTATTAGATTTTTACCGGAGGAAAAAACTTGATCTTCTATACTTTTAGTTTTTTCTATTAAAGTTTCTGTAATTTTTTCAAGCTTTTTAATATTTACCCAACTGATCCGATAGAGCTGTATTAACTCTTTAGCAGTCATCAATGCTGCTGGCCAACTTAGAAATGGAATACCTGTTTGAATTATTCCTATAATAGCTTTTGAGAAAAACAACGATGAATATGCTATTAGTCTGGTTTGAATAGCGGCCTCTTCATCATCTCGGTTAAAAATTCTGTTGTGGGCGATACAACAGGCCGATGTTAGTCCTGTGGTTGCTATATCGCTTGCCTTGATTGTAAAAAGTTGATCAAATGTCGTGTACATACTAGTGCCTGCATCAACAGATTGTTTTCTTGCAAAATCAACAAGTCTGTTGCTAAGATTTCCAGCAGAGTTTACATAGTCAAAAGAAGAGTGAAACGGAATTGGTAAACCTTGTTTTGAAAATGAATCAGTGAGCAAATGTCTAATAGCTTTTACAATACCGATAACAAAGCCGTGCTGGTTAACTGATAATGTAAATGGGTTATCGGATTTAAGAGAGAATATATCATGACCCCAAAATACACGATGTAAACGAATCGGCGACTTGTTGCCGATTCGATCTGTAAATGTACCAGTAGTGATTTGATCAATAGCTTCATTTTGGTGGTCAGTTAAAAGACCTTTGATCCCACCTTTAACTTGCCATTCATCATGAACTTTTCTGAACATGTTATTAAATGCTTTATTAGTTGAAATAAATGCACCTAATCCACCATAAAATACTGGCAAGATCATATTTGCTGGTTTATTGGCTGGAACATCTACATAGTTAATATTTTGCAAGGCAACTGAAGCATCTGCTAAAATTCCTTTACTCTCATCGCTAAGAATGTCTAAATTTTTAATAGACAGGTCACAGATTTCGGAAAATGACATACTATTCAATGCCTCCCAAGCTATATCCAAATACAAGAAGTGTTTGAATTAAATTGTCATTGATATATCTGAATTTATCTTGAACTAATGCAGCTACTTTTGGAATTAAATCAATTTCGATGCTTTTACTGGTGTCTGTATTTATAAGAGATAAAAGATTCAAATTTGGCTCATCATTATCAAAATACCCAAGAATCCATTGCAATGTCATATTGATATTTTCAATACTGCTACCTGACGCTTTGAAGATATTTTCGTGTATTCTTATTTTCATATTAACTCCTTTGCAGTATTAAATAAGTGTACATTAATATTGACTGTATATCAAGAGTATTTGTTTCTCTTATATTCTTTATTCTGCGCACGACGCGCAGATTCCGCCAATGCTTTCTGCGGGCTAATTGCAAACAACTTCCGATTGTACGAAAAAAAGTTCATACAATCTGCACTGTACGTTTATTCCATACCCTGCCGCTTTTTTTCCTGAAGATATGCAAGCGGACTGCGTATCTTGCCTATTTTATTGAAGCTTAAATGGGTATAAATTTCCGTAGTCGTACTTCTGCAGTGACCTGAAAGTTCCTGTATATTTCTAAGATCAGCGCGCCGTTTCCGTGCCCGGATAAGTTCCCAGTCTGGTCCATATTCCTTATTCTGAAGCATATACCCGTAATCTTTTCCGCACCTATTTACACAAACATATTAACAGAACATAATCTTAAGATAATTCAAAGTGTATATAGATGCAAGAGACAAAACAGGTGATATTACCCAAATAAAACTGTTTGGTAATTTCTTGATAGTTCTTCAATTACTTCTGAAAAAAATTCCAACTTACTTAACATTACTGCTATCTCATTACTCTTGGAACACCGATGAGCTGTAGCCATGGGAGAAGGCTTTGGCACTGCTATCCCGGCAATAATGGTGAGGATGTTGTCTTAAGGCTG
>Ga0123335_1008378_pt1 | contig 11112 bp, 15 predicted proteins | sample BiotimSIPDNA_2_FD_89707 | JGI IMG/M metagenome (GOLD analysis project Ga0123335, IMG submission 89707) | Anaerobic biogas reactor microbial communites from Washington, USA - Biogas_R2 time_0 SIP DNA | ecosystem: Engineered > Bioreactor > Anaerobic > Unclassified | place: Washington, USA... | reverse complement strand
TTCTGATAAGCTCATATTGATCCATCCCGATCATCCTCTCCGCCCGTCCTTTCTGAGCTGATAACCCAGAAAAGTATAGGCTAGGTTGATTGGGGTGGGTCCCTTTTGCCCTGTCACTCCCACCTCTGGTGGGCCCGTTTACGTTAGCGAAATCATGGATGTTCTGGGTATTGCTCTCGGCTTCTTGCTGTACATGTCCGGTATGGAGGCGAAGCGGACCTTGTGACGTACAATCACGAGAGGCTTCTGGATGAGCTGGACGCCCTTCTTCAGGGGAATCCTGGCAGGAGATTGTCAGAGATTGCCCGCCTGCTTCGCGTGAGCCGTCACACCATTGAACAGGTGTTGCGTGCGAATAGAAAGATGACTTTTCGCGAGTATAAATATCAGGTTCTCTTGCGCACCGCTCTGGAAAGACTCGATATACCGAATCTCTCTATCAAGGAGATCGGCATCAGCCTCGGGTATACATCGGCCGCATCTTTTTCCCGTTTCATACAGAAATAGACGGGGAAAACCGCCAGTGAACTGCGCAAACACGGAATCTGACAGCCGATCCTGCATCTGCACGCGGCCAAGTATAGTGCAGCTCCGAAATCGGCCACTTCTGCATAGTCTTTCTCCAAAGAGATAGGCGTAATTCCTTGTCGGGAACTACGAACAAGATCATAGTTACTATCGATTCAGCTACAACGGCCAATTCATTTTTGTTTCATTGTTTTAAAAAGAAGCGGGGCAGCTGAAGGGATGCGCCGCTTCTATCTTTCCATAGTCCTGACTTGCGCTTGAGATCAGTTGCAAAGGCACGCCGTTTACCTGGCGAGCGGCCGCAGGGAAGAAATCTCTATTTTCTAAAGGAGAAAGTGATGACATCACGCAGACGCGTGCTTGGGATGGCAGTGCTCGTTTTGCTGATGATTTCAGCACAGGCTTACAGCCAGACTGCCTCCATCAGCGGAATTGTAACCGACGAATCGGGAGGAGTATTGCCCGGCGCTGATATTACGGTAATCAATGCCGCCACTAATGTTACTCAGAAGCTGGTGACTAATGAGACCGGAGCATATTCGGTGCCCGGACTCCCTGTTGGATCGTACAGAGTGACTGCGGAATTCACAGGTTTTCAGACCCAGACCAAGACCGATATCAAACTCGGAGCCGTTTCACAGCTTCGCGTGAACTTTGAATTGGCTGTGGCCGCCAGGGACGAGACGATTGAGGTCAGTGTCGCACGAGAAAATCCTGCTCGAGTCAGGTTCATCTGTCGGGATGATGCTGCCGGAAGAGAAACTGACTGAACTTCCCGTGGTCGGCAGCAATGTACTTGATCTGATGAAGGTGATGGGTGGAGTCAACATGACGGATAGCCCCACGTTCGGGGCCGACCGGACGACTTTCGGCGGAGTAAGCGCCGCCAACGTAAACCTGCAGCTCGATGGTATCACTTCCAATGACGTCCGTTGGGCTACGGGTGCGAGTGCCCCGGTTTTCCTCAATCCGGAAACCGTGGGGGAGTTCAAACTGGTGGTATCTCCCGTCGATGCCGAGATGGGGCGGGGTGCCGGCCAGGTCCAGCTGATAACCCGCTCCGGAAGTAATGAAATTCATGGAAGCGGCGTCTGGAATATCCAGGAACACTGCGCTGGACGCCAACCAATGGTATCAGAACCTCCAGGATGTTCAGACGAACTGGCGGAATCAGCAGGAATACACTCTCAGTGTCGGCGGTCCTATCATCAAGAACAAGACCTTCTTCTTTGTGTCGTGGGATCACCAGATATCGAGGATTCGAGAGCACAACGTGAATATCCAGGTCCCCACGCCCTGTGCCCGAAAAGGCATTTTCCGTTACTTTGACGGGTACTCGAACGGCAACTTTCTGACGAATCCGTCGGCCGCAATATCTCAAGTCAGGGCTTACAGCGTATTCGGTCCTATGCTCAAGGAGATTCCTGCCAACGACTTCGATTGTGCTTCCGTCGCAGTCGATCCGTCGACCGGCATGCCAACGGCCGACTGGGTGGATTACAACAACCCATGGGATGAGCTTCGCAGGCCCGATACTACCGGATACGTCAGCAAGTTCATGGGACTGATCCGTGATTTGCATCCGAACAATTATGATGTCGGCGACGGTCTGAATTGAGCAGGTTACCGCTGGGTCCGGACCAACAAAGGCATCGACAACGTATACGGACTTGGAGAAGGACCCAATCGGAAACAGATCAACCTAAAAATCGATCACAATTCCAACAGCAACCACAGGATCAGCGGTGCCTACACGTGGGAAACGAACAATGGCGAGGATGCTCAGCCGCAATGGCCGGTGAACAGCTATGGGGGAGGAATTACAAGGGATCCGAGGAGGGTTTCGATCAGCCTGACCTCGACGCTGAAACCGACCGTCCTGAATGAATTCCGGTTTAGACTCACCCGAACCGAGTCCTATGTTGTGTCGCCGCTCCACAACAAGACCGACGATTCATCGGACAAATTGAAGGCCCAGGAGCTTTATCCTCCTTCACTGCTGCCAAACTATGATCCTGATGTCCCCATTCTCATAGGGTTGGGGAGTCAGTTTCAGATATCGGGTGGGAGTCATCCCTACGGAAGCGGCCGCGGCAATTTCGGTACCTATTGGGGCGGGCACGATCCGCGATATGTCTGGGCGGATACCGTAACGTGGACGAGGGGAAGACATTCGTTCAAATTCGGTGGGGAGATACAGCGGACGAAGTCGTATCAGGAAATCAACGGTTCTATCAGCTTCGGTACTTCCAATATTACGTCTCCTTACGTCCTTGACCGGAGCGTCCGATAACTTCCCGAATTCGGGACTGGTAATGGGCTCTTCATTGGCTCCCACATACGCTCTCCCGGGACTCACCGGCAGCCAGACCGGCGGAATGGCCGGGAGCATGTACTCCATGCTGAACATGTCCGCCGGCTCTGTCGGCAGCGTCGGTCAGTATTTCTACATCAACAGTCCGACGGCTATGTCCTACAACGATGTGACCAAAGGCGAGGATCTCTGGATCACGGATTATCGTCAAAACATGTTCAACTTGTTCATTAAAGACGACTGGAAAGTCAACGATTCTCTGACTCTCCATCTTGGCCTCCGGTACGAGTGGTTTGGAGTGCCCTACCTTGCAAATGGTATGACCACCTCGTTGAAGGGAGGGGCGCTCTCGGTGTTCGGGAGATCAGGAAGGAGCTTCAGCGACTGGATGTCCGTTCCTGATTTCATTCCCGGCCAGAGTATCAACTACCGCGGGGAGGATGCCGAAATTGCGTTTGTGGGGCCGGATTCACCGAATCCCGGTCAGCAGCTCTACAACGATGACTGGAACAATTTCGCTCCTTCAGTCGGTTTCAACTGGCAGCTCCCCTGGGGAGGGAAAGGAAAAACAACGCTCCACGGTGGCTATTCGATCAACTACCTGACGGCTGGGCGAGCTAATATAACCTATCCGCCGGGCGTTGCGCGGGACTACACCGATACCGGTCCATCCTGGACGAGCTATACGGATCTTTCAAACCTGGGAAATGTACTTCCTGTCCGGGTGCCCGAACACATGAAGACTCCGGCCGCCGATCCGGTGATTCCCGTGAATCAGCGGCAACAAAGTATTACCGTGTATGATCCGAACCTGCGAACACCCTATGTGCAGAATCTCACGCTGGCGATTACGCGAAACATCGGATCCAGCCTGACTGTAGACCTGCGGTACATCGGACAACTGACCCGCAAGCAGCCGAGTACCATCAACCTCAACTCGTCAAACTTCATCTCCAACGGGCTGAAGGATGTGTTTGATGCGGCCCGCCGTGGCGAGAATCCGGTGGAGCTTGACCGGATGTTCAATGGCGTTTCCCTCATGGCGGGCGCTGCTCCCGTGGGCACAGAGGACGACGCGGGCGTGTACCAGACAGGCGCCATGCATCTTCGTGGTGCATTTCAGCCAAGCGCACAGCAATTGCTCGCCAACGGCAGATATGCCGAACTGGCAACTGAGCTGGATCCACACCATGCAAACGGGCCGTCCGGCGTCGAGCACTGCCGTGAACTCCCTCTGGGGCGGGAACGGTCTGCCGGATCTGGTCGGTGAATTCGATCCCAAGTCCGGCCATGTCACCTGGGAACACGGCGAGCGTTACGGGAATTACTTCAACAACATGTACGAACTTGTCCCGGATCCGCAGTGCGCGAACGTCACGTCCCTGCAGGGTCTCGCTAACCAGTGTACGTTGCAGGCGGCTGCCCGGGCCGATACGGGAGAAATCGTTTTTCAGAATCCTCAACCTGGAACCCGTGGGAATTTCCATCCGGGCGTCATTACGACTCCGTTGACCTGGAATACCGATATGGCCTTGACGAAGGAAATCAGGGTTATGGAAGGCACGCGGATTCAGTTGCGGATCGATGCTACGAACGTATTCAACCATCCTCTGCCCAGCAGGGGCACCTTCGGTTCACAGGGGAGTCGTGTTGTGGCGCCGGGTGACTTTTCGGGCAACTTCACAATGATGAGTCTGGGACCGGCTTTTTTCTTCGCCCCCAACGCACCGGGGTATCTGGATTCGAAAGTCGGGGCCTGCACATTTCAGGCCAAGATACGCATCGATTTCTAGATCGAGCGCTTCCGGATCCGCCGTAATTGCGGCGGATCCGGTTTTTCGCCACCAATGCAGACGCGGGCTTTTTGAGCTGCGATCAAAATTGCTGCGGCGTCGGCTGCCGGCGAATCCGAGGAAAAAGTCATGGTTGCAGCAAAAAGTCTATGCTGTGTTGTGATGTTGTTTTGCTGTTCAGCATCCGTCCTCTGCTCAGATGGATTGTTTGCTCAGGGTGAAAACCTTACGGCAGGAGAGGTGATCGCAAGGCATCGTGATTCGATCGGGAAGCCTGAAGAACTGGCGAAAATAGCATCACGCGGAATCAGCGGCAAGGCTGCGGTTCAGTTCATTCAGGGCGCCACGGGACTTCTGAATGACGGACGCTTTCTCTGCGTTTCAGAGGGCCGGAAGATCGAAATGGTGATGAAATTCGGGGCCAATCCGCTATCCAGGTGAGTATTTCGCCTACAATGGAAGCGAGTCCAGCGTAGGTCACATCAGTCCAGGACAAAGATCTCCACTGGCGGATATCCTCTTTCGCTACGATGCTGTGATGAAGATGGGCTTTCTCGGCGGAGTACTGTCGGTGGCCTGGCCTCTGTTGAAGCCGCTGGAGGAGCAGCCTGGTATGCTTTACAGGCACGAGGAAATAGAGGGGCAACCTGTTCACACGATTGAATACCTTTCTGACAAGAGTCTCGGCGACGTAAGAGTCAAGCTTTTCTTCGACATCAGAACTTTTCGTCACGTCCGGTCTGAGTACAGGGTACGGTTGAAGAACGATATGACCGCAATGGATAGTGTTGTTTCCGGCCTTCCTCGATCGGCCCGTGATTCTGCGAGGAGGCCGGCGGATCTCAGCCCCCGCCCGACGATCCAGGAGAGTCAGCCCGATTCGATCTATGTCCTGATCGAGAAGTTCAGCAATTTGGCAAAGGTCGGCGAAGAGGTGCTTCCGCAGGACTATTTGATCGAATATTCCGTTGAAGGGTATGGAGCATCGTTTGTGGCGAGATGGGCAGTGCTGATCGAACATTGGAGAAACAACGGAGTTGTCGACGAAAGCTTTTTCACGGCTCAAAAATGAAGCTGTCGATCGGCAGAATCTGTGGATATAATCGGATCCACCCGCGATATCGCATCACAAGGAGGTCAGATTATGTCCGTAGTTCGATTATCACTGGGCGCTGCAATACTGGCCATTCTGGCAATACAGCTGCCTTGCACGGAAACATTTGCGCAGAATCCGGAGCCGCAGTATGAAGTCCTCAGTCCGTGGGCCGAAGTGGACCCTGTACCGGTTCGGGGGATTTCGTCGCGGATACAAAGCCTGGCGGGCAGGAAGATTGGACTGTTCGTCAACTACAAGCGCGCTGCCACGCCTATCGCAGCCGCGCTCGAGAAGAAGCTGAAATCGATGTATCCCGATGCTGAGATCAGCTCCTTCTATTCTCTTGAGTGGAATGTCACGGAAGTCGAGACCAGCGACCGCGACAGGTTCACAGCCTGGGCCAAAGGTGTAGACGCCGTCATCATGTCGGTAGGGGATTGAGGGTCCTGCACAAAGTTCCTCGTGTATAACGCAATATCGATCGAGGACTTTGGCACGCCGGTCGTGTTACTGGCGAATCCAGGATTTGTAAAAGACGCTCACTCCGCAGCTTCCAGCAAAGGTATGCCCGGAATCCGGGTTCTCCCGTTGAACGTGGCATGCGAATCAACCGTAGCCGCTGAAATTGAGGCGGGGACTACAGCTGCCATGCCCGGTATTGTCGAAGCCTTAACCAAGCCTTTGACTGAAGAAGAGAAGAATCCAAAGCCGGCGGCCGCGGAGCCGCGCCGGATCGCCTTCAAGGGAGACTATGAGGACGTAAACCGGTTCTTCTACCGTAATGGCTGGACAGACGGCCTTCCGATATTCCCTCCCACGGAGGAAGCCGTGAAGGAGATGATGACCGGTACGGATCTGCCTCCGGATCACGTGGTTGCAAAGGTCATACCGAGGCTGGGCAAGGCGACCGTCGAGAAGATCGCGATAAACGCGGTCATGGCCGGCGCGCTCCCTACCCATATGCCGGTCCTGATAGCGGCGGTGCAGGCTTTGATGGACCAGAGATCCAGGTTCGACACCTTCGAAGTGAGTACCGGATCCTGGGCGCCGTTTTTTGCAATCAACGGTCCTATCCGCAATGACATCCGTGTCAACTACAGCTCGGGCGCCCTCAGTCCCGGAGACATCGCCAACGCTGCAATCGGCCGTGCGGTCGGATTGATCGTGAAAAACATCGGGGGTGCGAGAAAAGGGATCGAGGACATGGGCGTGATCGGCAATCCCTCGAAATACAGCCTCGTAATCGGCGAGAGCGAAGAAGAAAGCCCATGGGAACCACTTCATGTCGAGCGTGGATTCGCCAAAGAGGAGAATACCGTTACTCTGTTCTTCCCTAACAGCTTCGTTCAAAGCGTGCCGCGCGAGACCAGCGCCGAAGGGATTGCGAAATCGCTGGCGGCCATGGGACCATGGAACATGTCCTGTCTTATCGTGATCCCCTCGCATGCAAAGGTCCTGTCCGACGCCGGGTGGACGAAAAAGAAGCTGAGGGATTTCGTCCTTCAGAACGCGCCCAATCCGTTCCCGTCGAACCAGGACACCTCGCAGATCCTTTCCCAACCGCCTGCCGCCGATTCTGACGGTCTTATGATCCTCGTCGCGGGAGGACCGGGTGCCTGGATGGCGATGCTCCGGAGCGTCGGCGGAATCGAGAACGGATTCATTACGAAGAAGATCGAACTGCCGCGCAACTGGGATAAACTGGTTGCGAAGTACAGAAACGTTGTACCTGTTTATCGCGGGTATTAGAAAACACAGAGAAGAATCAAGTCCCGTGGGCCGTCGCCACGGGACTTGATTTCTCAGTTCCCGTGTGTGGGCGTGCGTCTCCCGGCACAGATCTCCGGCTTTAGGTCGGCCGCACTGATGCGTGCCATAACCGCCTTTACGACCCTGTCGCAGCGGGTTCCTGCGAAACTGAACAGTTGGTTTTGCGCGATCCCGGCAGTTGTGTAAAGTTCTTTTCTCATCAGTGCCCGGGCCCTGTGAAGCCTCGTCTTCACAGTTTCCTCCGATATCCCCAGACATTCCGATGTTTCGGCTGTATCGAGTCCCTCGACGTCCCTGAGGACCAGGACGCTCCGGTAATGCTCCGGCAGCCGGTCCACTGCATGTTCGAGGATGCTCCTGAGTTCGGAGTCAAACGCTTTCTGTTCCGGAGTCCCATCAACAGAAGCAAGCGTTCGCATTCCTTTCTCCGTTTCCGCAAAAGATTCGAAATCGACAAAGCGTTTCCGCCGACGCAGTCTTGCCAGCGATTCATAGACTGCGATCCTGGTGAGCCAGGTTGAGAACTTTGACTTCGCCGCGAACTGGTTCAGATGTGTGTAGGCAAGGAAGTAGGCGTCCTGCATCACCTGTTCTGCTTCGCTTTCATCGCGCAGAATCGCACGTGCCGTCCGGTAAAGGCGCTGGTTATACCGGCGCATGATGATCTCGAAAAGTTCCGTCTCGCCTGCCAGCACGCGATTGACTACCTCGGAATCGGTAAGCGAGCCATCATTCTGCATCTCAATCGCTCCCCCCGATACACTTGAGTCACGCCCCTGTGAAAAGGTTACACCCTTTTCTTTCCTGTAACCGATTGCCGGCTGGTTTCTCAGTTGTTTTGGGAGGAGATAAAAAATGAACGATTTCAACGCTCGACTGAATTCTTCCTGGTGGGCGCTGCGACTCTGTCTGGGAGGCGCCGCGTTTCTGGCAGGATTGGACAAGTACTTCAACATACTCGCGGACTGGCAGGCGTATCTCAGTCCTGTAGTGACCCAGGTTCTTCCGGTAAGCGGGGCGGTATTCATGGCCCTGGTCGGGATAATTGAGATGATTGTTGGGTTGGCAATTCTGACTCGATGGACCAAGGTAGGAAGCTACATAGCCATGGCCTGGCTTGTTGCTATCGCTCTGAATTTGTTGATGACCGGAAGATTTTTTGACGTCGCGGTTCGCGATGTTGCGATGGCGATTGCGGCTTTCACTCTTGCGCGCCTCACCGAATCCCGCGAGGGTGCAACGGAGTCGGGAACCGCTTACGTCCCGCATAATGCCGGCAGCAGAGCCTGATCGGTAAGGTGCAACTTCACCAATCAGGCTTCCGTGACCTGCGGGCGGAACATGCCGCGGTGTACAAGCCTTACCAGGGCTCCGAGGCCGACGAGGGTAATGAGAAAACTGAGTATCCCCCCTATGAACGGCAGATTAATCGCGACGATCACGATTGCCAGCCCTATCAGGAGCGGCAGCGCCGTCCCCGTACGGCTTCCCGTTGGCGCGATCATCTCCCCGACATGTCGTGCGACGACAATGTGGGCCAGGTAAAGAGCTATCAGCCAGAGACCGAAAGCTATAAAAGCGATCGGCAGTCCCACTACCGTGATGACGAGGATCACTGCGGCAATAGGAGTTGCGACAAGAGCCAGGAAACCGATCCCGCCGGAAAGGAGCGCCTCGCGACCGCTCCCCAGCGGGGCGTGCCGTGCGGTGGGGAACAGCCGGAACAGCAGAAAACCGGTGAGGAAGGCTCCCGCCAGCCTGAAGATCTGGCCGACATAGAATCCGGCCGTGAGATATTTGCTCGGTTGGGGCGGTTCGAATTCGATACCTCTTTTTCCCCCAATAGTGGCTTCCGGATCGATTTGCAGGTTCTCGCCTGAATGTACTCTGGCGCTGAGATCCCGTCCTACGTGTGCCGGAGCTCGAACAGCAAGTTTCCTTCCGCGGAAACGAAGATCCCGCTCAATTCTTCCCTGTACTTCCATTGTTCCGGCAAAGCCGGCGACATCACGGCCGACGGTGCCATCGACGATTACGTCCGAGCCAAAGAGCATGGCATCGTCCGTCCTTCCCGTCTTATCCAGAGTCACGGTCTGGCCGAATCCCCAGAGGGTGCGTTGAACCGTTCCTGCAATCCGGAGAGACTGGCCGAACGCGTAGACACTGTTCTGTGCCGTGCCCGTCATCTCGATTCTCTGGGCAAATCCGATGACATTTCCCTGAACGGCTCCCTCTATTCTCAGTTGACGCGTGAACGCGACAACATCGCCGTTGACCGTCCCTTTGATGTCCACCGACTCAGCGAAGACAATCAGGGTGTCATTGATGGTCTCTCCTTGAGGAATCGTTATTCCTTCGTCATCTTCTGCTTTCCTTATGTCGATGGCGTACACGGGCGCTGTGAGAGCAACCATCAGAAGGGACGAGAAAAGGACCGAGGCTGCAATCCTCGTGGCACGGCGACCGAGAGCAAAGAGAGCCCAAACCATGAAAAGGGATGCCAGCATGGTGCCGGCCCTGTAAGCGTATGAGGTCACGATCGATCCTCCGTTTTCTATGACATAAAAAAGGCTGTTTACGATCCAGTTTAGACTCCCTGACAGACTCAGCGGCGACAACCATTCCAGCACAGCGGGGACCTCGAATTTCCGTACAAGATCCATGCCGAGGCGCAAACATAACGAAACGATAAAAAGAGCCGCCGCGGGGCGCATGAGCTCCGGCAATCGAGCCTCGCACGACGATTCGAATTCCCGCCATTCGACGGACTGAATGCTTTCGGCCAGGATGCGGGCCTCGGCCCTGAAAGCCGCGACCTTACTCCTGCACGACGGGCAGAAGTCGATATGGGGAGCGAGGATGCGCAACTCCTCTTTCGGCAATTCACCGTCTCCGTACTGAGCCAGGACAAATTCGTCAGGGCATTTCATAGGTCTTCCTTCTTCAGCTCCTTTCTGAGCTGTTCTTTCCCTCTGAACAGGAGGGTTGCCACTGTATTTCTGGGGATTCGCAGTGCGGCTGCGATCTCGTCATAGCTCATCTCGCTGTAGTAGGCGAGGATGAGCGGGATCCTGAATTTCTCCGGCAGGCGCCTCAATGCATCACGTACACGCCTGCTCCTTTCATCGGTGACGACGCCGGTAAGCGGCCCCGGATCGGAGGCCCGAGGTTCCGGGGATTCGCCGTCGTCCGCCTCGAACAGCCGCCTTTCGACCCCGCGTCTTCGGAGCACGTCCACGCAGTAGTTGCTCGAGATTTTCAGGATCCAGTTCCTGAGTGAAAGCTCCGGATTATAGCCGTCGATCTTGTTGTGTACGCGCAGGAAGACTTCGTGGGCTGCGTCTTCCGCCGCGTCTCTGGAACCCAGCAGGTACGCACACAGATTCCGCACCCTGTGGTAGTGCTCCCGGTATATGGCATCGAGGTCCGTTTCGCCCTGCATCGTCGGTTCCAACGCGTACATGCTGTTCCTACGGACCAGTGGGGGAACTAGGAGCCTGTCCGAGAATTAGCTGAAATTTCTGTTGATCGCGGACAGAAAGGAAATTAGATTATGTTTCATGGCAAAAACATACCGTCCTTACTGTCCAGATCAAATGTTTCTGCTGCCG
>Ga0123335_1008377_pt1 | contig 11112 bp, 12 predicted proteins | sample BiotimSIPDNA_2_FD_89707 | JGI IMG/M metagenome (GOLD analysis project Ga0123335, IMG submission 89707) | Anaerobic biogas reactor microbial communites from Washington, USA - Biogas_R2 time_0 SIP DNA | ecosystem: Engineered > Bioreactor > Anaerobic > Unclassified | place: Washington, USA... | reverse complement strand
GGCTTTATTACTGGACTTTCGGGCAATATAAAAACCACCTAAAGATAAAATCCTTTTTATCAATAGATGGTAGATAATCTGTCTAATGACTCAATGATTGATAAAATTTAACGATTTGCCGAGGATGTTTGTCAGGGGTGTGCATTTTCCTGGAGGGGTGTGCATCAGTTCTCTTGATCATTCCCCAGCTACCATTCTGCCGGTGTAATTGAAGAAGATGCGCTGATTCGCACACGAAAATATGTCCATAATCTCACATACTAATATTATTTAACTTCAATCAGATGATTGGTTAGTTTCTTAACCCTGCCGATAACTGCGTAAGGTGTTCGGTTGACCTTACCCAGTTCCTCCAAAATCTTACCAGAAAGCGCTTCAGGAACAGCGATAAGCAATCCCCCAGAGGTTTGAGGATCATAGAGGATATCTTCCATTCCCTGATTTAACTGTTTCTTAATAATAACCTTGTTTTTGAGATATTCCCTGTTACGATAGGCTCCCCCCGGAATTATGCCCATCCTAGCAAAATCAATACTCTCTTCTATAACCGGTATGCTTTCAGAGTCGATTTCCAAAGTCACTCCACTAGCTTCAGCCATTTCTGCGGCGTGTCCAAGAAATCCAAATCCTGTTATATCGGTACACCCTGATACTCCAACTTTTAACATGGCCTGGCAGGCGTCTTTATTCAAGTAAGACATAACCTCCACATTCTTTTGGTACGCTCCCTGAGAAGCCAAATCCCCTTTGACCGCAGTATTGAGTATGCCGATTCCCAACGGCTTGGTGAGAATAAGCACATCTCCAACTCGAGCGCCGGCATTACTAACAACCTTTTCAGGATGCACCAAACCCATTACGGACAAACCGTATTTGGGTTCATTGTCTTCCACGGTATGCCCACCAACTAAAAGTGCTCCAGCTTCCTTAACCTTTTCTGCTCCCCCTCTTAGAATTTCCCCGAGGATTTCTATCGATAGACATGATGGGAAACAGGCGATATTAAGTGCTGCCACTGGTGTTCCACCCATGGCATAAATATCACTTAACGCGTTGGCTGCAGCGATCTGCCCAAAAGTAAAGGGATCGTCCACCACTGGAGTGAAAAAATCCAAGGTAAGGATAATAGCCTGTTCATTGTTGATCCTATACACGGCTGCATCATCGGAAGTTCCTAGGTCAATCAGTAAGTTTTCATCACTAAACTTCGGTAAATAGCACAGAACCTGTGCCAGCGCTTGCGGGCTTAACTTAGCTGCTCAACCGGCGCTCGTGGTCATTTGGGTAAGTCTATATTCCTTTTCCATAACCGTCTCACCTCCACGAAGCCCGCCTTGTTGCTTTATATCACCAGTATTTTGTCTGCATTGAGCATAATCTCAGTTGCATTATACATGTTGGTAACCTCGCCAACCTGAAGCTTTTCTGTTAACGAAAAATAATCCAGGCAGGTTCCGCAGCATAATATCTGTACTCCTTGACGCTCCAGATCGCGCAAGTATTCTAAGGCTGGGGATCCATCTACACTTAAATAGACGCCGCCATTCATGAATATGATTTGACTAATCTGCGAAGCTGATTCGGTTAATGTATAAAGAAAACTCTTCATTAAGGCAGCCCCCAATTCATCGCTGCCCTCGCCTAAATATTGTGATTTGATCAAGACCACGGTATTTCGGGCGGAAACTTGGGCTGCATTTACCACCTCTGATTCTTTTAACATGTGGATATGGTGTTCCGAACCCAATTCCTCAACCGTAAAGCTATAACCTTGGCTTTTAGCCAGTTTGCATACATTTTCCAGCGAGGTAGGATTATCCACCAGGGTTATGATTTCATCACCGCAGTTTTCATCCATGACCCGTTTAGTCAGAATAACGGGCTGCGGGCAAGAAAGCCCCCGGGCGTCGACTGTTCTACCCAAACTTATCACCCTTCCGTTGTAATATCCAATTTCTCTAATTTCGCTAGTATTTGAGTCAATTCCAGCGAATAAGTCCTGGCGACGTCTTCCAATGAGTCAAACAGGTTGTTGCATAGCAAGCAACAGCCCGCTTCTCCATCGTACTGTCGGATGATTTCTTCCGAGCACGGGTTTGTCTCTACAATCTCTAATAAACTCATTTTGGCGGTTATTGCAGTCACTTTTGCTCCTCCGTTTATTTGATCAGCACAACGTTTATGGCTTTGATCAGAGCGGTGGCTTTGTTTCCCACTTTGAAACCAGCTTCTTTAAGCGAGTCCGTTGTCATCACTGAGGTAATCTGGCTCTCTCCTGCTTGAATAACTACCTCTGACATAATGTCACCTTCTTTAATTTCGAGGATTGTTCCTGTTAATTTGTTTCTAACTCCTGCTTTCATTCCCTTAACCTCCCTACTTATAAAGAATCTCACCGTATTTCATAATCTATTCCAACTGTTCTGAGCTTTGATATTATGCCGTTAAATTTCTTAGATGAAGACGTATGACAGACTTGGCATCTAAATATTACGACTCAGAAAATTCACGCTTGTTCAGCCAGGCGGTTGATAGCCACATTGGCGTTATCGGATTCTTGGGCTTGTCGCCTTCATAATCAAGTGCTGCGATATTGCCATTTTTTCCTCAGCAGAGACACAATCTTGAGAATCTGAATGTTGTTTTCCGCAATGACTTGATTAATCAGCGGCAGATCGACTTCATCCACGATCAAGGAAATACCGCAGCTCGTACTGGCCTCTCGCGGTGTCGGAGAAATCCTGGTTTTGATTTCTAACTTGTCCAGTTCTCTCTTTAGATGCAAACCCTCATGATGATTGGGGAACAGTACATACCAGACATAACCACTACTATCCAGTTGAAAAACCTACTTTCTCAGCATCTCCAGAAAAGCTTCTACTCTGGTACGGAGTTGTTCAAAATCCTGCTCGCTGTAATCAGTTTCAATGTGCATAAACGGCAGATTACTTTCATTCATAGATTGTTTGACCAGGTGACTCTCAGTAGAGTACAGGTTGCAGAACTGCAGATTGGTATCAATGATTCCGTCCACCTTGTATTCATCGGCCAGGCGGATGATATCTTCAACTCTGGCGGAGTTCGGAGTGAAACAAGCACAGTTGGTCTTCATATATCTCTCGGCCAGCGCCCTGATCTGTTCCTCTAGCGTACTTGCTGACTCATCGACCAGGTTTTCGAAATAGCGGGTGCCGGTACAAGATTCTTCCACAACAACTGCCGCGCCAAGACTCTCTATAATATGATGTAACTTCCAATTGGGTATGGCCATAGGAGTACCACTTACCATTATACGCACGGCGTTATCAGGGAAAACTCCAAATCCATTCTCGATGCGTTGCTCCAATTCATCAGCTAAACTATTCGCCATCTGGGCTGCCCGCGCGGGATCATCGTAGAAGTTAATCTGGGTAACCAGGAGAGCGTCTTTGCCGCTGATGGGCACCGGTGAAGCTTTTCTGGCATTGTAAACTCGCTGTAAAGCCCTGCGCTTATTGTTTATTAGTTTAATGGCTTCTCCCAGCGATTCAGCGGTAATCTTGTTGCCGGTAACCTTTTCTACTATTGCGATGAAATCCCTGATTTCAGCTTCAAACGCGTCAATATCGCGCTCTCGTTTCATCTGCGGAATATCAATGATGTGCATAGGCACCTCACCTGCCAGTATCTCCCAGGCTTTCTTTTTTCCATCACAGGTATTTTCAGCCACATACATGTCGGGAATTAGAAAGAAGGGACAGGTTTTATCCAGCCTCGCCCCTACGGAAGCTTTGATAAGCGGACAGGTATTGGCTGGCAATACTTTTTCTCCGCCGGATACCCAGAACTGTGATCCGCCGCAAAGCCCTGCTGCAATTCCGCCAGCCGCAAAGACCACCTCATCCGGGACATATACGCAGAAAGTTCCGAACACCTTACCGCCCTCTTTTTGATGCTGAAGCATCTCTGCCGGCCTGACTCCGTGAATTTCGGATACCACAAAATCGTAGAAGTCCATGCCCTTTGGGCGGTCTTGCTGAGCAAGGTAAATGCCTCCAAAGGCTTCAGGTAAAACCTCGCAAAGAACGTCATGTTTCTCCAGATCCATTCCCAGATCAGCCCACATTTCCCGGTAATCAGCCATTAATAATTCCTCCTCTTTAATATTCATATTACTTACTGAAAACAAATTGCCCGTCGTAGCAGTCTTCTACCCAGCCCCTTTCTAACGGTTTTCCAATGCTAATAAAGCAGCCCCCAGAGCACCGGTATACTGGCAAGCCTCGGGCACAATAATTCTGGTTCCGAGTTCTTCTTCAAGCGCTCGCTTGACTCCCGGGTTGATCGCCACTCCACCGGTGAAAGCTACCTGTTCTCGGATCCCCATACGTCGGGCCATAGCTGCTACTCGTTTGCCTACCGATTGGTGCAGCCCGGCAATAATTCCACCTTTCGGATTACCACGCGCCAGCGAACCAATTATTTCCGATTCAGCAAAAACCGTACACATACTGCTAATCATCTGCATTTCGCCCGGCTCCTCAGCATCTCCCAGTTCACTGACGTCTAATCCCAGGGCGGTCGCCATAACCTGCAGGAAGCGTCCAGTTCCGGCAGCGCATTTATCATTCATGGCGAAATCCAAGACCTGCCCTTTTTCGCCGATACGGATAACCTTACTGTCCTGTCCGCCTATATCAATGATGGTGCGGACCTCAGGATAGAGTTCGGCTATACCCCGTGCGTGGCACTTAATCTCGGTGATTGTTTTATCGGCCTGCTCAAAGGCTACCCGGCCATAACCAGTGACATAAATTCGTTCTACTTGATCTCGCTCTATTCGTGAAGCATCAAGGAGTTGGTCGATTATCGTCTGTCCTGCCTCACGGGGACTCCATCCAGTAGGAATGATGGTCCGGTGATGGTGACCGCTGCTGATGATATAACCTTTAGCAGCCACCGAACCTATATCTATACCCATTACGATCATATTTCTACCATCTCCAGCATTGCTTCGATGCGGACTTTAAGACTTTCCAAATCCGAATTGGAGTAGTCACTTTCAAGGTGCAGATAGGGAAGTCCCTTGGACTTTACCAGTTTGCCTACTTCGAAGGCTTCAATATTATAAGTGTGGCAAGCCTGCCAGGTAAGATCGATGACTGCATCCGCCTGGAAATCATCGAGCATGCTGTCTAACAGCTCCATCCGGTAGGGATTTGGACTCATACAGGAGCAGGGGATGGCCATGTAGGTTTTGGCCAGTTCCACTATAGGATCCGTTCCCTGGATGTCAGTCTGCAGTTCCAGGGTTTTGTAGCCGGAGCAGTTTTCCATGGCCACGATATTGGCTCCCAGTTCCTCGGTCAACCGGATAACCTTTTCCGTACCCAAACCCACCGGACAGCCGGTCAGCAGCACCCGCGGCGCTTTAGTCTTCCCGTTTTTAGGCTGATTTGCAGCCTCTCGGACCAGTCCGTTCAGGTTGTCAACCATCTCCCCTTTATTGCTGCTAAAACTGCGTGACCAGGCAGCAGTGAGCATATCCATCCCGCTTAGGGGTGGCGGGTCAGCCCGGTTAAGGTCGAACATAGCTTTGATTGCCTTTTTTTCCTTGTTGATCATATCTGCCGCCGCCCATATATCTTGGTCACTGATGGTAACCTGCAGCTCTTGTTCCAAGCGGCTTCTCAAACACCGAATTTCTTCCACCCACAGATCAAATGATGCCTTGGTGTTGCTAAGGTGGGGGAGTTGCATAACATGAACCGGTTTCAGATCCCGCATGATTTCGAACATTTTCTTTTTACCGTCGCAGGTAGTCTCGCCGATGATTAAGTCGGAAAAATGGAAGAACGGGCAGGTATCCGAGACTGCAAATCCATAAGAGGACTTAACCAAGGGGCATAAATTTCGTGGCAAGGTTTCCTCCGCAACCGCAATCGGGGTCTCACTCATTCCGCAAAGCCCCACGGGAATTGCTCCAGCTGCCAGAATCAGTTCCTGCGGGCAGTACGTGCAATAAATACCGACCACTTTGAGGCCATTGTCCTTAGCCTCTTTTATACGCATCAGGTTCACTTCCCTGGCGCTGGCAAAACCTTCCATGAATTGGTCTAACATAAAACTGACTTCCCCCTTCTGCAGACGCGGTCTGCGGTACTGCTATGTTATCTCTATTTTTTATCCATCCTCAAAGCGCTGCTTCCCATACTCCGTTCGTCCGCCAAATGGACACACCGCAATACACATCCCGCAAACACTTCGCTCAATTTCAAGTCCCCACTCCTTTTTACGATTCTCCATAAAGGCGAAGCACTTGGCAGGATCCATTCTCTCACAGTCAGCTTCGCTTTCATTAAATTCGCGTCCCTTTATCGCCCCGGCAGGGCAAGCCAACTGGCATATTTGACAATTGTGGCAAGCCGATTCCATAGGTTGCCCGGTTTTCAGAGGAGCATCGGTAAGAATGGATGCTAGTCTGACTCTTGGTCCTTCATGCGTAGTAAGGAATAGACCATTCTTGCCTATCCACCCCAATCCAGCTGCTCTCGCTACTAACTTATGAGATACAAGTGCAGCCAAACGTTCCTGATATACACCGTAGGAAGCCGGGACCGGATAAGCCCTCCAGCCACTGCGCTCTAAATAATTAGCCATTTTCGCGGTGCCGGTATCCTGTAGATAGTCGATTGCATAATAGTTGTAATTATGAAAAGATAATATTTTGTCACGCTCTTGCTCCTCGATGTTATCGACAACTGCATTCGAAAGCCTAATGACCAGTGAGACTGCCCTGGGAAATTGTTTGATAAAGGGACCGCAAAAACTGTTCAAGTAGGTGTGAAAGGATGTCAGGTCGGCAAATCCACAATAATCCCAACCATGGGCAAGAGCCATATCTGTTAATCTTTTTTCTAAATGCATTATACTTTCCTCAATGCCAGTATTTTCGGCAAAGACGCTCAAAGTCTAAAAGAGTCGGCCATTTGCACAACAGCCGACTCTTTCGGTTACCCAAATTAATGCCAAGTTTCGTATTCCTTTATGTTCTCCTTGGTGACTACCGCCAAGGGACTGTTCACCTGTTTGGGAACTTCCATGCCCTGAATTGTTTTCAACGCCAAAATAATGCCCGCTTTGGCATAGGCGTCCATAGAATAGGCGATGCTTCCGTCCAATTTACCAATCTTGATTGCTTCTTTAGCCTCATTAGTAAAATCTACCCCAAAAACAAACCTGCCTTCCCGCTTACCAGCGGCAGCTAGCGCGTCAGTTGCTGCTAAGGCCATTACGTCATTACAGCAAAAGATCCCTTTTATATCAGGATTTGACTGCAGTAGGTTGGTGGTTATATTATAGGCGGTATTTCTATCCCAATTAGCCGGCTGGATGGAAACTAGATTAATCCCCGGAGTGCTTTCAAATACCTTTTTAGCCCCGGTGGTTCTACCTTCACTCTGTCCTGCTCCCGGTATTCCTTGGATAATAGCTACTTTCCCACCCTCTTTGCCAATTTTGTCAACAATGTACTGGGCGGCCTTTTCGCCTTGCTCTTCAAAATTCACTGTGATGCGGCCATCCAAATGACCGCCTGCTTGGGTAAGCGAATCCACATTAATGCCAGGCCCCAAGTTAACGACTTTAATCCCCTTATTATTGGCTGCTACTACACCAGGTACCAGATTGAAGGGCTCGATGGGAGAGACAATCAGACCCTTGTAGTCCTTGGCAACCATAGCTTGCAAGGTTTCCAATTGAGATTTGGTGTCATTTTCGGTAGGTGCCGCCATAACTTCAACCGTAACACCCAATTCCTTGGCTGCCCGCTCATAAGAATCTTTGAGTGAAACCCAATAAGGATTGGCCAGCGTGATTACCAATATGCCGATTTTCTCGCCCTGCTGAAGTTTAGGCAGGGGCTGCAACTGATCCATCAATATTTTTTCATTTTCCGCCACCTTGGCATCAGAGACAGGAGCGTTAGTGGTGGGAGCTGGAGTTTGCGCCTCGTTGGTCGTCTTGCTCCCACATCCCACTATGGACAACAAAAAGGCACCTAATAAGAATAATGCAATTATTTTTTTACTACGTTTCATCCTAATCCTCCTTCATCATATTTCCGTGTCCCGGGGCATTTCTGAGCCGCAACTCAGAAATGACAATAGCCACCAAGATTATTAGACCAATGGTAAGCTGCTGATAATAAGATGGTATGTTTAGAATTGTCAACCCATTACGTAACATCCCTAATAGCAAGCACGCCATCACAGTTCCGGTTATGCTCCCTCTCCCTCCCTTCATATCCGTACCACCCAAAACAACTGCTGCAATGGCATCCAGTTCTAACATCCAGCCTGCCAGTGGCTCAGCTGTGTTCAAACGTGCAGTCACCACCAATCCACCAATCGCGGCAGTTAAGCCTGAAATCGTGTAAACAATTGTTTTATAAGCTTTGTTTGCTATACCAGAACGCCTCAGGGCTTCCTCATTTCCGCCCAGAGCCAAGGTATAATAGCCCAGTTTGGTCCTATTGAGAACTAAGGCCCCCAGTAGGGCAAGCATTAAAGCCATAAGGATAGGTGGATTGACCGGGCCGACATGACCACTGCCCCACCAGGTAAAACTCTTGGAAAATCCGTAAATCGGTATGCCTTTGGTGAGGATTAAGGCAATGCCCCTAGTTACCGACATGGCTGCCAGGGTTACGATAAAGGGGCTGATGTTCAACTGGGAAATAAGCAAGCCATTGAACAGACCTGCCGCAGCTCCAGCAGCAAGCCCTAAGAGTATGGATGCTTCGACAGATAATCCGGAATGCAAGGCCAAAGCCATGCAGACTCCGCTCAGTGCCGTAATGGCTCCCACCGACAAATCAATCCCACTGGTACAGATGACAAACGTCATTCCCACAGAAATTATTACAAGCAGCGCACTCTGGTCCAAAATGTTGCGCCAATTCTCCCAAGTCATAAAAAACGGTGATGCCCGATCTAACAGTATAGCTAAAACAAATATGGTCAGCCCGAGTAAAATTTGGGAAAACTCCTCGTTCCACGACAATAAAAACCTTCTAATTTGCGGCATCGCTTTGCACTCCACTGAAATTTACATCCCTAGTAATCTGGGGAGCCCCCATAATCAGCTCCACAATGTGGCTGGGCTGACTTTCCCTCGTGCTGCATACTGCGGCTATCTCGCCATGGCGCAGCACACATATGCGTTCGGCTATCTCAAACACGTGATGGAGATTATGGCTTATGACTACAACTGCCATCCCTGCCCGGGCTAACTCCTGCATCAGTCTGATCACTTTGGCCGACTCCTGAACACCCAAAGCCGCGGTAGGTTCGTCAAAAATAATGACGTTTCCTCCCTGAATTATGGCCCTGGCCACCGCTAATCCTTGTCTCTGTCCTCCAGATAAAAGGCCCACCGGGGTTTTTAAGGAAGGAATGCTGACCTGCAGGCTATCCAGGACCCGACGGGCCTCCTTTTCCATTTTACCCCTGTCAATCAGCAAGCCGACCTTTACTATTTCACGGCCCAGAAATATGTTGCTCACTACGTCCCGGCAGTCAACTAAGGCCAGATCCTGGTATACTGCTGATATGCCCAGCCGGATGGCCTTAGTAGGCGATAAGTACTGATAGGAATTTTCTCCCACTTTTATGTATCCTGAATCTGGTTTAACCGCTCCGGACAGGATTTTGATCAGGGTGCTTTTTCCGGCACCGTTATCACCCACAATGGCCAATATTTCACCTGGGTAAATATCCAGACTGACATCGCGTAGGGCACTTATGTTGCCATAGGATTTGCTCAGGTGAGAAATCCGTATGACGGAACCATTGGGTTTAGTGGTCATAATTATCTCTTTTCAGCATAATCGGGTTAATGTATAATAACTATTAGGAATACATCGTATCTTAGTTTAGAATACAGCAATTATAGCTAAAATCATTTTTACCGTCAATGCCTATCGCTACACATCGGGTTCAATCAATTTTTTGGGCATTATTTTCATGAAGGAGAAAATATTATGGCTGCACAGAACGCTGCAAATTTTATCGTTGAAACAGCATTGTTGGGCCAAGGTCTGTTTTCGGTCAACAGCAACCAGATAAAAAATCTATGGCCAGACTATGCCCTCTTAACCTGGCTACAAAAAGGACGCATGGTTGTAGGATCAATTGAAGAATTTCTTCATTACAAAAATGAAACCGTATCTTGGCAAAGACTCGACGGTCTGACCCTTTATGAAGGAATGAAAGGCGGGGTTGATGGGTTTCTTACTGCCTCAGCTACTATAGTTGTTGCACGCGATTTAGGATACCCAATAGTTGTAAGCGCAGGTTTGGGGGGAATTGGAGATATTATTGAGGAACAACTTTGCTTTGACCTTCCGGCTTTGGCAGAGACCGAAATAACTCTGGTGGCAACTTCGCCCAAAGATATGCTGGATATCCCCGGAACTATAGACTGGCTACACAAAAACGGGGTAAAAACATTTGGTGTCGGCACTGAATATTGTGATGGTTACGTGTTTGTAGGCGCAAAAACGCAACTTATGCAGGGGCTGAGCCATGATGAGTTAGGCTTGATAGTTCGGGGGCATAATCTGATTTTGAATCCGATTCCCCATGAAAAAAGACTCCAAAATACTGACTACTTGCGCGAAGCCATTACCGCGGGGAAGCTTGCGGAGCAAAATGGTGAACCTTACCATCCAGCTGCTAATCGTCGCCTGGATGAACTGAGTCAGGGGTGGTCCTCGATTATCCAATTGGAATCACTTATCGCCAACACCTTAGTTGCACGCAATATTAAATTATATCCAAATCGATAGATTGATTGGCGGGTGATTTCCGTGACGGTTCTCATTTTTATTCCATTCTCCAGGGCAGTTCGGTTCCGTCTTTAAACTGGAAGATTACCTCCTGCTCGGATTTGACCACCATAGCGTTAAGGGTGGCCGCCCATATGCTCTCGTCAAATTCGGTGAGCAGCCGGTCCTGCTTGGTCAATTGTTTAATAAAGGCTTTCATTTGGCTGCGTCGGGCCTGGCGCATGGTTATATCAGTGTTTAATTCCTGCCGCCTGGTTTGCAGTTCATTGTACCTGGTCACATAT
>Ga0123335_1008372_pt1 | contig 11116 bp, 6 predicted proteins | sample BiotimSIPDNA_2_FD_89707 | JGI IMG/M metagenome (GOLD analysis project Ga0123335, IMG submission 89707) | Anaerobic biogas reactor microbial communites from Washington, USA - Biogas_R2 time_0 SIP DNA | ecosystem: Engineered > Bioreactor > Anaerobic > Unclassified | place: Washington, USA... | reverse complement strand
TTCTGGCGTGATCTGGTCGCCAATGATGTCGTTGTTGTCAACGATTGGGAAACCGCTTATTACACCAACTTCAGCGCTTCATCCGGAAAAGGGGACCAGCCGATGGTTGTATCCTACGGGTCGAGCCCGCCCGCAGAAGTGATTTTTTCTGAAACGCCGTTGGATGACGCGCCTACCACTTCAATTACGGCGGAGAACACCTGCTTCCGCCAGATTGAATTCGTTGGAATTCTCAAAGGGACAACCAACCGGGCGATGGCTGAAAAATTTATTGACTTTGTGCTCGATGTTCCCTTCCAGGAAGACCTGCCTTTGCAAATGTTTGTCTTTCCAGCCAATGTGAATGCCAAAACACCGCAGGAATTCCAGAAATACGCCCAGATTCCAGACAAACCCGCAACACTGGATTTTGCCCTGATCGCTAGGAACCGGGAAAAATGGATTCAGGATTGGACACTGGTCGTTCTGCGGTGAAATTTTGAAAAGAAACTATAAACGCGTTGACAGCCTCCTGCCCATAATATTATGGGGACTTCCGCTTGCTTTTTTATTGTTTTTTTATTTTCAACCTCTTTTTGCCAATTTCAAAGTTGCCTGGCAGGCAGCTACCCTGTCCAACTTCCTGGATAATAACTGGAAAATAATCGCCCGGCCTTTGGGGTTCACTTTTTGGCAGGCTTTTTTATCGACCCTCTTAACCATTGTGGTTGGTTTGCCGGCAGCCTTTCTGATGGCGAAATTTCGCTTTTTTGGGAAATCAATTGTCAGGATGTTGATTACCATCCCTTTCATCATGCCCACAGTTGTGGTGGCTGCTGGTTTTAATGCCCTGCTGGGACCAAGAGGATGGTTTAACCTGTTGCTGCAATCCGCTTTCGGTCTGGACCAACCCCCGATCAAGTTCTTAAACACGCTGGGAGCGATCCTGCTGGCGCATGTCTTTTATAATTCCACCGTATTCATCCGGGTTTTAAGTGTCGCCTGGGCAAAACTTGACCCCGAAATTGAATCGGCGGCACGCACACTGGGGGCTTCACCTTTTCAGGTTTTCACAAAAATTACTCTGCCATTATTAAAACCGGCTTTTTTATCAGCTTTATTGCTCGTCTTCCTGTTCAATTTCACCAGTTTCGCGGTTATTTTATTGCTGGGAGGGCCTCGTTTTTCGACCATTGAGGTTGAAATTTATATTCAAGCGCTGCATATGCTCAACCTTCCCCTGGCAGGTTCCCTTGCGGCTATTCAACTGTTTTTCACGCTGATTCTGACCATCATTTACACCCGTATGATCCAAACCAACCGCTTCGGACTGACCCCGCGCGATGAGGAGGAAGTCGCCCGACCGGTACGAAACAAGAAAGAACGCCTTTTCCTGGCGGGCATGTTGACCTGCATGCTTCTCCTTTTTGTTCTGCCGTTGATCTCACTGGTATTCAGGTCTTTTCTGTCCACCGGTTCAGTACAACCCGGAGAGGGGATTGATACACCAACATTTACGCTCGCTTACTATCAGGAATTATTTATCAATCAGCGCGGTTCGCTGTTTTACGTGCCGCCAGGGGAAGCCATTTTGAATTCATTGTATTTTGGCTTGATTACCGTAGGCATTGCCTTATCGCTTGGTTATTTGGCGGCAAAAGCGATCTCATCCGGGAGGGGGTTGGGAAAACTGCTTGACCCAATATTGATGCTGCCAATCGGTACCTCGGCGGTTACGCTGGGGCTGGGTTTTATTCTGGTTTTCAACAAGCCGCCCATCGACGCGCGCAGCTTTCCTTTCCTGGTGCCTATCGCGCATTCGCTGGTGGCAATGCCCTTTGTGGTGCGAATTTTGCAGCCGATGATCAGCGCCATTCCGCCTCAGTTGAAACAAGCCGCCCAGGTTTTGGGGGCGTCGCCGTGGAAGACATTCTGGCAGGTCGAGTTTCCAATCCTCTTTAAAGGTTCTGTCTCAGCCGCTTTGTTTGCCTTTACAATATCTTTGGGAGAATTTGGCGCGACAACTTTTATATCCAGACCGGAAACGCCAACCATTCCGATTGCAATTTATCGTTTCCTTTCCCAGCCGGGAAGTTTGAATTACGGGCAGGCGATGGCGATGTCCACCATTTTGATGGCGATCTGCGCGCTGGCGATCATATTGATCGATCGGTTGGATCTGCCCAAAATCAACGAATTTTAAAGAGTTAATCATGCTGACGGTAAAGAACCTTTTCAAAGATTATGAAAACAAACCATTGCTGAATGGAGTCAGTTTTTCGATTGAACAGGGAGAGACGGTTTGTCTTTTAGGAAGATCGGGCAGTGGTAAAAGCACGATTCTGCGAATCATCGCCGGAATCGAACAACCGGAATCCGGTGAAGTTTTCTGGAACAATGAATACATAAACAATGTCCCGGTACATCAGCGTCAATTTGGTTTTATGTTTCAGGACTACGCCCTTTTTCCGCATAAAAATGTCTATCAAAACGTCGCCTTTGGATTGGAAATGAAGAAGACCCCGCGCGAAAAGATTGACGCGATGGTCAAAGCGGTGCTGGAAAAGGTGAAAATGGAATCATTTATTCAGCGCAAGGTGGCTGATCTTTCAGGAGGGGAACAGCAGCGGGTGGCTCTGGCACGGGCGCTGGCGCCTCAACCGCGATTATTGATGCTCGATGAACCACTGGGCGCGCTGGACCGTAATTTACGGGAGGAATTGCTGCAAGAATTGCGTGAATTACTGCGTGAGAGTGACATCCCGGCAATTTACGTTACCCATGATCAGGAAGAGGCTTTCACCATTGGTGACCGCTTGCTATTGCTGCATGATGGCAAAATTGTCCAGGACAGCCCGCCGGATGAGGTTTATCACCATCCCAATAATGAGTGGGTGGCGCGCTTTATCGGGTTATCCAATATCCTGGACGCGGAAGTGCTGGCAACCAACCCCTACCGCGTTGATTCGGAGATTGGGGAATTTACCCTGGTTGCGCAGGTCGGGGATGATTTCAAACCCGGCGAATCGGTAATCCTGCTTCTCAGACCGGATGCAGCCAGAGTTGGTGAGAAAGGGGAGTACCCGCTCGCCGCGAAAAAACTGGACCAGGTCTTTTTAGGGCTTCAATGGTCAATCAAAGTAAAAATTAAGGATCGGGTGTTTACTTTTTATGTCGAAAATGCTCCACCGGCGGAAGATTCGGTATCGCTGGCTTTTGATCCGCGGCAGATGAATGTTCTAAGGAGAGATGATGAATAGCATTCAGGTTGTCAAGCTGAAAGCGAATGGAGAGATTTCCTGGAAATATCCTGCCAGCGTGGTTCTGCGCAGTGACCGCCTGATAGTTCTGAAATCAACTTTCGACCATGAGGATGTTGGATTTTTGGATGTTGTTTTACAACACGGGGATTACTCTCAGGAATATTTTTTCAATGATCGCCGCTACACGATTTTTGGAATTCGCGACCGCGAAAACCACCAATTGAAAGGCTGGTATTGTGATATTTGCCAACCAGCGGAATTTTACGACCACAAAATTGTTTACCGTGATCATGCGCTGGATCTATGGGTTTATCCGGACGGCAGAATGGAAGTGATGGACCAGGATGAATTCGATCAGCTTGATTTGAGCGAGGAAGAAAGACAGCTTGATCTTAAAAGCCTGAACGACCTGAAAGAAAATTTCTTCAATATTTTGAAAACTCTGCCAAAGATAGCAGAAGAAACCTGATCATGTTTGGTCAGGTAACAAAATTCTTCCATTAATAACTTGTTTAAGGCTTCATCTGCCAGGCTGGCTGCATTTCCGCCGAGCCCGGACTTTGCGTCAGGTTGGTCTGGTTTTTCCCATCAATATCCATAATGTAAATTTCCAAATTTCCATCACGGTTGCTCTCAAAAAGGATCCAGGTTGAATCCGGAGACCAGGCGGGATAAAGATCGAAGGTGGTTGTTGTCAGTCGCTTTACTTCCAACCCAAAGGATTTAACGCGGGTCAGAAAGATATCCTGAGTTCTTCCCTGAACGTTGGTGTAAGCCATCCAGGCACCGTCAGGTGACCAGGCAGGGTCACCGATGAAGGTTATACGCATGTAAAACATATCCCGCTCAAGATCAGCAAAATCGTTGGCGGGGTCGCGCATCCATAGATAACGCAAGCTGGCGGAAGGCATAACAAAAACCAGCCGGTCCATCATGGGAGACCATTCGGGGGAAAATTCCTGTTTATCGCCGCTGATGCGGGTCAGCTCGCTCCCATCCGGTCTGACAACCATCAATTGCTTGATGCCGTCGCTGCGGTTATCCGTGGTGAAGGCAATCCATTGTCCATCCGGAGACCAGGCGGCTTCGGTTTGGTTGCCGGGGATGGTGATGACATTGGATAGATTCGAACCATCGGGTTCGATGGTGTAAAGGTCGATTTTATTGACCGGATCAAGCGTATCGGCTGAGAAAATGATTTGGCTCCCATCCGGCGACCAGTTCGGGTAATATTTACTGCCGGCGTCGAAGGTCAGTTGTTTTTGCTCACCAGCAACCAGGGTGCCATCCTCCTTCTGAAAGACCTTCATAGTCCAGATCTGGAAGGTTTCGCCATCTCCAGCGTTACTGACATAGGCGACCAATCCATCTCTGCCGATAGAGGGTAAAGCGACGGTTGGCACGGCAGTGGGTACCGCGGTTGGTATTTCAGTCGGTTCCGCGGTAGGTTCTTCCGTCAATACAGCCGTCTCCGTTGGCAACACATCGACAACAGGCAAATCCGTTGGCTTTTCGGTGGCGATAATGTCCAGCGCGCTTGTTTCCGTAATCGAACCGACGACCATTGTAGCAGGAGCGGGTGTTGCTAATTTTGAGAGAATGGATTTGAATAAAAACCAGCCACCGCCAAGAAGACCAATACCTAAGAGCAGCACAACGGGAATCAGCCATACGAAGCCGCGCTTCTTTTTCGGTTGTGGTTGGGATATGGGTTGGACGGGCGGTACATAGGCTGGGGGTTTCCCGGCACCTGCTAAGGGGGGTGGCGTGGAGGAGATACGGGTGGATTCACTGCTGGCGGGTGGTTTTACCGGTTGGGTCGGTTTGGAGAACCCGACCAGCGTTTCATCCGTTTTTGAAGCGGAGGATTGTGCCAGATCCTGTACAAAATCCTGAACCGAAGGATAGCGATCCTCGGGTTTGATTGACATGGCTCTTTCAATCGCTTGTTCGATATGTGGCGGAACGTTGGGATTTAGGGTGTGAATCGGCGTCAGCGTCGCCTGGCCTAGCAGCCGTTCCACCGCGTCGACTGGTTTTTCGTTGGTCAGCAAGTTGTAAAGCGTAGCGGCAAAACCAAATTGATCGGAGTAATGACCGGTCCTGCCGGATCCGTATTGTTCCGGCGGAGAATAACCCGGGGTCAACCCCTTGGCGCCCGTGGATGTTTCCTGGGTTTGCTCGGCGGACTTGGCGATGCCGAAATCAACCAGGATGACCTCTCCCCGTGGCGTGATTTTGATGTTGCCCGGTTTGATATCGCGGTGGATAACAGGCGGCTCCTGTGAATGGAGGTAGGAGAGGGCTTTTCCAAGCTGCTTTGCCCAATAAATCACCTTTTCATTAGGCTGAATGCCTTCGCGTTTTACAATCGTCCCCAAATCTTCACCGGGGATGAAGTCCATCACCAAAAACTGGCTTTCTTCGATGACGAAATAATCGATAACGCGCGGCAGATTAGGATGCCTTAACGCAGCCAGAAGGCGGGCTTCCTGGAGGAATTGTTCTCTGCCCTCCTGGCGTGGATTCTGGTTGATTTTTACGGCGACTTTGGTTTGTAAGACAGTATCCAGAGCGAGATAAACAGCCCCCATGCCACCCTTGCCAAGCTGATCCTCGATTCGGTAACGGTCACGCAAAAAGGTGTTGTATTCTAAATTCATATCAATAATAACTCCCGGAAAACGATAAAAACAATCGCTTAAGTGTATGCGATAATTGCCCGATTTGCAAACTTAATTGGAGGGACTGTTGTGAGGGGGATTCGTTGTCAGATTGAAGAAAATATTATATGATTAGAGGCGAACATATTTTTCATATTCCACATCGTAATCCTTGAAAAGTAAAGCCATATGTCCAACTTTCCGGCCTGGTTTAACAGAGCGTACAAACGATGGAGCCGATCCCAGGCGGGAGAGGAAGATTTCATAGCCTTTTGCGATCTGTTAGGCTATCCACCTTCCAAGGTATTGGGCTGGTTGCATGGCGAGTTTATTCCTGAAGGTCCAGAAATTCTGAGTATTGCGGGGACACTCGGAACTGAGGCTTATTAAACCCTTGGTCTTCCTACAGTGGATCCTGAATTAATGAAGATTTATCATGCCTTCTCTCATTTGCATGGTGAGTTTCGAAGTCGCTTGGCTCAGGCACTTTGGGAAGCAGAAAAAGAAATGAAAGAAGGGTATCTCAGCTAGTTCGCCGGATGCAGGGGGAATACTAAGTGCCACATTTACCAAATGGGGCATTGCGCCAAACCCAAAGCAATAATCCAGAATTTCATTGCTTATTTGATTAGCAACTATCAATAATGAGTATATAATTTCTTTATACTCATTATTTTGATTTAAAAGAAGGTACTATGGACGACTTTCCACAAGTACTAACGATTGAAGAAGCATCAAAATACCTTCGCATACCTCTCTCCACACTTTATAAACTTGCGCAGGATGGAAAAATACCATGCCAAAAAGTTGGAAGGCATTGGCGATTTAGAAAGGAAACAATCGATAACTGGTTGGATGAAAGATTGGTTTTACCAAACAAGCCTGCTTCAAATCAGTCGTAGAAAAAAGGTATTGATGTTATGAATAGATGTTTTCAACACACATTGCATTTTGATAAATAACCCAACAGGGGGGACTAAATGAATGTATTTGACCTTCGCAGCTCACTAATTGAAGATTATTCATCTTACATTTCCAGTTTTATTCGAATACGTGATCCAAAAATAAAGGACTACGTAGATCAGAGCATTGATCAGGGTTTATTATGGCCGGATCCTCTAATTCAACTAAACCCCACCTTTGAACCTGGAAAATGGATTGATGACCTAAGTAATGAAGGTGTTCTGCACAAAGAGTGCAAACGGATATTTCGTCGCAAACAAGCACCTGATGATTTCGGTCAGCCGTTACGTTTGCACAAGCATCAGGAAGATGCCATCAGAAAGGCCCGAGAAGGTCAAAACTATATTCTTACAACAGGAACTGGATCTGGAAAAAGCCTCGCATATATCATCCCAATAGTCGATTACGTACTGCGTAATGGTAGTGGCAAGGGAATTCAGGCAATCATCGTTTATCCTATGAATGCACTGGCGAACAGTCAGAAAGGCGAATTGGAGAAATTCCTTAAATACGGTTTTCCAGATGGAAAAGGCCCAGTCACCTTTGAACGGTATACCGGCCAGGAAAATGACCAGGAAAAAAAACGCATCATGTCGAATCCTCCGGACATCTTGTTGACTAACTATGTCATGTTGGAATTGATCTTGACTCGCCCTGAAGAGCGAGAGACTTTGGTTAATGCTGCGCAAGGATTGAAATTCCTGGTACTTGATGAGCTGCATACCTACAGAGGACGCCAAGGAGCAGATGTATCAATGCTCGTTCGGCGAGTGCGAGAAGCTTTACATGCCAACCACTTACAGTGTATAGGCACTTCGGCTACTCTTTCAGGTGCAGGTAGCCTAGAACAGCAACGTGTTGAAGTTGCCAATGTTGCATCAATATTATTTGGGGATACAGTTAATGCTGAAAGTGTTATTGGAGAAACTCTTCGTCGGGCAACAAAAGAGAATCTACTTACTGATGAGTTATTTATTTCTGAACTTAAATTGAGTATCCAAAATCTCGATTTGCCAAACACGTATGACGAGTTTACTCACCACCCCCTGGCAAGCTGGGTTGAGAGCAGACTTGGATTAAGAACTGATAAAGAAAGCGGTCGCCTGGTACGCGCCCTTCCAAAAGGCTTAACAGGTAACGACGGGGCTGGGCATGAATTAAGTCTCCTTACCGGATTGCCGGAAGAAATTTGCGTTCATGCGCTTCAGGCTATTCTGTTAAAAGGGTATTCGATTGCTAATCCGGAGACAAATTTTCCAGCTTTTGCATTCCGATTACATCAGTTCATAAGCCGTGGAGATACGGTTTATGCATCAATTGAAACAGAAGCGGATCGTTACATCACCGTATATGGACAAAAATTCGTTCCTGGGGAACGAGAAAAGGTATTACTACCCCTGGCATTTTGCCGGGAATGTGGTCAAGAATATTATGTTGTAAGACGGAGTAGAGATCAAGAGTGTGGAAATGAAATATTTATTGCACGTGAGTTTAATGAAAACAAAAAAACCGATGGTGGTGAACCAGGATTTCTCTACCTAAACCAGGATAATCCCTGGCCAGAAGATAATTATGATGCTATTGACCGCCTTCCAGATGATTGGCTTGAAGAAAGTAATGGTGAGTTGGCAATCAAGAAAAGCCAACGTAAAAACCTACCCGAAGTAGTCAGGATCAGTCCGGATGGAAAAAAAGGTGAAACGGGTCAAAGAGTAGCTTATTTGAAAGCACCTTTCCGCTTCTGCCTCCATTGCGGAGTCTCTTATGGAGCTCGCCAATCCTCTGATTTTGCAAAACTTACCGAACTCAGTTCGGGTGGTCGCTCCACAGATACAACCATTCTCAGTATGTCTCTTATTCGTCGGTTGAGAAATGATCAGGACTTGCAGCAAAAGGCTAGAAAACTTCTCAGCTTCACCGATAACCGTCAGGATGCATCGCTACAAGCTGGCCATTTTAATGATTTCGTAGAAATTGCGTTGTTGCGTTCAGCCTTGTATCGAGCAGTGAAAGCAAACGAGCAAACAGGAATTTCTCATGATGTCTTGACGATGAAGGTTTTTCAATCTTTAGACCTTCCAGTCGAGTACTATGCCAGCGATCCTGAAGTTCGCTTTGCTCAGAAGGCCGAAACTGACCGCGCCTTACGTGAGGTTTTAGGATACAGAATCTACCGTGATCTAAAACGTGGATGGCGCATTACTTCTCCAAATCTTGAGCAATCAGGTTTGCTAAGAATCGAATATGCATCTTTAGATGAACTATGCGCTGCGGAAGACGTTTGGCGAGATACGCATGAGGCACTTACTTCAGCAACCCCCGAAACCAGAATACGAATCGCGAAAGTTTTATTAGATTACATGCGTCGTGAACTGGCGATCAAGGTTACCTACCTCGATCAGGGAGCCCAAGAAAGTTTACGACAGCTAAGCAGTCAACGCTTGATTGCTCCCTGGGCAATGGATGAAAATGAGATACTCGAGCATTCTTCTATTTTATTCCCCCGACAAAAGCTGGGTGACCAAGATGAATATGGCGGAAATCTTTACCTCTCACCCAGGGGTGGATATGGACAATTCCTACGTAGGAACACGACCTTCCCAGAATATCACGATCACATCTCTTTAGATGACACCGAAGAAATCATCGATCAAATCCTCAACAGCCTACGTATCGCAGGCTTAGTGGAGAAGGTTGTCGATGAAAAGAATGATGTCGGTCATAAACCGGGCTACCAGTTACTCGCTTCAGGGATGATCTGGAAAGTTGGAGATGGAATACTCGCTTTTCACGACCCGATCCGTGTTCCACGTATGCCTGAGGGAGGCGGTAAGACGAACGAGTTTTTTGTGAATTTTTACCAAACAGTAGAGAAACAAGTCTTTGGTATCGAGGCTAGAGAACATACTGCTCAAGTACCCTCGGCTCAACGCGAAGAAAGAGAGGAAAGGTTTAGAACAGGAGATTTACCGATTCTTTATTGTTCGCCGACTATGGAGCTTGGGGTCGATATCTCTGAACTTAATGCTGTTAATATGCGCAACGTTCCCCCCACTCCTGCCAATTATGCACAACGAAGCGGCCGCGCGGGAAGAAGTGGTCAACCAGCTTTGGTATTTACTTATTGCACAATTGGAAGCTCGCATGACCAATATTATTTTAAACGTCCTGAATTAATGGTTTCAGGCGCTGTAAGCCCACCCAGGATCGATATGGCGAATGAAGATTTGATACGCAGCCATGTACAGGCTATTTGGCTGGTTGAATCCGGATTGAGCCTCGGCACCTCATTAAAAGATTTACTTGATCTTTCTCAACCAATTGATTTGCCATGTAATGAAATTGTTCAGGAAGCTTTAAATTCGATGGGTTATCGTAAGAAAGCAAAAATAAAAGCTCATAAAATTCTACATGACATCGAAACGGAATTAAACCAGACGGATTGGTGGAATGATGGATGGCTGGATACTGTCCTCAACCAAATTGACCTTCAATTTAACCAGGCGTGTGAAAGATGGCGAAATCTGTATCGAACTGCCATGAATCAGCTTCATGTACAGCATGAGGTTATCAAAGACGCGAGCCGAACAAAACGTGATAGAGATCAGGCTCAGCGTTTATATCAGGAAGCAAAAAGCCAATTAGATATCCTGACCGATACCGAAAATATCATGCAATCGGATTTTTATCCATATCGCTATTTTGCCAGTGAAGGATTCTTACCGGGTTACAGCTTCCCCAGATTACCTCTCTCGGCGTTTATTCCAGCAAGGCGTATACGTAAACAGGATGATGAATTTCTTTCACGCCCTCGCTTTCTGGCTATTTCAGAATTTGGACCGCGTTCAGTCATTTATCATGAGGGTTCACGTTATATTATCAACAAGGTCAACTTAACCGTTTCAGACACCGGTGAGAAAGTCGCTGTACAACGCGCCAAACAATGTCCAGTTTGTGGTTACTTACACCCAATCACTGAGGGGGATGGACTGGATCGTTGCGAGTTGTGTGATTCGTTATTGGAAGCTCCAATTAATAATCTTTTTCGCTTGCAAAATGTTTCAACCAAAAGAAGGGATCGAATCTCCTCGGATGAAGAAGAAAGATTACGACATGGATTTGAATTGCAAACAGCTATTCGCTTTGCTGATCATGGCGGGATTGTTTCCGCCCGAAATGCAGAAATTTGGCAATACCCTGAAGGCAGGGATGGAGAGGGGGAATTATTAGGGCAATTAACTTATGGTA
>Ga0123335_1008367_pt1 | contig 11120 bp, 11 predicted proteins | sample BiotimSIPDNA_2_FD_89707 | JGI IMG/M metagenome (GOLD analysis project Ga0123335, IMG submission 89707) | Anaerobic biogas reactor microbial communites from Washington, USA - Biogas_R2 time_0 SIP DNA | ecosystem: Engineered > Bioreactor > Anaerobic > Unclassified | place: Washington, USA... | reverse complement strand
CTGCATCCTAAAACAGATGAGCATGACTTCATGTTCAAGATGGAGCACGCACGCAAGTTCCTGCTTAAAGGTGACAGGGTAAAAGCGACTGTAGTGTTCAGGGGAAGAGAAATAACGCACATCGATTTTGGCAGAGCGGTTCTCGAACGTCTTGATGGACATCTGGCTGATCTGGCTCAGGTTGAAATAAATGCAAAGATGGAAGGACGGAACATGATTTCGATTTATGTTCCCGATAAACTTAAAGTCAAGGAAGCTCTTCGAAAGATTGAAGCAGAGCGCAAAAAAGAAGAAAATCAGAGGGCTGAAGAAAACAGTCCTCAGGGAAATATTACAGAATAACGGGAGTAAATCATGCCGAAAATGAAAAGCCGCAGTTCAGCTCGTAAACGTTTCAGCCTGACTGCAAACGGGCACGTAAAGAGAGGGAAGGCATTCAAGAGCCATATCCTGAACAAGAAAACCAGAAAACGCAAACGTAATCTGAGACAGACCACTCTGGTGTATGAGGGAGTGGAGAAAAAAGTACGTACGATGATTGAGGTTTGACAAGGCGAATTTTTAGAATTAGTAACCCTGGAATGAGTCCAGTTTAGAAGATTACCCCAGTCAAAGCGCAGCCGCATGAAGAATGCAGTATCAGGGCTGGGTATCTTTAGATCAGGAATAACTGATTTATTTACATAAAAGGAGTTTGATATGCCGAGGGCAAAGAATCGTGTAGCCTCACGTGCAAAACGGAAGAAATTACTCAGTCAGACCGCTGGTAATTTTAACAAGAGGAATAATTGTTATTCCATAGCCAAAGACACTTACCTCAGGGCGGGTGTGTATGCTTACCGTGATCGTAAACAGAACAAACGCAATTTCCGTTCACTCTGGATCATGCGCATTAACGCTGCGGCACGGCTTAACGGAATGGCTTACGGAAAGTTTATTTCCGGCTTGAAGGCAAAGGGTATTGAGCTTGACAGGAAAAGCCTGGCACATCTGGCTCTTCATGAACCCAATGCATTCAAGGTGCTTGTTGAAACAGTTAAGGTCTGAGTTTTCTGTAGTCAAACCAGATAATCATATACCGCTCATCTGGTGCAACTGTTTCATAAAACAGTTGAACTATGTGTAGTGTATTTATTTCCTGATTGTTTCTAGTAGTTTTTTTTTCTGTTTTCAGTCAAACTCCGGAAATGAATTTCCGGAATAGGTCGAAGGAACAAATGGCATCTGATAATAGCGGCATGAACAGTGCGGTCTCTTCTCTGGACCGGATTCGCCGTGAAGCTGAAGCGGAACTTCTGTCGGTTTGTGATGAAGCAACGGCTGAGAGCTTCCGTATAAAATACCTGGGTAAAAAGGGACTTCTGCGCGAGCTTCTAAAAAACGTCAAGGACATTCCTGAAGAGCAGCGCAGAGAGTACGGGGCTGCTGCAAATCAGCTTCGTGCCGATATCGAGCAGAAATTCGATGCGGCACCCTGGGGCAAAATAGAGCAGAAAACAGCCGAATCGTTCGATCCTGGAATGCCAGGATTTCCCTTTCCCCACGGCAGCATTCATCCACTGATCCATATTCGCAATCAGATCCGTGATATTTTCCTCAGTATGGGTTTTACAATTTCATACGGGCCCGATATTGAAAGTGATTACTATAATTTTGAGGCATTGAATACTCCTAAGCACCATCCTGCCCGTGATATGCAGGATACTTTTTACATTTCAGAATCGGTTCTTCTTCGCACACATACTTCACCGGTTCAAATACGGGTGATGGAAAAGCAGAAACCTCCTATTCGCAGCATAATGCCGGGGCGGGTTTACAGAAACGAGGAGATCAGTGCAAGAAGCTACTGCCTTTTTCATCAGATTGAGGGACTTTATGTCGATGAGGGAGTGAGCTTTGCAGATCTGAAAGGAACTCTACTTGCTTTTGCAAGGAGATTCTTTGATGAAAAGACCAAAATAAAAATTCGCCCCAGCTTCTTCCCGTTCACAGAGCCCAGTGTTGAAATAGACGTGGAATGCTTCCTGTGCAAAGGTGTCGGGTGCAGCATCTGCAAACGGAGCGGATGGCTTGAGATACTCGGGGCCGGAATGGTGCATCCTAACGTCTTCAAGAGCGTTGGTGTTGACAGCGAAAAATATACCGGGTTTGCATTCGGAATGGGCCTGGAAAGAATCGCGCTGCTTAAGTACGGTATTGATGATATTCGCCTTTTTTACGAAAATGACGCGCGCTTTTTAAATCAGTTCTGATTTCTAATTTAAAAGATACATCATTTATGAAAATCGTATATAGCTGGTTGAAAGATTTTGTCGACATCGATGTGCCGGTGGAAGAGCTTGCCGACGCGCTTACCGCTGCCGGTCTGGAAGTGGCTTCCATTCAGAAATTCAGCATTCCTGAAGGTGTTAGAGTTGCCAGAATCGTTGAACGTGAAAAACATCCCGGTGCCGACAAACTCTCGGTTTGTAAAGTTGATGCAGGTGGCCCGGAGCCCCTGACTATCGTTTGTGGTGCACCAAACGCCAGAGCCGGCCTGTTAACCGCTCTTGCTACTATAGGAACCACCCTGGGACCCGATTTTACAATAAAAAAAGCAAAACTGCGCGGTGTTGAATCTTCTGGAATGCTCTGTTCGCAAAGGGAACTGGGCCTCTCAGAGGATCATAGCGGCATAATGGAACTCCCTGAAGATTTCAAAGTGGGTGAGAAGCTTTCAGCTTATTATCCTGACGATTCTATCGTTGAAATCGAGATTACCCCTGACAGGGGTGACTGCCTCAGTGTTCTTGGTGTAGCACGCGAAGTGGCTGCAAGATATGGCCTGCCACTTAAAAACACAGCTCTTTTTCCAGTAGAAAAATCAGAAGATCAGATTCAGAAGTCAATCTCTGTTGAAATCGAAGCCCCTGAGGGATGTCCAAGATATACCGGAAGACTTATCAGGGGAGTAAAGATCGCTCCTTCTGAAGAATGGATGCAGAGAAGACTCTCACTTGCCGGCCTGAGGCCGATTAATAACATCGTTGATATCACTAATTATATACTGCTTCATTTCGGTCAGCCGATGCATGCTTTTGATTACTCAAGCGTCACTGACAAAAAGATCAGGGTAAAGAGAGCCGGAAAAGAACAGACATTCAAAACCCTTGAGGGTATTGAGCGGAAACTGATTGCTGATGACCTTTTAATATGGGATGGCAGCAGGCCTGTTGCACTTGCAGGTGTGATGGGCGGTGCCGGTTCTGAAATCAAGGAAAACACCACAGACGTTTTTCTGGAGTGTGCTTATTTTGATCCGGTCACAGTGCGCAAAACATCAAAGCGCCTGGGGCTCTCGACCGATTCATCTTACAGGTTCGAGCGTGGGGTGGATCCTGCACAGGGTTTAACAGATGCTCTTGATACCGCTGCTGAACTGGTCCGGAAAATGGCCGGTGGAGAGGTGGTGTCAGGGCGTATCGATGAGAACCCGGGGAAGCGGAAGCTTGTACCAAGAGAGGTCAGGATCAGGCCATCGCGGGCATCGAAGGTTCTCGGTATTAAATTTACAGATCAGCAGGTATACACATTCCTTGACTCTCTGGGAATGGAGTGCAGGAAAGAATCTGATGATTCCATTCACTGCAGGGTACCTCTTTACAGGCATGATATTGCCCTGGAGGAAGATCTTATTGAAGAGGTTGGCCGGATGTATGGGTACGATAACATTCCTGTTGCCACTAATGCATCGGTTTCACTTTACAACAAACTTCCCTCTGTTGAGAGAATCACCGATAAGATCAGATCAGCACTCAGCCACTTTGGTTTTAATGAAATCCTGACCAACAGCATGTGTTCAGCAGCAAAGAGAGATCTGCTGACACCGGATAAGCTGCCGGTGAAAATCCTCAATCCCCTGAATCCGGACATGGCTCTGATGAGGACTACCCTCTCAGGGAGCATGCTGGAAGTAATCGCCTACAATCTGAACCGTAAAAATCAGAATAACCATTTTTTTGAAATAGGGAAGAGCTTTGAGATAAAAGAAGGTGGTGAAATAGTTGAACACGATATTCTGGGGATCGCAATCGAGGGAAACTATTGGGGCACCACATGGAATACTCCAGCATTAAAAAATAACTTTTTTGTTTTAAAGGGAGTGCTGGAAGCCTTTACTGCTCACTTAGGAATTAACTCATTAAAATTTTCTTCAACTGCCCCTGAGAGCTCAGTCTATGAAGGTGAGACAGCCAGTCTGGATGGAGAGCTCATGAATGGCACCGCCGGGCGGATTTCGAAGAGGGTCTGTGAGTATTTTGATATAAAGTCGACTGTTTATTATGCCGAATTGGACATTACTGCACTGATGCATACCTATCTTTCACAGCCTGCATACAGTCCGTTGCCAAAGTTTCCTGCATTGGAACGGGACTTCAGCTTTGTAATGCCGGAGCAGATAAGCGCACTGGCCATTACAGAAGAGATTAACCGGATATCGCCACTGGTGGAAGAAGTTGTCCCGTTTGATATCTTCAGAGGTGAAAAACTGGGAGCCGGGCGTAAGAGTATTACGTTTGGTGTCAAACTCCGTTCACCAGAGAGGACCCTTACTGAGAAGGAAGCGGAAGGGGTCTGTACAGCGATTGTTTCGGCGATTGAGGCTAAATTCGGGGCGAATCTGCGTACATAATAATAGTTGACTTTTCGGGTTGAGTATTGTAGGATTTACTGCAATGTAAATAACTGTCGGCTTTTATTATACTCAAAATGTATATTAAAAAACAGATCAGTGACACATAAATGGCTGTTTTTAGTAGTGTTGTAAGTCTGCAGTTTAAAGTATCTCTTTAACAAAACCATCAGGTTTTTTCAGTATAGAACTAATGGAAGGAGTTTTATCTTGTCTGTTGAATTTCTTAACGAGTTGGAAAATAAAGTCAGTGCGCTGATCACTACCCTGGATAGTGTGCGTCAGGAGAATGCCAGACTGAAACAGGAAGTAGAAGAGAGTGGCAGTATGGCACAGGAGATTGAGTCGGAAAATACCCGATTAAAGAAAGAATTAGAGGCTCTGAGGGCAGATTCTCAGAGTAATCAGGATAAGATGAATATGGCCGCGGAGAGGATTCAAGGCCTTCTTTCCAGGCTGGATACGGCGGTTCAGCAGTAGTGTAGTTTTGTAGTGGTTCGGGGGGTTTATGAGCACGTCTATGGAGAGCGTTCGTGTCGTTATCTTTGGTGTTGAGTATTCAATCAAAGCTGATGTCGACATTGAAACAACCAGGCAGATCGCTCGGTACGTCAATTCAAAAATGGCTGAAATTCATGAAAATACGGCATCAAGGGATCATATGAAAATCGCAGTGATGTCAGCTTTGAACATTGCCGGGGAGTATTTCGAATATAAAGCCAAATATGAAGAAGGTGCCAGGAAATTAGAAGAACTTCAGGAAAAATTAGCATCGTTGAGCAAAAAAGTTGACGGTGTACTCGGTTGTTAGAATAGGCGCCCGCGTCCGATCTCCTCAATAGACCTGCATGCTGAGACTTATCAGCCACCCGTACCCTTTATACAAAACAGTGCCGCAATCTGTAAAACGAGAGACACTGGAATGGATTAGATTCCGTTCCGTTTATATACATTCAGCAACTTACAGGAGGTTTTGATGAGTACACCACTCATTTTAATCATAATAGGGATAGTGTGTGTAACAACAGGTTTTGCTGCCGGTTTTTTCTGGCAAATAATTACCGACAAAAAGTACAAAGAAAAAAGGCAGCAGGAGGTTCAGAAAGATGCTGAGCGGATCATAAAGGAAGCTCAGAAAGATGCTGAACTGCAGAAGAAGACAGCGATTCTGGAAGCCAAAGACGAATGGTTCAGAGCGAAATCAGAGTTCGAAAAAGAGGCTGCAAAAACAAGGGACGCAATCAGGCAGGATCAGCAGAGAATAAAAGAGATGGATCTGGATCTGGCGCGTCGTGATGAAACAATAGGGAAAAGAGAAACAGAGTTTGCTGCCAGAGAGAGTTTCCTGAATTCAAAAGAAAAGACCCTGCGCACTAAAGATAACGAGCTCACTCGTCTTATCGGGCAGGAAAATGAGAAGCTTGAAAAGATCTCTCATATGACTCAGGCAGATGCAAAAAAGATGCTGCTTGAAAATCTGGAAAGTCAGGTGCGCTATGAATGTGCACAGATGATTAAAGAGATTAAGGATCAGGCAAAATCTGAAGCTGAGCGGGAATCAAAGGAGATTATTCTTCAGGCTATTCAGCGCTGTGCCGCTGATACAACTGTGGAATCGACTGTTTCGGTCGTACATCTTCCAAACGATGAGATGAAGGGACGAATCATCGGTAGAGAGGGACGCAACATCAGGTCGTTTGAAGAGGCTACAGGAATCGATGTTATCGTTGACGATACACCGGAAGCAGTGATTCTGTCGGGTTTTGATCCGATAAGACGTGAAGTCGCCCGCCTTGCGCTTGAAAAATTGATTCAGGATGGAAGAATACACCCCGGCCGTATCGAGGAGCTTATCAAGAAGAGCGAGAAAGAGCTCGAAAAGATAATGAAAGATGCGGCTGAAGAGGTAATTTTCGAGCTGGATGTCCATGCGTTGAAACCGAAGATGGTAGAGATGCTTGGAAGGCTCAAATACCGCACTTCCTATGGTCAGAATGTCCTTCAGCATAGTAAAGAGGTTGCTATTCTTGCCGGTCTGATGGCTTCTGAGCTTGGTCTTGATCCCAAGATTGCAATCCGTGCCGGATTGCTTCATGATATCGGAAAATCTATTGACAGAGAAACAGAAGGAACACACTCAGAGCTGGGTGCCGAACTGGCATCTAAAAACGGCGAAAATGATATCATCAGCAACGCCATCGCAGCTCACCATGAAGACGTGCCGCCAATTTCTGTTTATCCGATTCTCATACAGGCTGCAGACACGATCTCCAGCACCAGGCCGGGGGTACGCCGTGAGACTCTTACCAATTATATCAATCGCCTCACAAAACTTGAGGAGATTGCAGATTCATTCAGAGGCGTCTCCAAGACCTACGTTATCCAGGCCGGACGTGAGATTCGCTGCATAGTTGAACCTGAGCAGATCAATGATGCTCAGGCTGAGGAGCTTGCAGGACAGATCGCAGTGAAGATTCAGGATGAGATGGAGTATCCGGGACAGATAAAGGTGACAATAATCAGAGAGAGCAGATATACTGAGTACGCCAAGTAAGATCTGTGTTTCATCTGGAATTGATTTACTGGGACCGGAGGCTGTAAGCCTCCGGTTTATTTTTATTTAAGAATGCGATTCCTGCTGATTAAAAATTTTCCTTATAAATACAATACAGCCGTTTAGATTATAATCATGAGAATACTTTTTATAGGTGACATATTCGGCAATACCGGAAGACGGGTGCTTGCAGAGTGCCTGCGGACAATAATCGAAGGAAAAAAGATTGATGTCTGCATCGGGAATGGTGAAAATGCGGCAGGCGGCCGCGGGCTGACCAGTAATCTTTTTAAAAAGCTGCGCAAGTACGGTCTGGATATAATAACCGGCGGTAACCACTCTTTTTCCATACCCGACAGTGATATTGAATTTATGGAGAATGAACGCGTTCTAAGGCCACTGAATTTCCCGCCCGGTAATATAGGCAGGGGAGCCACCGTAATCACCATTCCGGATGGAAGATCGATCGGTGTGATCAATCTTCAGGGAAGAACATTCATGCATGAGGCCCTGGACTGCCCTTTCCGAACAGGCAAAGCCGCAATAGAAGAGATGCGAAAGTCAACACCGATTATAGTGGTTGATTTTCATGCTGAAGCTACAAGCGAAAAACTTGCGTTCGCAAATTATGTTGACGGCACAGTAAGTGCAGTTCTGGGAACTCACACCCATGTGCAGACCAGTGATGAAAAAGTTCTTAAGGGCGGTACCGCGTACATAAGCGATGCCGGTATGACAGGACCGGAGGATTCTATTATAGGCATGCAGAGAAAACAGGTGATTCGTCGATTTCTGATGCAGACACCGGTAAGGTTTGAACCTGCGGAAGGTGGTCCGATGCTTAACGGGGTCATTATCGAAGTGGAAGATACCACCGGCAAGGCCCTTTCCATCGAACGGATCTACGAGCGGGTAACCTTTCATGAGTGAAGATTTTGTATTTCTTTCCCCCCAGGAATCAGACCAGCCTTATTCAATCAGTGAAATCAATGAGGGTATCGCGATTCTTCTTGAGTCCGGAAACTCGCTTGTATGGGTGGAAGGAGAGATCTCGAACTGGAAGCCCTCATCAAGCGGTCACATTTACTTCAGACTAAAAGATCAGCAGAGTCAGATACCGTCTGTGATATGGCGCAGCAACGTTTCACAGCTGAAGTTTGAGCCCTGTGACGGGATTGCGGTGAGTGCCATCGCATCTATCCGGGTTTACCAGCGGGGCGGTTATTATCAGCTTGATGTTCACAGGATGCAGCCGCTTGGGAGCGGGGCTCTGTATGCCGCCTTTGAGCGCCTTAAAGCTTCACTTGAGAGAGAGGGATTGTTTGATCCTCTTCACAAAAAACCTCTTCCTCAATCTGTCCGCAGGCTCGGCGTGGTGACATCCAAGAGAGGTGCTGCCCTGAGGGATATCATCCGTGTAGTTGCATCGAGGGCCCCGCAGACAGATATTGTTCTTGTTGATGTACAGGTGCAGGGTGACAAAGCCGCCGGAGAGATTGCGGCTGCAATTAAATTCCTGAATGAGTATGGAGATGTGGATTGTATAATAGCCGGAAGAGGCGGGGGGTCAATTGAGGACCTGTGGGCCTTCAATGAGGAAATTGTGGCCAGGGCAATTTTTGATTCGGGAATTCCTGTGATATCTGCTGTCGGCCATGAAATAGATTTTACTATTGCTGATTTTGTAGCAGATGTTCGTGCCGCTACCCCGTCTGCAGCCGCAGAGATAGCGGTTTCAGACAGCCGAGAGAACCAGAGGTATTTTCAGAACTGTACCGAGAGATTTACTGTCGCTGCGCGCAGGTATTTTTCAGATGTTAATGAAAGATTTGTTTCTACGGCAGAAAACAGGGCATTGCGCAGGCCGCTGAGGATGTTTTCTGATGCCGTTCAGACTAAAGATGATTTAGAGGGCCGATGCTTCAGGGAGATGGAAGTAACTCTTCAGAAGAAATATGCGCGTATGTCGGCAGCTTGTGCGAGGCTTGGAGCGATCAATCCGCTTTCAGTTCTGGCAAGGGGCTACAGTATTGTGAGTACCAGAGACGGAGCTTCGGTGCGCAGTTCAGAACAGGTTGTGCCCGGAGCCAAAGTTAAATTGAAGTTTTTCAAAGGCAGTGCCGGAGCGATTATTGATTCTATAGACAACGGACCGGAGACCACCATCGCATTTTGACATTTAAAAACAGGTAAATTAGATTATCATAGCGGAAAAAGAAAACATGAAAGAAAGCAAAACTGGTAATAAAGCACCTAAAGCGATTTCTGCAGGAAAAGATTCTGTTTCCAGACTGACCTTTGAGCAATCTCTCGATGAGCTGGAAAAGATAATTGAAGAGCTTGAAAAAGACAATCTTACTCTGGAAGAAGCGCTGCGGTTTTTCGAGAAAGGCGTCGGGATGATCCGGAACTGTGACTCACAGTTGAAGAATGCCAGGGGGCGCCTGAGTGAGCTTTTCAAGGGAGAAAACGGCGAATTTCTGGAAAAGGTTTTGGGGCTGACATTAGATTCGTTTTTAAGCGGAGAAGATTCAGATGAGTGAACTGATGCAGTACATTAAAAGAGCTTCTGAGGTAACGGATGCGACACTGGAAAAGCTGCTTCCTGCCGAGACATCGTATCCAAATTCTATTCATAAACTCATGAGGTACAGCACATTTGCCGGCGGCAAGCGGATCAGGCCATGTCTTCTGATGGCGAGTCATGAGGCTTGCGGTGGACAGTTTGGTGATAAGAACGTCCTTGCTGCATCCGCTGCACTGGAGATGTTTCACACCTTCTCTCTGATCCATGATGACCTTCCATGCATGGACGATGATGATTTCCGCAGGGGAAAACCAACTGCACATAAGGCCTTTACAGAAGCACTTGCGGTTCTGGGGGGAGACGCTCTTTGCATAGCGGCGTTTGAAATCCTCGCATCTATTGGAAGGGTTGATATTATTAGTGAAATCGCAAAAGCACTCGGAACAAGCGGTATGCTTGGCGGACAGGTAGTAGATATTGAATCAGAAGGAAAGCAGGTCAGCCGGGAGACTGTTGAATATATTCATCACAACAAAACTGCCGCCCTGATATGTTCTTCTATAAGAATCGGCGCCATGCTGGCTGATGCGCCTTCCGAAGTCCTGCAGAAACTGACATTCTATGGACATCATGTGGGGCTGGCTTTTCAGGTGGTCGACGATATACTGGATGAGGAGAGTACTACTGAAACGCTGGGGAAGGATGCGGGAAGCGACCGCGAGAGAGGAAAAGCCACATATCCGGCCGTATGCGGTATCGCAGAATCTAAGCGGTATGCCAGGGAGTTGACTGATCGTGCCTGGGCAGATATAGTCTTTCTTGGTGAAAAAGGCAGAGTTCTTCACGATATGGCAGAGTACATAGTTACCAGGATTTCCTGATTTTTTCTTTGTGGGTTATTTGCAGTCGTTTACAAAGAGTAGGGTCAAAATTGGAGACTGGTTCACTCCAGAGATGACTTAGTGCAAGGCCCAAGGTCACTTTTTCATCTCTGGGATGAAAAAGTGACAATGCAAAATTCCCAAAATCATCTCTGAGGTAACATAGTGCCTCAACCCCTCAGACTCCCTAATTCACCTCTGAGGGTGAAAAACAGGGGATTTTCCAGGTTTCTATCCCGTTTCGGTTTTTGTCACGGTTTTTGCAGGTCCTTTCCATCCAGTCTCCTCTTTACCACAATCAACAAAGGATCAATCATGTGCACCCAACCCAGGATGGTCGTTCCTTTCGCTTTCTACCAGGTTACATCAAAAAGCATCTGTGGTCAGAAAATCTTTCCCGATAATACCCTTAAGACATTCTTCCTTAAAGAGTTGTCTATTTCTCTCAAAAGTTACTCTTTCCAATGTCTTGCCTGGTCCATCATG
>Ga0123335_1008354_pt1 | contig 11138 bp, 4 predicted proteins | sample BiotimSIPDNA_2_FD_89707 | JGI IMG/M metagenome (GOLD analysis project Ga0123335, IMG submission 89707) | Anaerobic biogas reactor microbial communites from Washington, USA - Biogas_R2 time_0 SIP DNA | ecosystem: Engineered > Bioreactor > Anaerobic > Unclassified | place: Washington, USA... | reverse complement strand
TTCCGCATTGTCGTCCGGATAACTGAGGGGCACATCCCCAATAAACGGATGGTCTTCATTACCCTCCTGGTTGAGTCCAAACGCCCATAGCAGAATTGGGTTGTGTGGATCACTTTTTTCCAAAAACACAGCGGTTTTTGCAAAACCTTCCGCATCCTTAGTAAGGCCTGCTAATAAGGCGTCTTGTACAGGTGTTCGGTTATTTTCATTTTCGTTTAAAACCATCCGAATAAACTTGCCCGCCGCTCTATCATTGGCAGTCAGGTTTGAAGAACGCCTCGGCCAATTTTTGCTTGTATATGATTTATCAAAACCAATTTTGGCATCAGCAATCAGGTCAGGAAGAATCTTCTCCTCTTGCCCAGCCAAAGCGTATGATAACGCTCTGAGCAGATGAATTTGGTCATATCTAGGATCCACTGAATCGGAAAACGGACCCTTTTGAGGATAAATAGCTGCACCGCAGTTGATTGCGCCGGTAAAGTCTTCAATGACTCCTTGAAGGTTGCCAGCTGCAAAATTGACACAGGCAAGATGGATGTAAGCCGCAACATTTTTAGGTTGATGGGCGATAAAGTCGGAAAATTCCTTATGCGCCCCGGCAAAATCACCTTGCTCAAGTAACTTTTCACCACGTTCCTCTGACCGGTATACCTTGGAATCCTCTGACAATGTGACATCCTCCCAGATGGACACTTCCTCATCAGGGTCAAAAGCAACAAGCTCCGAGTTAGGATCAAGCTTGAGTTGAAGGGCGTTTAACCTTTCGATTATTTCCGGGTCAGGTTCGCCCCCAGCACTACGCAGAAAGTTCTTGTAATCCGAGATTGCTTCCTGATAGCGGTCATTTCTTTCATGCAATTCTGCTCTGCGAACAAACGAATCCTCATCTTCTGGATCCAGCTCGATGGCAGCGTTGTAATCCGCTAGAGCTTTATCATCTTGACCGAGCATGCTGTAGGTATATCCTCTTTGGAAGATGGCAGAGGCATTGTCTGGTTCGCGCTCTATTGCTTCTGAGAAATCCTCAATGGCTTGGGGATAATTCTCTTTTTTAAAATATGCGTTTGCCCGATGTACGTATGTGTCAGCAAAATCTGGGTCAAAACCGATGGAAGCGCTTAAGTCCTCGATAGCCTCATCATATTTTTTCAGATATAACCTGGTCTCGCCACGACTAAAATGGGCGTTGTCGTCATCGGGAGAAATTCGGATAGCTTCGCTAAAATCTTTTTCTGCCTCTTGATATTCTTCTCTCGCCCCAAGTGCTTTTCCACGAATCGTATAGGCAAGCGTTAAGTTGGGATCCAACTTGATGGCTGAAGTGCAATCTTTGATGGTCCTTTTATAATTTCTTTGCTTGAAATTGCCCCAGGCGCGATTTACATACTCCTCAGCAGAATCCAGCGCTTTGTAGATCTCAGGCACAAATTCGTGCCCACAGGAATCGCACTTGTAGGTGTCAGTATCCCAATCCAGGACATCTGTGTCTTTTTTATTACAATTCGGGCATCTGACCTCGGGAACATCTTCCCCGTCCTGATCAAGCGTGAAGGAGAAGGAGAAGCCACCCTCCTCATCAGTCATGTTAGTTACTTCGCCATTCTGACCGATGCCGAAGAAAAGATTCTGACTACCACTACCTTCTTCTTCATCTCCTTCATCATCATCATCCTCGTCGTCGCTTTCACTTTGAGAAACGCCAGACATCTGTGCTAGAAAGTCTGCTACGCTGATTTCATGGCTCTCTCCCTCTTCGCCGTCATCGCTAACATGTCTGGTAGTGAGGTTGCCGCTGGCAGCCAGCCTCCTGAGCATTTCTTCGAAGGTCTCACCTGCTGGACCACCCTCTTCTTCTTCTTCAAAATCATCATCAAATTCATCGTCAAAATCGCTGCTCATCTTACCCTCTCCTTTTCATATGTTAGTGTCGAATAATTATTAACCTTGAAAACTTCCACTTAACTTTATCGCAACTCTCAATTTTTTAGTAAGGATTTGTCCATTAATGAAATAGCATTGCTAAAACCTGTCGCATTATCAATAACACAGTTTGATCAGTTATCGTCATTGTCATCCCCTTCATCCTGCTCCTCGTCCTCTTCATCTTCATCATCGAAAGAAGACGCGCCAGGGTTTGGTTGGTTGACGTGGAAGAAGAACATAAGGATTGGCAGGAAGTCATCCCCGAAAGGAAAAAGACAGCCTGAGTTGTTGTTTTGGTCTGAATCCATTTGGTATGCCCCCATTTTCTTCTATTGTATGTTGAAAGACTTGCGCAAGGTGTTCCTGTTCTTGAATGACTTGACAAAGTTTTGTAGTGAACGATTACAAGCTTCACCTTCATAGACTAAATCCTGTAGAATTTTCTCTTGATCCTCCACTTTTTTGTTCAGCAATGCATGCACAAGTTCATTCCTATAGGTACACCACCCCTCGATCCTCGTCAGAGTCTCGATCATCTGATCCCTCCCGGCAGTTCTGTTGATCTGCTTATAGAGGGCGTCCAGATAGTTGAGCGTGGGTTCATTGACCAAATAGTCCGTTGACCACTCCATTAGTTCCTTGACCAATTTGATTTTGGCGCTCACATTGCGAATGCTTGCTTGCCTGGTGTTCAGAACCGCGAGCGCGCTATCTAATTGAGGGCGAACCTTGCCATTCCTGGTTATCTTCTCTCGGGTGGCGTTGGTAATCCCAGCATGGAACAAGAACGCGGAAAGACGGTCTTCGATCAGCGCGTAGAGGATGAAAATCGCTTCGAGGTGGAAGCCCCCTGCCTTGGCGCGCTTGAAGCGCTCCATTTGGATCTGGTAGGCGGTCTTCTTTTCCATGTTCAATGTGATTGGAGCTATCTTAGGGGTCATGCTCACCTCATCTTGTTTTCTTGATAGGTAATGTTGCGCATTCCATCACGTGATTTGTTTAGCACCTCACACGTCCACGACGCTAACTTCGCCCTGGTCGTCCAGGAAACAAAGCTGCCCGCTCACGCGTATGCCCAACTTGGATTCCACAAAGGCCTTGTACTTGCAAACCTGGAGACCGTACTCCTGGATCAAGCGCTCTTTTTGCGCGAATGATTGGATGAGGTCAGTCTTGAAGTCAATGATGTGCCAGCCGCCAGCATCCCGGTAAAGCAGGTCAATGACCCTGTTCTCAACCTTATCGTTAATGATGTGGGAATAAGGCAATTCGGAATAACGTTCCTGTGCTAGATTGATTTCTTTCCACAAAGTACAGGCTTGCAGCCTATTAAGCAATTCAGTTGCACGCTCGGTCACTCCCCTCCGTTGTTCAAAGGTCACCAAACCTGCATTGTATGATTCCATCTCCAACAAGGCGTTCAGTCGCGCATCGCCAGGGAAAAGCCAGCGCTGGATGGCTTTATGCACGATTTCCCCATGGATATTTCCAGGCACACTCCTCTTCTGGTCTGTAATTTGCCAAACTTGGCTCAGATCTACATCTGAAATTTCTGCAAGGAAGCCCTCGATCGGTTGATAAAGATGAACAAGGTTATTAAATGGGATTGGTTCCTTTTCCGGAAGTGTTAAATCTGGCATTACGATCTGACTATCCTTAAGCGCGCACAAAAATCGCAGCGGGTAATCTTTAGCCATTTGGTATTCAAACGGTTTACCTGCAGCTTCTGTTATTTCTTGGGTCGTGACACCTGCTGCTTGCACAAGTTCTTTTGCCCATTGATTCAGAGCAATTCCAGTCTTCTTATTCGGCGTACAATGGGTGCTGATCAACAACTTGGACCTGGCACGCGTAAGCGCAACATAAAGTAAACGCAAATCTTCGCACTTCTCCTGGTCCACATCTAATTCTTTGGCCATTTTATACAGCATTGGGGAATTTTCCAATTTAAACGTGACACCAAATTCGTTGAAGAGATACACATTTTCACTCGAGGGTCTGCGCGTCCGGCCTGCATCCGCCAAAACTACTACTGGGTACTCAAGCCCCTTGGATTTGTGAATTGTCATCAAGACTACACAACCATCTGCCTCTGCTGGAGCTTCCCCTTCTCGCGCACCCGCATCATTCAAGGTCTCCAGGGTATCCAGGAACGCCCTCACACTCACTTGTCCGGTTTTCCGAGCATCGAGCAGCAGCTTGTCCACGTTTCGCCACAGCCTGCCACCTGACGCCTTGGCAGTTGGGTCACCCCCTTTGTGATCGGCTGTCGCAAGCAACGAACGATAATCCAGCGTGTCTACCACCAGTTTTAGCAGCTCCCCCACCGGAATCCTGTCGACCATCGGTATGAGGTTTGCACAAATTACCCGTGCTCGTCTTACCGAGAGCTGATCAGCGCTTGAAAGTGCAAGCAGATCTTTTTGCAGCGCTGTCCAGTAAGGTTGACCTGTTTGCCGTAGTAAGTAAAGGGCAGCGTCGCTAAGCCCAAAAGCCGGCGAGCGCAATAGCCCCGCAAATGCCAGGTCATCCATCGGGTCAGCCAGTGCCCGCAATATGTTTATAAGATCGCGGATCTCCGGACGGTCATAAAAGCCTTTTCCTGCCACTGTAACAAAGGGAATACCCGCTTCCTCAAAAGCTTCTTCGTAGTAAGGGAACCCTGATGAAGCACGGAATAATAATGCAACTTCATCCCACCTTAGAAATTGTTTCTCCGCCTTTAGCTCAATTAGTCGGGCTGCCAGTGCCTTGGCCATTTGAGGTCTGGCTGACTCTGCGTCCTCACCCTCACCCAAGACAAATTCGACGTGAGGTGAGTTGTAACCTCTATCAGAGTCAACCCGATCCGCGACCATAGGCGTGTAAGGGATGTAATAATCAGGTGCGGAAGTTCTCTCAGCATTGATCACTCCGGCTAACAGGTTGCCAGTCGCATCCAGCAGCGGAGCATGCGCACGGTAGGTACGTTTGAGATTGATCACGTGTCCTTGTTCCCTGTTTATACGTGCTTCCTCTGACCTAAAAACAGTCACGTCTGCTTTTCTGAAACGATAGATTGATTGTCGTGGATCGCCCACCATAAACAATTTGCCATGAGAACCAGTTAACGCCCGCACGATTTCTTGCTGCCTGCGGTTGGTGTCCTGGAATTCATCCACCAGTAGCGCTTGCAGCTCACCTTGCCAATATTCACGAATGTTCGGAATTTTCAAAAGCTGTTGTGCCCGATATTCCAGATCATCAAAATCCAACGCCTGATCGATTTCCAATAAGTCTTGATAAGCTCTGTGAACCGCATCAAAGGCTTCTCTCAGAAGCGGGAGGAGTTGCTCATAAAGATGTTCTGTCTCTGGTGAAGGATACTCATCAGAGGGGTTCTTACCGCCTGTGAGCGGATTTAGGTGGAGATCAAAATAAGATTTAAGTGCTTTATAAATCTCCTTTGAATCACAATCTCTCAATCTGCCACGTATTGTGAGGCATCGACGCAGGTCATGCAGCACCACGGCACAAGTGACGGGATCTCCATCTTCTAAAGCTGCTTCGGCATCCATCCATAATCGCCTGACCTCAAGAAGGACACCAGCAAGGTTCTCTCCCCCATCAGCAATCAGGGTTGACTGTGACATCGACTTCAATTCTCGTATTGGTTCTTGAAAATCAGGTTTGCGCAATCGGTTCTGGAATTCCTGTACCAATCTTTTCCGGTTATCGATGTTGGTCTGAAAAACCTCTACAGAATCGAATCGTTTCTCCAATAATGTTTGCAGAATGTCTCTTAATGTAGATATACTGATACTCTTCAATAAAGGTAAAAATCGCTGCTTGGCGACAAGGTTTTTCAGCGTATCTTCCACTGCCTGATGTTGATAAGCCTTACTCACGCCCTCATCCACCACCTCAAATCGGGGGTCGATTCCTGCCTCGGCCGGGAATGCACGCAAGATTTCAGTACACAGACTGTGGATTGTGCCGATACGTGCTGAATCCATTTTCGACGCAAGATCTGACCATTTTTGAAGTTCTTCGCTATCGCCTTTTGCCTGGGTTTGTAATTTGATCAGCGCATCTCGCACTTTTGAACGCATTTCTAAAGCTGCTTTTTTGGTGAAGGTAATTGCGGCAATTTGCCTGGGGGAAATTCCCTCCGCAAGCAATGTGGCATAACGCGCCACGAGGGTGTAAGTTTTTCCACTACCCGCACCGGCTGTTACCGCCACGTCACATCCACGTTCTTCTACTGCCTCAAGCTGGTCAGCATTTAGTTTGTGAAAGACATTCAAGACTTTTACAATTCTGGGATCTGTCATGATTTAGCCCGCCTTCGCTTGATAACGCCAACACCACCCTGCAGCTGGGCAATAAGAAGGACAACTTCCTTTTGGAGGTTTAGGCGGAAATCTCCCAGCTCTTACTCCATTGACAATCTTTCGCAGATGGTTTCGTAGGATTTCATAAGCTCCATCCAGACCTTTTAGCTCCTCATGCTCGAAACTCGATAATTGGAGGTATTGGTTTTGCTTTCCTCCAATAACCCAGTAGAAACCGTCAATAACATTTCCAGAGCACAAAGCATTTTGAGCTGCCAGGGCATAGATAATGATCTGCAACCTGCGCCCGTTGATCAGATCTGATTTCGAAAGGTTACTGCCCCCGCTTTTGTAATCGATTACTTGAATTTCACCACTCGGATTCTTGTCCACCCTGTCAATGGTTCCTCTTACGAGTACTTCCTCAGTTCCAATATCAATTCCAAACGGCTCAGCCATCCCGAATTTAGCTTCCAACTGGATGGGGACCCAGTCCTTACATTTTTCTTCAAAGGTTGTGATCGTATCCCGCAGTTTGCTTGTCATTTCCGCTTTCTCCACTTCCCAAAGAGGTGACTCACGAAAACCCTGCTTTCGGGGGGAAACTGAATAGACCCGGGCTGCACAATCCTTCAGGATTGTGAGCAGGGTGTCTACGTCTTTGATTCCCTCTGAGTTTCGATAGACAATTTCGAGGATCTCATGATAGATCGATCCTCTTTGAGCTGGCGATAACCCCAATTCAGGCACTTCGCGTTCCTGAAGACCGAGAAGATGATTGAGGTAAAAGTAAAATGGACAAGTGGAGTACACTTCCAAGCGGGAGGGACTCCAAATCCTGTTGGGAGAATAACTCGTACACAGAAAATCAGCCAATTGATCTGTGTATCCCTCATGCGCTCCAGCTGCGAGCTTCGCACGTCTGGCTTTGAGAAAAGTACCGCCCTCTTTAATCCGCAACTGACGCTCGATTAAGTCGTCAGATTCGATAAATAAGTTATTCTGCTGTGTTGCCCAAAACAGCAATTCTTCTGCGGAACAGGCATCCGCCTGAGGTCGTGGCTTTGCAGGCTGTATTTTCTTTAGACTATCTTTTTCAAACAAAGATTTAACTGAATTCCAATAGGGAGACGGATCCCATTTCTCACCGTCTTCTGCGAGGTACGGTCGCGTAAACAGCAGGTGTTCATCCGCTCTGGTGAGAGCTTGGTGGAAGATGCTGGCCTGCTCACGCTCCAAACGGGGTTCCATCTTGAGGTCGTGGCGCAACGCTTCATCCAGGAAAGGGTCCGGGTTCTCCACTACTGGAAATTGACCTTCGGACAAACCCATCAAAGCAACTGCTTTAAACCGGAAAGCACGGGCTTCAACCATACCCCCTGCCAACACTGCGTTCTGACGGCTCTCCCGCGGTTCTGCCACATTCGCTCCGCTTAAGGTCCCCTCCAGTTCTTTGAGAAAGTGGCCAAAATCAACATCACGCTCACCTGTCACACTCTCGCTCATCACCAGCGCCTTAAGCACCTCACCCAGCGATTGATAGGCTTCCCAATCCCACTCACCCGAAAGTTTGTCCACAAAGTATATGTTTGCCAGGCTATTTTCAAGCCAGGCGATCCATTGCTTTTGAGATTGAATAGCATCGATCCCAGTGAAAAATTGCCAGAAGCTTTCGAATGATGTACGCAAGGCATTAAGGTCAACCCCTTTAAGCAAGTTAACTTTGTGCCTGTCCTCGTCAAGATAATCCGCTTCCTCGAGATTCATCTCCTCCAGCATCTTCCAGGCGCCTTCCCATTGGTCTTTGCCCATTACAATGATCGCCTGCCGGCTGACTTTTTCGAGGTTTTCCACCATCTTCGCGTCCAACCCAAAATCAAAATAGGGCGAGTGCAAAATGTTCAGAACCGATCGAGTGTTGTAATCCTGGCTGGGGAGAGTAAGCAAGGCTAATAGCGATTTGATTACTGGCGAATCCAGGAGGGGTTGCGGATGTGAAAAATGGACACGGACACCAAATTCATTTGCAGCGGAACGCAATAGGGGCTGATAGGTGTCCAAGTTGCTTGCGAAGATAGCGCAATCGCTCAAGGCAACTCCTTCACGCAGGTGCAACGCTTTGATCCAGCGGATAACCTCACGAGCTTCTTCGACCTGTGAAGATAACTCAAGCATGATCGGTTGGGACGTTTCAGATAATTCGTTATCGCCAGTCTCGAGAATGTTTTGCTCGAGATGTTGAAGGAACTCAGGTAGATGGGTTTTCAGCTCGGGATATTGCTCTTGTATTTGAAGAGAATCCTTTAACTCGTTTATGACCAGGTTCGATTTTCGATGCACCATGCGTGATGAATCCTGCTCCCCAGGCAAAGTGATTGTCATCTCTTCAACCTGCGAAGATATTAATCTCAGGAACTCCCGCCGAACCCCGCTAAAGGAGGTAAAGCCATCCACCACTACATAATCGATTCCGTTTACAGCTTGTGGGTTATTACTTAATACTTCTATTGCCAACCAGCTTTGTCCCTCCAGATCGATCCAATTCAATTTCTTTAGGCGAGCTATATACCGATCATATAAAATCGCCAATTCAAATCTGGCCGGTGTTGAAGTAAGTGTGTGGGCAAGGAATTCCTCCGGCGTGACATAAGCACCCCGCAGTTCCGCAAAAGCATCCTGCAAGACAAGAATGAAGCCAGGTTTTTGCGCGATGTTCCCATAATGATCCAGTAGATTGTCTGTTAATGCTGCGTCAACCGTCTCTCGCACCAGGCGATTATCCAAGGCTGGGGTGACAACCGGCGTAAATATGCCATTGTTTTCCAGGATTTCAACATAAAGATCACGGAAGGTGCCGATGTGAACCCCCATCCCACCTCCGGCCTCTGCTAGTCGTTGGCGGAAATATGGAGCTTTCTGGCGGTCAGGCACGATTACCCACACCTGGGCAAGCGGTTGCTCTTTGTGCAATGAAATGATGCGGTGGATGCAGGAAGCAGTCTTGCCTGAAGCTGGTGGTGCGATGATGAGGTTAGTTGTCATGGTCTTTTCTTGTTTTCATTAGATGAAATGTGAGGAGCAAAATATAAAATCCATGATCATCAACAGCTTGATTGCAAAAATTCTTGGACTTGGAACTTGAAAGTTAATATGCTCAGAAAAAATGTAAGAATACCCAACAGCAATATAAATATATTCTTTCTACTTTGCATATAGCTCTTTGCTGTTACAAAAATTCAGCAAGAATTGTTTCTACATTAAACGGGGTAAGATCATCAGATTCATCGATCCCAAATCTCATTTCTGCTTTTTCACGTGTATCAACTAGTTCCCCACGAGCTTGGACATTCAATAAAAGGAGGTCGTATAAAGTCGGTTTATTTAGTTCTACCATCGCTTTTGAGATGAGAACGACGTTATTAACATTAGCCTCGATATTATTAACCCAGTTTGGATTAGATCGTAAAGCAACATCCATCCAAATTACCTTCATTTCTTCAAGGTCAAACAGAACAGGTAGGCATATTGTTGTTGGTGAGGCTAAATCCACTTTATTGACGACAGTCTTAGGTTCGAAAATCTCTCCAGATCCAGGCTTTTCTCGATCCATCCATCCAAAAAAGCATTCTGGGATTTCATTAAAACCTTGTTCGGTGTAAGAATAAACATTAAAGACTGCATACCTAACTTTATTTTCTTGTAATACTTTTACATTCATATCGATAAATTCACTAGCACCCGTTGGTGCATCAACAATATCTCCACTATGATAAAGGCCAAAAATATTGTCAGATCGAAGGTTAGTATAAGAAATGTGTTCGATATAATTCCACTCAGCATCATACAACCCAAGGGATAAATCAATATCAATTCTTATTTGCCTTGATAAATTCTGAGAACCGGACGGATTGCTTAAATTGAGAACATCTCTCCAATCTCGGATAGCATTATTATTCTCAGTTTCCCCTGTATCCACTATTTCGAATAATAGTGCTTCATCAGAATCAAAATTGAAATCTTCTTCTGCCTCTTGATTACGATATTCACTAAAAGTATTTTCATCTACTAGTACGTTTTTCCAATGGATGAAGGCACGAATTGTCTTATCACTCTTTCCTAGTTCAAACCTTGATCCGCGAGCATAGGTTTTTAAAGATCGGCCTGAGGAACGCTGGGCTAAGGGTACAAAAATTGTTTTAAGAACCGGATCGAGGTAGACCTTACCTAGAGGCGGTTTCATTTTGAATTGTCTGATCAATTCTGTTTCACAAATAGATACAACTTGATTGCAAAAATCCTCAGATAAGGGCGACAAGGACTTTTCTACAACTTGAACTTTAGCAATATTCCCCTTGGGAAAAAACGCTCGGGCATTTATTTCTTGGTTTCGGTTTTTAAAATGTGCTAACAGTTGTAGTAAAACTTGTGAAGAAATCTGGCTCGCGATAGTAGAAAAGGATTCGATGAGAGTATTATGTTTTTGAGGGTATGCTCGGCCAAGATGATCCAACCTTCTCGCCATTTCCCCTGGGCGCTTCTCTAAAAGCTGTAAAACTCTCTCAAAATTGTCTTCTTTCAAGGCTTTTTCTACTTCGCCAGCAAATGAATAAAGGACATCTCCTTTACGAACTTTCTTGAATGCTTCGTATGCAACAGGATACTGAGTGGAATAATCGCCAGGGTGCAGTCTTTCCCCTATGCGAATCCATTTGCCTGGGTATCTTCCCATATCCTCTTCTATGTTTTTGCATCCGTTCAATAGAGACAAAATCAGTCTACGCTCAGGGCGGGTGAAACTTCTAAAACGAGTATTGCTGGCTAATGATATGTCTCCATCTGACAATGAGGTAACTAATCTTAAAACGTCGGTTGCAGTTTTGATGTATTTTGTTACTAGAT
>Ga0123335_1008351_pt1 | contig 11141 bp, 8 predicted proteins | sample BiotimSIPDNA_2_FD_89707 | JGI IMG/M metagenome (GOLD analysis project Ga0123335, IMG submission 89707) | Anaerobic biogas reactor microbial communites from Washington, USA - Biogas_R2 time_0 SIP DNA | ecosystem: Engineered > Bioreactor > Anaerobic > Unclassified | place: Washington, USA... | reverse complement strand
TTCCGAAGGGGCTGGATTGATTGGGTCCGGCTGGATGGGGGATGGTTACAATAGGGCAAGTAACTTCTTCCACTCGGAGGCTGAAAAAGAAACGCGACTACGATCGCGTGAAAAAACCACCCCATCGCGACAACTGTGCGGGAATCCGTCACGAAAGCGAAGGCTCTTTCCAGGAGTCGTCGCTCTGACGCCCGCACACAATGCCGGGAAATAAGCTCTCTGGACAGAAAGGGCAATGATTTGGTACACTCCAGCCCCCCCAGACCACTGCATTCGTCTAGTTGTTTATAGGTGGATCGTGAAAATGTCTCCCATGCTTTTGGTCGTCTGCGGCACGGCGTTGCCGGCATTTTGTACCGGCTGCTTGATCACCCGCCACACGACGAACACCGTGCGGAAGAACGAGAAGCCTGTTGCGGTGCAGTTCGAATCCCCTCGTGCAAAAAACGTTTTCGAGAGCAAACTGGTTGAAGTCCGCGCCGTTCAGAATATGATTGCGGCCAACCCCCGCGTTGTCGCCGTGCTGCCGGATTCCGGAGAACAACCGCTCGAAGCACGACAACCACAAGCACCGCTGCCGCCGGGGATTTTGCGGTAAAACGTGCGACCACAGAAAACACCTGGAAACAGCCATGCCGTCCGAAAAGGCCACCGCCATCGTGCTGCGAACTGTCGAGTTCAGCGAAACGAGCTTGGTGGCAACGTTATTCACACGCGAGCATGGCAAGATAGGTGCTTTGGCGAAGGGGGCTAGACGACTCAAAGGCCCTTTCGAGTCTGCTCTTGACCTGTTGGCCCTCTGTCGAATAGTCTTCCTCCACAAAACGTCGGACAGCCTGGACATATTGACTGAAGCGAAGCTCATGCGGCGGTTCCGGCCAGATCGGAATCTGGCTGGGCTTTACGCGGGTTATTACGTCGCCGAGCTGATCGACAGTTTGACCGACGAGGACGAACCGCAACCGGATTTGTTTGATTTAGCCGACGAAACGCTCGCGGCGTTCGCCGCCGGAGAGCCGGTCGTCAAGTGGACGGTACGTTTCGAGTTGGGGTTGTTGAGAATCCTGGGCCACCTTCCCTCGCTGGAGACTTGCGCCGAGTGCGGCGCGGCTGTGCCGAACGAGGGCCGCGCGGCCTTCGGACAAATCGACGGCGGAGTGTTGTGCAATAAATGTCGAGCTGGTAAACGGCACGTGGTGTCGGTCAGCGCCGGAGTGCTGCGGACAATGGCGCAATTGGCCGACCCAAACGCCGACCTTTGGCGTAGAATGGAAATCGAACCAAGAGGACTCGGCGAGTTGCGCGGGCTGATGAACCATTACTTTACTCATCTGTTGGGTCGCAAGCCGAAAATGCTGAAATATCTTGGGATTTTGGGAAAATGAAACCGGCGTATGAGCCGTGGCGTCAGTTTTTCATGTAATTCATGCGAAAAAATACCTTGGTGTATTGGGAAATTGAACCGCCCCCTGCAATTTGACGCGGACAAGGAAGTCCAGACATGCCGTGCGAAGGACCGCGAGGATACTTGATATCGATGTTCGTATTGGCCGTATGCGGCGGATGCGCGACCGTTCCGCCCTCTCCGGGCAACGCGCAAGCCGCCGCGCAAGCGAACGGGGACGAATACGAAGGCTGGCTGTTCAAGCGACTGACGGGCCAGCGCGAAGCCGGGGAGTCGATGGCCGCGGCCTCACAGCCCGGCGCTCCGGTAGAGCCGCTTGGGCCGCTGGTTCCCGGCCCCTCCTCCGCGCGCGGCGCGGTGCGCCAGGCGTCGAATTTGGAGGTAGTCTCGCCCGCTCCCGCCCTGCCTGCCGGTCCTCCGCCGACGATTCCCAACCCGTTGCCGGACAGCGGCGTCAGCATCAGCAGCGCTCAGGCTAAGTCGGATGAGGAGAAGGGGTTCGATCTTGCCGAGCTTTCGCCGGAAAACATCTACAAGAACATGAAGAAGGCCGTCGGATACGGGCCTAACGAGCAAATTGCCCGATCGGCGATGGAAGAAGGCAAGCGGTTTTTCCGCGAGAAGAACTACAAGACCGCGGCGGGCAAGTTCGCCACGGCGGCCGATCGTTGGCCCGACTCGCCTTTGGAGGAAGACGCTCTTTTCCTGAAGAGCGAGAGCGAGTTTTTCTCGGACCAGTATCCGAAGGCCCACGACACGATCGGCGGCTTGCTGAAGAAGTACCCGAATTCCCGGCATTTGGACACGGTAGTTTCCCGCGAGTTCGCCATCGGCCGATACTGGGAGAAGTTATATTCGTCCAAGCCTGCTCCACCGGTCGTGCCGAACGTGAGCGACGGCACTCGCCCGCTGTTCGACGCATTCGGCTATGCGATTCAGGCTTACGAGCGGGTGCGCCAGTACGATCCGAGCGGCCCGCTGGCCGACGATGCGTTGATGGCCTTGGGCAACGCCTATTTTCGCCGCGGCCGATTCGAGGACGCGGCCTATAATTACGATCTGCTGCGGAAGGAATATCCCAACAGCGAACATTTGACGAACGCCAACTTGCTTGGCTTGCAGGCGAAGATGCGGGTATATCAAGGCTCGTTTTACGACGGCGCGCCGCTGGCGGACGCGGAAAAAATCGCCGACCAGACTTTGCGCCAATTCGGCGATCAGTTGGGCGGCGAACGCGAGCGAGTCGCCCGCGCACGCGCTCAAATCGCCGAAGAAAAGGCCAACCGCGACTTCATCATCGGCAAGTACTACGAGAATCGGAAATATTACGGCGCTGCCCGGCTCTACTACCAAAGCGTCGTCAAGGAGCATCCGGGCACGCAAGTCGCCGCCCAGGCCAAAGTCCGGCTGGATGCGATCAAAAACGAACCGGACGAGCCGCCGAACCGACTGTCCTGGTTGACCGATACGCTCGATTCCAAAGTAAAATAGGCCGTTTTATGTACAATTGGCGATGGTCGATCGTGTTGCTCGTCTGCTGTACCGGCTGCGCCGGTTACCAGATTGGCAACCGCTTGCTCTATCCCGAAGACGTCCGCACGGTTTATGTGCCGATGATCGAATCGAACAGCTTCCGCCGCGGACTCGGCGAGCGGTTGACCGAAGCGGTCGTCAAGGAGATCGAGAACAAAACTCCCTACAAGGTAGTCAGCGATCCGAACGCCGACAGCATTCTTTCGGCCTGCATCGTTTCTGAAGGGAAGAGCGTTCTGGTTCCCACCCTCGGGGGCGACGCCCGGGAAATTCAAGTCGCCATGACCGTCGAGGTAAGTTGGACCGATCGTCGCGGGCGGATGCTCCGCGAGACGGCCAATGTCCCCCTGCCCGATGAGGTCGTAAACATCACCGGCACGGGCAATATCGTGCCCGAAGTCGGTCAGTCGGTCGCCACTGCTCAACAACAGGCGATTAACCGCATGGCCGAACAGATCGTCGGGTTGATGGAAAAGCCGTGGTGACCACCCCCGCAGCCGCGCGAGCCGTTCACCCGATGGCTTGGCATGCACCACGCGGGGGGTGCATTGCAGTAAATCCTTGCGCGCGTTAAATTGTTGAATTCTCGACATCCAAAACACCGGTTACGCATTATAAAACGCGCGAAGCAAACAGAGAACCAAGTTTTCGCGACATTACACGCGACATTACAGAGGAGAAAAGCAGTGGAAAAGAGACGTTTCGTGACCGTCGATGGCAATGAGGCGACGGCCAACATCGCCCACATGTGCAACGAAGTGATGGCGATATATCCAATCACGCCTTCGTCGGGATTGGGCGAGATGCCCGACGCCTGGGCGGCCGCTGGTCGGAAGAGCATTTTCGGCACGGTCCCCCACGTTGTTGAAATGCAAAGCGAGGCCGGAGCCGCCGGCGCGGTTCACGGGGCCTTGCAAGCGGGGGCGATCACGACCACGTTCACCGCCTCGCAGGGGTTGTTGCTGATGATCCCCAACATGTTCAAGATCGCCGGCGAACTGACGCCAACCGTCTTCCACGTCACCGCGCGGACGATCGCCACCCATGCCCTATCGATCTTCGGCGACCACGGCGACGTGATGGCCTGCCGCTCGACGGGCTGGGCAATGCTCGCTTCGGCATCGGTGCAGGAGGCGCAGGACATGGCCTTGATTGCCCATGCCGCCACGCTCGAGGCCCGAGTGCCATTCATCCACTTCTACGAAGGTTTCCGCATCTCGCACGAAGTGAACAAGATCGAGCAATTGACCGAGGGCGACGCCCGGGCGATGATCGACATGGACCTGATCGCGACCCACCGCGAGAGGGCCCTCTCGCCGGAGCGGCCGAAACTTCGCGGCACTGCCCAGAACCCGGACACGTTTTTCCAAGCCCGCGAGGCGTGCAACAAGTTCTACGACGCCTGCCCGGCCGTCGTGCAGAAGTACATGGACAAGTTCGCCGCGCTGACCGGACGGCAGTATCATCTGTTCGACTACGTTGGAGCGCCCGACGCCGAGCGGGTGATCGTAATCATGGGGGCCGGCGGCGGCGTGGTCGAGGAAACGATCGAATACCTGATGAAAAAGGGCGAGAAGGTCGGCGTGCTGAAGGTCCGCTTGTTTCGCCCGTGGGATGGCCGGGCTTTCATGGCCGCCTTGCCCAAAACCGTCAAGAAAATCGCCGTCCTCGATCGTACCAAGGAACCCGGCGCGGCCGGCGAACCGCTCTATCAGGACGTGGTCACCACGATCTCCGAAGTAGGACAGGTTGACAACCTGTCCCACAAGGAAGGCGGACAGGTTGCCAACCCGTCCCACATCATCGGCGGTCGCTACGGACTCTCTTCAAAGGAGTTCACGCCCGCCATGGTCGCCGGCGTGTTCGACGAGCTGAATAAGCCGAATCCCAAGCGGATGTTCACCGTCGGCATCAACGACGACGCGACAAAAATCAGCGTCGAGTACGATCCCGATTATTCGACCGAAGGCGACGACGTGGTCCGGGCGGTGTTCTTCGGCCTGGGTAGCGACGGCACCGTGAGCGCCAACCGCAACTCGGTGAAGATCATCGGAGAAAACACGCCGCTGCACGCCCAAGGCTATTTCGTCTACGACTCGCGCAAGGCCGGGTCGGTCACCACGTCGCACGTCCGTTTCAGCCCGCGGCCGATCAAGGGGTCGTATCTGGTGCATAAAGCCAATTTCGTGGCCTGCCATCAGTTCCATTTCCTCGAACGGATCGACGTGCTTTCGATGGCCGTGCCCGGGGCGACGTTCCTGCTGAACAGCCCCTATCCGGCCGATCAGGTTTGGAATCACCTACCCGACGAGGTGCAGAAGCAGATCCTCGACAAGAAGCTGAAGTTCTATGTGATCGACGCCTACAAGGTTGCCCGCGAAGCCGAGATGGGCGTGCGGATCAATACGATCATGCAGACCTGCTTCTTCAAACTGGCCAACGTGATTCCGGCCGACGAGGCCATCGTGCGAATCAAGGATGCCATCAAGGCGACCTACGGCAAAAAGGGGGGCGGTAAGATCGTCGAGAAAAACAACGCGGCGGTCGACGCCTCGCTGGCCGCCTTGCACGAGGTGAAGTATCCGGCCGAGGCCGCCTCGAAACTCAAAATGATCCCTCCGGTTCCCGAGCATGCCCCCGCCTTCGTCAAGGATGTGTTGGGTATGATGATCGCCAACCGGGGCGACGACCTGCCCGTCAGCGCGTTCCCCGCCGACGGCACTTTCCCGACCGCAACGACCCAATACGAGAAGCGGAGTGTTGCGCAAGACATTCCCATCTGGGATCCGAGCATCTGCACGCAGTGCGGCTTCTGCTCGCTGGTGTGCCCCCACGCGGCGATTCGCATGAAGGCGTTCGATCCGGCCCTGCTGGCCGACGCGCCCGAAGACTTCAAGACGACCGACTACAAGGGGAAAGAGTTCCCCGGCTGGAAGTTTGTCGTCCAGGTCGCGCCGGACGATTGCACGGGCTGCGGCCTCTGCGTCGAGGCCTGTCCGGCCAAGGATAAGGAGCGCGTCAAGCACAAGGCGGTCGATATGTCGCCGAAGCTCGACCACCTTGCCAGAGAGCAGGCCAACTGGAACTACTTTCTTTCGCTGCCCGACGTCGATCGTTCGCAGGTCAAGGCCGAAACGATCAAGGGATCGCAATTGTTCCGGCCGCTGTTCGAGTTCTCGGGCGCGTGCGCCGGCTGCGGCGAAACGCCCTACGTCAAGCTGCTGACGCAGTTCTTCGGCGACCGGATGCTGATCGCCAACGCGACGGGCTGCTCGTCGATCTACGGCGGCAACCTGCCCTGTACGCCATATTGCCAAAACACCGACGGGCGCGGTCCGTCGTGGTCGAACTCGCTGTTCGAGGACGCGGCCGAGTTCGGTTTCGGCTTCCGGCTGGCAGTCGATCAACAGATTGAATACGCCCAGTATTTGCTGCGTCAGCTTTCGCCGCAATTGGGCGACGATTTCGTCTCGGCGATCACCGATTGCAAGCAAGAGACCGAGCAGGAGATCATCGCCCAACGCGAGCGGGTGGCCGAGTTGCTCAAGCGGCTGGCCAAGATCGACTCGCCGGAGGCGAAAACCCTGCTGGCGTCGGCCGACTACCTGATCCGCAAGAGCGTCTGGAGCTTCGGCGGCGACGGTTGGGCCTACGACATCGGCTTCGGCGGCCTGGACCACGTGCTGGCCTCCGGCCGCGATATCAATATCCTTGTATTGGACACGGAGGTCTATTCGAACACGGGCGGTCAGGCGTCGAAGGCCACTTTCCGCGGTGCGGTGGCCAAGTTCGCCGCCGCCGGCAAACCCGCCTGCAAGAAAGACCTCGGCATGATCGCCATGTCCTACGGCAACGTGTTCGTCGGCTCGATCTCGCTGGGGGCCAACCCGATGCACGCGATTCGCACGATCCGCGCGGCCGAGTCCTATCGCGGCCCGTCGCTGCTGATTGCCTTCTCGCATTGCATCGGCTGGGGGATCGACATGTCGCAAGGCATGAGCATCCAGAAGGAAGCGGTGGCCTGCGGATACTGGCCGTTGTGGAGCTTCGATCCGCGGAACGAATCGCATCCGTTCCAGTTGGCCAGCAAACAACCGGCGGGCGCGTTCAAGGACTTTGCCTTGAAAGAGGCGCGGTTCGCCATGTTGGCCCGATCGAAGCCGGAGGAATCCGCCCGCCTGTTGACGCTCGGTCAGCAGGACATCAATCGACGTTACAACCTTTACGAACAATTGGCCGGAGTCGATCATTCGTCCGCCGCCGTCGAGTTGGCGTCGGCCGAACGCGGCGGCAACGGCGACGCGAAAGCCACGGAAGCGAAGGAGGTGGAAGCATGAGCGCGGAACTGAATACTACCTATCTCGGCCTGAAACTGAAAAACCCGCTGGTTGTCTCCGCCTGTCCCCTGACCGGCGAACTGGACGAACTCAAGCGGATCGAGCAGTCCGGTTCGGCGGCGGCCGTGCTCCCCTCGTTGTTCGAGGAGCAGATCGAGCACGACGCCGAGCAGATGGTCGAAGCACAAGAGTTCGGCACGGACAGTTTCGCCGAAGCCCTGACTTATTTTCCCCGGCAGGACGAATACCGTTCGGGGCCGGATGAATATCTGGCGAAGATCGAGGCCGCGAAGAAATCGGTGGCTATTCCGATCATCGCCAGCCTCAACGGCACGAGCAAGGGCGGATGGGTCCGCTACGCGAAGATGATGCAAGAGGCCGGGGCCGACGCCCTGGAACTGAACATCTACTTCGTCCCCGGCGAACTCGACATGACCGGCTCGGACGTCGAAAACCGCTACCTGGAACTGGTCGCCGCCGTGAAAGGGTCGATTTCGATTCCCTTGGGCGTGAAGGTTGGGCCGTATTTCAGCTCGATGGGCAACATCGCCCGGCAATTGGTCGAGGCCGGCGCCGACGGACTGGTGCTGTTCAACCGCTTCTTCCACCCCGACATCGACCTGGAAAACATGGAGACCCATCCCAAACTGCATTTGAGCGACTCGACCGAGTTGTCGGTGCCGTTGCGTTGGATTGCCCTGCTCCACGGGCGGCTGAATGCCTCGCTGGCCGCGACCAGCGGCATCCACGACGCCTCCGACATGCTCAAGGTGTTGGCGGCCGGCGCCGACGTCGGCATGATCGCTTCGGTCCTATACGCCAAGGGAGTCGGCCAGATCGGCAATATCCTCGCCGGAATGACCAAATGGCTGGATGAGAAGGAATACGTTTCCGTCGAACAGCTCAAGGGGAGCATGTCGCGCGAGAATTGTCCCGATCCCTCAGCCTTCCAACGCGGCAATTACATGAAGACTCTAACATCGTTCGTCGGCAAGGCGATATAGTGGAGAGTGAAGGGTGGGAGAGTATGCAAGTTAGCATATAGCTCAGACAAGCCGTACCAGACTTTACAACCAGGTCTGTTTTACAGCCGATCCGAATAACCGTTTGCGGTTTCGCGGGGATACCGAGCCGGCAAGATTATTGTTCGTTGGGAGCGGCGGTATTTAACTTTCGCTCCCAGCGCTTTATTCTTGCCCTGCATATCTTTGCCTCGCCTTCACGATTACTCTCGTTCGGACGTGCCGGCAATGTAGATTTCGCCGTCGCCGAGCCGGATGGCGTCGATGCGCACCGTTCGGCCGCCCGCTTTTGCCTTGGGCAACGAGATCAGTGCCACCGGATCGTCGCCTTCGCGGCGCCATTTCAGGTGGAACTGCAATTGCCGGGCGGCGACGCTGATTTGGTCGAGTATATTTCCCAACGGCACCGGCAGCAGGCCGGCCCTGGCCCGCACGATCCGCAATACAATCTCGTTCCGCTCGGAAATCGACGGCCGCAAGGCAACGCTCAAAATGCTCTTCATCCCGTCGTGGTCGTATCGGCAGGCGATGGAGATTTCGTTCTCGTCGATGGCCACGCGCGGATCGCCGATCGACGGCGGCAGGATGTCGGGATGGTTCTCTTCGAGATCGACCGCCAGCCAACCGTTGATCTCCTCGTCGGTGATGAGGATTTCCCAACGGCCGTCGGTGTTCCACGCGCTCTCCAGCGCGGCGGCCTGGCGCAACATGCGGTCGCTTCCCTTCACGAGCTTTTCCCGGGGAATATCCAGGGTCTCGCGATAGAACGCGGGAACCTGCCGAGTGGCAAGGTACAACATCAAGATCGCCAACAAGGCCAGCACCACCAGGCATCCGAGCAGCAGCAGTGAAAGGCGAATTTTGACCTTCATGGCATTATGATTGTAGCAGAAGCGGCGGCATTATTTCAAGTTATCCGCTGAAATATCCAACCGACATAACTCTGAAAGAGCTTACTGCTGTTTGCAGCTTTTACGAATCGCCGCTTCCCGAGTCCGGGCGGTCATGTCGTGAACGGCGTCCCACATTCTTTCCTCGGCCTCGGACCAGAGGCAATCGCGGCGGCTCATGGCCGCGCGTGCCGCCGCGTAGAGCTTGGCCTTGCCAAATCCGTTGGTGACGGCCCCTTCGATGCACCAGCCGAACGGCGGGATGAATTTCGGCATCAAGCCGCTGCCGGCGAGCAGCACCGCCATCGCGCCGATGTAAGCGCCCGTGTTCAGCAATGTGCCGATCGAGGTCTTCACATGGTCGCCGATCAGCGAGCCGACCTTGGTCGACCCTGTATTGACCGGGCGGCGTCCGTCGAGGATCACCGAAACCGGCGAATAGTCGTTTTTCAAGTCGCTGTTTGTTGTCAGCGCGCCGAGATTCACCCATTGGCCGACGTAGGCGTGTCCGAGAAAACCTTCGTGGTATTTGTTGGAGAATCCTTGCATGATCGAGCCTTCTACCTCGCCGCCGAGCCGGCACATCGGCCCGATCGAATTCCCCTCGCGGCACTTGCAGCCGAGGAGGACCGAGTTCTTTCCGAGGTAGCAGGGGCCTTCGATACGGGTAAAGGGATGCACGACGGCGCCTTCGTCGATGTAGATCGGCCCGTTTTCGACGTCGATGACGGCCATTGGATGCACGATTGCTCCCCGCGCGATGTAGACGTGCTTGGGAGCGCCTCTTAGGGCAAAGGGTTCCTCGACGATGCCTTCGATTCCATGCCGCCCGGCGGCTTGGAAGTCGGCGGTCAATTGGGTCGGATTTTCCAAGATGAGCTCCCAGATGTAGCGCCATGCGGGGCACATTCCCGGCGCTTGCGGCAGCCGCTCGGCGGCGGCAAGCAGTTCCTCGAACGAACCGGCGCGGACTTCGCGGCAGTCGGCGGCGGCGATACGCGCCCAGAGCAGTTCGCCGTTTTCGTCAACGGCGGCCCGGCTCGCACCGGACGCTTTTGCCGCGTCCAATCCCTCGGGCTTGACCCTCGCGTTTGCCAGCAGCAAATCGCCGCCCTCGAGCGCGGCGGGATCGTTCACCGGCCGGTCGGTCGATGCTTGATAAGCCTCGGCCATATAGGGAGGCACGAAATAAGCGACGTCGCCGATGCCGACCTTGGAAATCAGCTTATCGGCCAGGGAGGTCATGCCGCAGCGCAGCTCGAAAATCGGCCGCCCCAGGGCCGCCGGATGAAAATTGATCCGATTGTCGTTCAACCGGTCGAATATTATCAGCCGCATCGTCAAGCATCCTTTCCGGTAAAAACAGGCACACGCCGCCTACGGGGCCTGCCTGCTGCTACCATTTCGACCAACCACCCATAATAATACAATATTCGGTCCGCAAAGAAGGGGGCAATTATTATCCCGAGGGCCAAAAATGCCGAGAAAAATAGAATAAATTATGTAAAAATCGAATTAGTCGGCCCCGGGCGGCCCGGGTGCATTTCGCACTTTGTAAGATTTATGGGCTCTGGGCGTAAGCATTGAACCCGGTCTGGCCGGCTTGGCGGCGCAGCCAAAACGAGGCGAGCGGAGAGGAGTCGCTGAGGTAATCGGCTAGCTGTTGCAGAATTGATTCGCTTGTTGATCGGGGACTTGCATCGTCAGGCGGTTTGCCGATCTGGAGTTGACGTTCGCCGAGCGCGGTAATCACCCGCTGCGGTCAGCTCCTCTAAATCCACAAGGGTGCCAGCAGCAGCCAATTCTTGCTGATGCTCACGCGCCAATTGCTCTACCATTGCCCTAACTCGCGCTCTCATAAGGCATTCCATTGCCCAACCTCGCTAGATTTCCAAAGACTTCCCCCCATCGACCAAAATCCGAATCCCCTTTCTACAAAATCCCGTGCCAAACG
>Ga0123335_1008349_pt1 | contig 11144 bp, 9 predicted proteins | sample BiotimSIPDNA_2_FD_89707 | JGI IMG/M metagenome (GOLD analysis project Ga0123335, IMG submission 89707) | Anaerobic biogas reactor microbial communites from Washington, USA - Biogas_R2 time_0 SIP DNA | ecosystem: Engineered > Bioreactor > Anaerobic > Unclassified | place: Washington, USA... | reverse complement strand
GCTGACTTTAGTACTTCGATGGCTCCTGAGGCCACCGATGAAGAGTTGGCAGAAATAGCTGAGCAGTTTTCCAGGCATTGGCCACAAGCTTAAGGTGAAAGTTTGCTATAATTTTCACCATGTCATCGACACTAAAAATAGATGAAACCCCTGAATTTGATAAGACAATCTTAATCGGTGGCGGTCACTTGACCCCAGCTTTAGCCACGATTGAATACTTTCAAAAAAATCATCCCAATATCCGTCTTATTTTTGTCGGACGAGAATTTTCTCAGGAAAAAGAAGAGCAATTAGCCAAGGAGCGAGAAGCCTGTGAAGAATTAGGCATTCCTTTTTACGCGATTGAGGCCGCCAAGTTTCACCGTTCAGTTTGGTGGCGCAATATTTTAGAGATTCCCCGCTTGCTACCGTCTTTTTGGGAAGCCTATCAGATTGTCAGACAAAACAATGTTGATCTATTTTTAAGCTTTGGCGGATATCTAGCTGTGCCAATTGCTTTGGTAACTAAACTGCAGGGCAAAAAGATTGTCACCCATGAGCAGACTCGAAGTTCTGGTCTCGCCAATGAATTAATTGCCTTAATTGCCGACAAAGTAGCTATCTCTTTTCCAGAATCAGCTGATCAATTTCCCAAACATAAAACTATCTTGACCGGCAATCCCATCCGTCAGAAACTTTTACGCTCATATAAACGCCCGCCAGCTTGGTTGCCAACCAAGATTAAACCAATTCTTTATATTACCGGTGGCAGTCAAGGTTCTCAGGTGATTAATAATGCGGTTGGACAAATCTTAGCTGAACTAACCGCCAAATTTACCGTTATTCATCAGTGTGGCCGCAGTCCAAATCAACGCTATTTGCGTCACCTGGAAGAGCAAGCACTAGAACTACCAGAAAATCTTCAACAGCATTATTTCCCGCGTGAATGGATCGATGAGCAGGAAATTAGCTGGTTTATGCAGCATGCCGCGCTAGCTATTTCCCGTTCCGGTGCCAACACAACTTTAGAAATGACAATTCATGCATTACCGGCCATCTTTATTCCTTTGCCTTTTGCTCACAATAATGAGCAGTGGAAAAATGCCCAAAGTATGGTTCAAGCGGAAGCGGCCGTTTTACTTGAGCAAAAAGACTTAACTCCTTCAGCTTTGTTGGAAAAAGTTATGGATACCTCAGCTAAACGAGGATACATGCGCAAACGTGCCGAAAAACTACGTGACAATTTAATCTTGGACGGAGCTGAAAACTTAGGCAAACTTTGTCTATCTCTGCTACCATCACGGTAATGACACCCCGACTAAAACGGAAAACTGATCAGTCGCAACCGCTCAAACAACGGACCGCAAATAATGGCATTCAGCCAAAATCGCCAGTCAATTGGCTAAAGAGATTAATTAGTTTAATAGTCCTAATTGGAATTCTTGGAGGTGTGCTGTGGTTTCTTTGGCAGGCTCCAAGCAAAGTCGAGTGTGTAACTAATCTCAACTCCTACTGCAATGAAATGATCATGGAGTCACTAAAACCGCTAAGTAATACGCCCTGGGTAAAAATCAAATCTCGTTTTGCAGATCAACAGGAGCAAATCCTAGCTCAGCATGATGATTTAGTCGCTATTACTTTACACCGTCGGCCCCTTCACCAGATCGAAATTACGGCTGAGTATGCACAACCGCTTTTCATGGCAACTGTCGATGGCCAAAGCTGGCAAGTACTAAGCAATGCTTATTTGAAGCCAATTGAAAAACCAGGCTTGCCAGTAATGACTTTTCCCAATCAGGAAATGTTAAATTCTTTATCTGATGAAGATCGACAAAATTACGCTTATTTGTATCAAAATCTGTCAGCTTTTTCTCCCAGATGTAAATCAATTAATATAAATTCTAGAGCTGAGATTACGGCAGAGTTTGAAAATAGCGGACAAGTTTTACTCAAAATTGGGGACCACCAGATCATAGATAAACAGCTCGCTACTTTACAAGCCTTTTTGCGCTCCTCTACAATGGATCAAGACTATAATCTGCTGGACCTTCGTTTTGATGGTGTAGCTGTGGTAAAGGAATGATGTCTAAAAACAATGTGGTCGCGGCGATCGATATTGGAACCGCCAAAATATGTACTTTAATTGCTGTCGTGGAAGAGGGCGGGGAACTGCGTATTGTTGGTGCCTCTTCCGTTCATAGTCAGGGAATTCGTAAAAGCCAAATTGTAAATCTCGAAGAAGCTACTTTAGCCATTACTGAAAGCGTTGACGCCGCCGAACGGATGGCCGGCTTTAATATTTCAGAAGCCTACGTGTCGGTTAGTGGGCGCCATATTCAATCGCAAAATTCTAAAGGGGTCGTGGCCGTGGCTGATCCTCAGGGAGATATTATTCAAGAAGACATTGACCGGGTGATTGAAGCCGCCAGAGCCGTATCATTGCCGTCTAATCGCGAAATATTGCATGTTATCCCTACCTCATACCAAGTTGACTCTCAGGATGGCATAAAGGACCCAATTGGCATGTCTGGCGTCCGCTTAGAAGCGCAAACCCATATCATCACCGGCTCAACAACCGTTTTGAAGAATATCCGCAAGTGCGTGGAGCAACTTGGAATTCAAGTGGGCGGCTTTGTGTTTAGCGGAGTCGCCGCCGCCGAAGCCGTTATTACTGATACCGAAAAGGAGTTAGGTGTAATTCTGTTGGACATTGGCGCTGGCTCAACCGCGCTCAGTGTTTATGTTGAAGGCTCCCTGATGTATTCTGGCGTAATTCCAGTTGGCGCTTTGCACGTGACTAAAGATATCGCGCTTGGCTCACGCATCAGTATTCCAGCGGCTGAAACTATCAAGCATAGTCTTTCAAATTTACCACCAGTCTCGCCAACCCGTCTGCCTAATGAGTCACGAGAAGAAGCTCGTGCCCGACAAAAAAGGGAAGATACTATTGATTTAAATGAGTTAGGTTTGGAGGAAGAAGTTAAAACACTCTCTCGAAAAAACTTAGTCGATGGCATAATTGTGCCCCGCCTACGCGAAATTATGGAGCTGGCGCATGAAGAGCTCAAAAAGCAGGAAATATTGGACGAGGTTCCATCTGGCTTGGTTTTAACCGGCGGCGGCGCCGAAACCGTCGGTGTCGTTGAGACTGCTCGCCGGGTAATGAATTTACCTGCCAGAGTCGGTCGGCCAGTTGGCTTGCGCGGTTTAATTGATGAAATTGAAACACCAATGTACAGCACAGTAACTGGACTACTGACTTATGGCAAGAAACAAGGCATTAGCCAGGTCAGCAGTCATGGCGGCTTTTCTTTGGGCGGCCTACCTAAAGGAATCAAGCCGAACTCGATCTTTAGTGGTATAAAAAAACTTATTCAATCGATCTGGCCTTAGAATCGAGATTTATCTATCAACATTTTTGACAAATACTAGTCTTGGCAAAGTATTGACCAGGCTGTAAGATAGCAATCACACGTTATGGGTCTTGTTAAACCAAAGAATAATTCATTCGCCAAGATAAAAGTAATTGGAGTTGGTGGCGGCGGTGGCAATGCGGTCAGTTCAATGATTGAGTCAGGTACAATTGAAGGCGTCGAATTTGTTTCAATTAACACTGATGCACAAGCACTTCTCAATAATAAAGCTGAAACAAAACTGCAAATTGGCTCTGGCTACACCAAGGGTTTAGGTTCAGGCGCTGACCCTGAGGTTGGCCATCAAGCCGCTGAAGAATCCCGCGAAAAAATCAAAGAGCTCATGTTCGATACCGACATGGTCTTTATAACGGCTGGTATGGGTGGCGGAACCGGAACTGGTGCTTCGCCAATTGTGGCTGAACTTGCTAAAGAATCCGGCGCACTTACCGTGGCCGTGGTAACAAAGCCATTTTTGTTTGAAGGCATGCGTCGCGGCACAGTTGCCGATGAAGGAATTGAACTTCTACGCGATCATGTCGACACTTTAATTGTCATCCCTAACCAACGACTTTTGGACGTGGTTGATCGCCAGATGACTTTAATTGAAGCTTTCCGAGTTGCTGACAGTGTTTTAGGTCAAGGCGTCCAAGGAATTTCTGATCTAATTACTAGACCAGGTTTGGTCAATGTTGACTTTGCAGATGTTAAAACTATTATGTTGGATTCCGGCAATGCTCTGATGGGTATTGGTGAGGCGACCGGTGAAAATCGCGCCGTAACAGCCGCTAGAGCGGCCGTAGCTTCACCTCTTCTGGATGTCTCAATTAATGGCGCCAAGGGAATTTTATACAACATTACCGGAAGTGCAAACATGACTCTGCCAGAAATTTCGGAGGCATCCAATATTATTAATCAAGCTACTGATCCTGATGCCAACATCATTTTTGGAGCTACCATTGATGACTCCATGGGTGACAAGATTAAGATCTCAGTAATTGCCACCGGTTTTGAAAACACCAGCATCGAAGCTTATCGCCGCCCAAGTTTTGGAGCCTATGATCATCCAAATGCTGGGGCACAGTCTGCTAATCGTTCAACAACCGCCTCGTCTAGAGCAAGCACAAGCCCTAATCAATCAGCCAATGCTTTCTCAAATTCCGCTTTACCTAAATTTCCAGGCTTTATCAGTAATGGACAGTCAACTAATCAGCCAGCCAAAATTGACGAGGATCAAGGTTCGCTTCAACACAACACACTTAAGTTTCGCAAGCCCGCTTCGGAAAATGACGGATTAATTAATGCTTATCGCCCAGTTCAAACTGCGCCTCAGCCAACCGCTCAGATCCTGACGAATGAACCAGCACCACCTTCAACGGCCGCCGCGGCTACCGATGACACCGGCTCCGACGATGATGAGTTTGATATTCCAGCTTTTCTCCGGAAAAAGTAAACCAGATCCCAAAACAAGAAATCATCTGGTCAATGTAGTACAATTTCCCCATGTCTAAATCGCCCCTAAATCTTTCTGATAGACCATCTTTACCTCAGATAGAGGAATCTATTTTGGATTATTGGGATAAGATTAAGGCTTTTGAGCGCTCAGTGGAAGAACGGCCAACCGAAAAACCTTATCATTTTTACGATGGCCCGCCATTTGTCACCGGCTCGCCTCACTACGGCAGTATTTTAGGCTCAATTGCTAAGGATGTTGTACCGCGTTACTGGACCATGAAAGGTTACCGTGTGGAGCGCCAGTGGGGTTGGGACTGCCACGGCTTGCCGATGGAGCACATGATTGAAAAGGAATTGGGTCTAAAGGGTGGCCGCAAAGGAATTGAAGAATTTGGTATCGCTAACTTTAATAATGCTTGCCGACAAGCCATCCAAACTTATGATGCTACCTGGGACCGCATAATTCGTCGCATTGGCCGTTGGGTCGATTTCAAAAACAGCTACAAAACAATGGACACCGATTACATGGAGTCTGTTTGGTGGGCCTTTAAGGACATGTGGGAAAAAGACCTAGTTTATGAAGGTCGTAAAGTAATTTTGTATTGTCCCCGTTGTGGCACACCGCTTTCCAACTTCGAAATCGCCATGGATAACAGTTATAAAGAAGTAACTGAGCCTGCCAATACTTATAAATATGAAGTTTTACCCGCCACCACCGCCAACGAGGAGGCCATGGCCGGCAAGACCTATTTGCTTGCCTGGTCAACCACGCCATGGAATAAATTAGCCACGCCGGCCTTAGCCGTTAACCCTGATTTGACCTACGTTAAAGTCAAACAGGGAAGTGAGTTCCTTATTTTAGCTGAGACACGCCTGGAAATGCTAACAGATGAACCTTATGAGATTGTCGACCGTTTTCCCGGCAGTCAGCTAGTCGGTACTAATTTTGTCGGTCATTATGATTTCTATCCAGACTTGCCCGGAAAAAAGTTCGTGGTTATACCTGGTGACTTTGTCACTGCTGAAGGCGGAACGGGAATCGTCACCTTGGCGGTTTATGGCGAGGACGACTACCAAGTAATGCGCGAACACGGCATTCAGCTGGTGGAGCACGTTGATGAAACCGGCCGACTTAAGCCAGAAGTCACCCCCTGGGCTGGCCTGGATATTCTTAAAGTTAATCCTTTGGTTAATGAAGATTTGCAAGCGCGCGGCCTAATGTACAGCGAAGAAACTCATACGCACAGCGTGGCCACCTGCTACCGCTGTGGCACTCGTTTGTTTTACGCCCCAATTCCTGCCTGGTTTATCAATGTCCAAAAACTCAAACCAGACCTCCTTGCTAAAAATGAAGAAATCAATTGGTATCCCGACCACTTAAAACATGGCCGCTTTGGCAAGGGTCTGGAAGCCGCGCCAGACTGGAATATTTCCCGCACCCGTTACTGGGCCACACCCATGCCGATTTGGCAGGATGAAAGTGGTAAGCACCGCCGGATTGTCGGCTCAATTGAAGAACTTCAAGCTTGGGCAGTTAATCCCGATCAGGTAAAAGATCTCAATGATATTCATCGCGAATTTATTGATGATATTGAACTCTGGGTTGACGACGCTAAGACGATTAAAGGCAAACGAATCGAAGAAGTATTTGATGTCTGGCTGGACAGCGGCAGTATGCCTTATGCCAGTCGGCATTATCCATTTGAAAACGTGGCCAAGTTTGAGAACTCGTATCCGGCTCAATTTATTTCTGAATATATCGCTCAGACACGTGCCTGGTTCTACTGCATGCACGTACTTTCAGTGGCTTTGTTTAACCAACCTGCTTTCTTGAATGCTCACACAACCGGCGTCGTTTTAGCCAAGGACGGAACCAAGATGAGTAAGTCCAAGAATAACTTTCCTGATCCGACTGAGTTACTTAACCAAGATGGCGCTGATGCACTCCGCTTATACCTAATGGCCAGTCCGGTCACTAAGGCGGAGAATTTAGCCTTCAACTCGGCTGATGTTAGCACTATACGTAAGAGAGTGCTAAACATTTGGTGGAACGTATTTATGTTCTTGTATACGTATAAATCAGATGAATATACCCCAAGTATACCCAAAGGTGAACATGTCATGGACGCCTGGATCTTGTCACTAAACGAGCAAACTAAAACTGAGCTGACCTCAGCCATGGACAACTATGACCTTACTACCGCTGGCCGTTTGATAATTGAGTTCATCGACCAGCTATCTACCTGGTATCTGCGCCAGTCTCGCGACCGCCTGCGCCAAGGTGACCAATCGGCCTGGGACACCTTCCACCATGTTCTAAGAGAGTTTGCCCTAATCTCAGCTCCAATCGTGCCTTTTATCACTGAAGCCATGTATCTGCATCTGAATCCTCAAGCTGATTCCGTGCATTTAGAGACCTGGCCGGAACCTCTACCGCAATTTGCCGATCCAGATTTACTTACTGAGATGGCCAATATCCGACCAGTTGTTGAAGCTGGACACGCCCTACGCAAAGATCAGGGTTTAAAGTTGAGACAGCCTTTAGCCAAACTAGTCGTTACCACTCAGCAAGCTAAACCTCGTGAAGATGTATTGTCTGTTTTAGCCCAAGAACTTAACGTTAAACAAGTTGAGTGGCAAGTCGTTGAGGGCGCCGATCTAAGCGCTGAACTAGACACCGAACTCACCCCTGCCTTAATCGCTGAAGGTCAGGCGCGTGAGATTATTCGCTCAGTTCAACAAGCCCGCAAAGAGGCAGGTATAGGCGTGGATGGTTCAATCAACCTTACTTTGCCGGAATGGCCGGCCGAGTTTGAAGACGAGATTCGCGATAAGACCAAGGCGGTCAGCCTTCAAGCCGGTGAAAGTTTGCAGGTCACCTCAGCCTAAAAGCTCCAAGATACGAACGAAGGTGTGATCGCGAAGTAATTTTTGTACAATCGCTAGCTATCACTGTTAAACTAGAACTATGCGTCCCCGCAGTTATGTTTTAGTTGTGTTGATTGTCCTGCTTGCCGTGCTGTCGGTCATATCTCTGCGGGGGATTTCTACTAATCTTGCCTTAAACCAACTGTTTTTCTTTACTTTTGGTCTAATAATATTTTTTGTTACTAGCGCTATTCACTTTAGTAATTGGCTCAATGGTCGCTGGCTCTGGTACTTTGGAATTATTGCCCTGCTGATGGTAACTTTGATTTTAGGCCAAGCCACTAAAGGTGCTGTTAGCTGGTTGGAGTTTGGCTCATATCGGCTTCAGCCGTCTGAATTGCTAAAACCTGTTTTGCTCTTGCTCCTGGCTGGTGAATTTGCCATCGGAAGTCTAAAAAATACTAAAGGAATCTTCCGCTTTGCCTTGTTGGGCGGCTTACCCCTAATTTTGGTTCTGCTACAACCAGATTTTGGTACTGCTTCAACCTTAATTGTTGGTGTAGTTACCCTATTTATGTTGACCGAACCACCCAGGCGCCTGATATTTGGATCGGCTTTACTTGGCTGTATTATCGCTGTAATCACCTGGGCCTGGTTGCTTCAGCCATACCAAAAAGACCGCTTGCTTACGTTTGTTAAGCCTCAGCAAGATACTCAAGGTCGCGGTTATAACGCTCAGCAGGCAATGATTGCGGTAGGTTCTGGCGGACTGACGGGGCAGGGTTGGGGCCAGGGCAAGCAATCACATTTGAGGTTTTTGCCGGAACGCCAAACTGACTTTTTGTACGCTACCTATGCCGAAGAGCGAGGTTTTATGGGTTCAGCCTGGCTGGTCCTGCTTTATGCCGGCTTGTTTATTTCTCTCGGCTTAATTGCTAAGGAAATTAACAACAACCAGCAGCGAATTTTTATAATTAGCTCCGCTTCTTTGCTTTTGGTACAGACTTTTATCAATATCGGCATGAATATTGGCTTAACTCCGGTTACCGGAATTCCATTGCCTTTATTTTCTCTGGGAGGGAGTTCAATTCTCGCGACCTGTCTAACCTTAGGCTTAATTGAGTCAATCCGCCGGAGTCAATTGCCAGCTAATAATAGCTTTACTTGAGAGAACTTGTGTTACAATACATGTCTCATGAAATACGCAATTATTAACGTACTTGGCAAACAGCAGAGGGTTCAGGAAGGCGATCAGCTTGTGGTTGATCGAATTGCTGAAGCCGACTTTTCTAAGGACAAATTGGTGATTGATAAAGTTCTACTGCTCAGAACTGACAGTGAGGTTAAAATTGGCACACCTTACGTGGCTGGAGCGACCGTCACTCTTAAGCACCTTAACGACCAGCGTGGAGAAAAGATTGAAGTTCGTCAATTTCGAGCTAAATCACGCTATCGCCGCCACCTTGGTCACCGTCAAGAACAAACTGTCCTTGAGGTTGCCGAAATTTCAGCTTAAACTAAGACACAACTCACATGCACACCTACCTCTTTCTCTTAGGCTCCACCGCAGATTTATGCTGGGCCGAACTTGAAACCGTCCTCCATCGTTTTAAATTTCCCGCGCCAGAGCTAGTTACGACTGACTTGGCTAAATTAACTACCTCAGAATCATTATCTAATGAACAATTGGTTGATCTGCAGACCACCCTGGGTGGCACTATAAAAATCATCAGAATTCTTGAGGAAACAAATCACACTGATCTGTCAGAAGTGAGCGAAATAGTTTTGAAATTATTAGCTGACGACAAGCCAAAACGATTTGTGGTCTCCGAATATGGCCGCGACCACCTACCCATGCTTGACGCGATTGAATTTAAGGAGGCTCTACGTTCCCGCGGAATAAAAAGTAGCTATGTGGAAGCCTCACGTCATGGAGCCAACGCGGCCCAGCTTAAGCGAGGCGCCGAGGAAGTCTATGTTATTCAGTTATCGGACTCTATTCTTTATGGATGGACTGAAACTGTCCAAGATGTTGATGCCTGGGCCAAACGCGATGTAAAAAAACCAGTTCGCGATCGTGAACGCGGTATGCTTCAACCTAAAGTGGCTCGCATGATGGTTAATTTAGCTCTTGGTGACGGCAATCCAGCCGACAGCGTAGTTCTGGATCCCTTCTGTGGAACCGGAACCATATTGCTAGAAGCCGCCGAGCTTGGTTCTCTCAATGTATATGGCTCAGATTTCTCAGAAGAACAGATTATTGCTTCAAATAAAAACTTAACTTGGTGGCAGGATCAATCAAAACATGATTTTGCCTTTGAGTTAGTGCGCCGAGAGGTATCTCACCTGACTCCACGCGATTTTCCCTTGCCTGTAACCCATATCGTCACCGAGCCATTTTTAGGTCGATTACGACCAGCCCCAGAACAATTACCTAATATTATGCGTGGCCTGGAGAAATTGTATCGAGGCATGATTAAAAGTTTTACTACTTTGCTCAAGCCAGGCTCTAGAATTGCTATTATTTTGCCATCCTGGGAAATTAAAAGTCGCAATTATCAATTGGAACAAACATTTGCTGATTTAGAAAAAGCCGGCTTCAAAATTATGCACGAACCTCTGCGGGCAGGCCGGGTAGGAGCTATTACCCAACGGTTTGTGTATGTGTTAGAATACAACCCTTATGTCGAAAGTTAAGGCCGGAGGATCAGCCAGACAACACTCTCAGCGCTCAGGCAAACGCCTAGGAGTTAAGTTATTTGGTGGTCAGGCTATTAAAACAGGTCAGATTATTGTTCGCCAGAGGGGCACCAAATTTCGCCCTGGCAAAAATGTCGGTTTAGGCCGAGACTTTACGATTTTTTCTCTTAAAGATGGCTTGGTTAAATTTAGCCGTCGCTTTGGTCGAACAGTCGTGAATGTTGACTAATTTTTCAACCTAATTTATTAATTTACTTTTTTAGAGTTTGCTTATTTTGGCAGATTTTTATACTGATTTAGTCAGATTAATTGATTAAATCAATTTATTTGTTACTTGGCAAAATACTACTTACTTTTTTCTAATCGCCATTGACCAGATGGCAAATTCCCCAACTCATATGGACCATGACTGAGACGTACCAGGCGCAATACTTCATGGTTTAATGCCTGCATCATCCGGCGAATCTGGTGGTGACGGCCTTCCTTAATGGTTATCTCCAGAATCTGACCAGAATTTGTTTCATCTACTACAATTACGTCTGCGCCTTGTGTACGGCCATCTTTAAGCGGAATACCACTTTGCAGGCGTCTCAGCTCGGTTGAGGACAAACGACCAGTAATATTCACCTGATAGGTTCGTGGCGATTGATATTTGGGGTGACTAAGCTTGTAGGCCAAATCACCATCATTAGTTAGCAAGATAAGGCCTTCAGACAATTCATCTAATCT
>Ga0123335_1008348_pt1 | contig 11144 bp, 9 predicted proteins | sample BiotimSIPDNA_2_FD_89707 | JGI IMG/M metagenome (GOLD analysis project Ga0123335, IMG submission 89707) | Anaerobic biogas reactor microbial communites from Washington, USA - Biogas_R2 time_0 SIP DNA | ecosystem: Engineered > Bioreactor > Anaerobic > Unclassified | place: Washington, USA... | reverse complement strand
CGCTTGTTCTACAGTTATCGCTTTGAAAATGTAATGTTTGGATAAATGAGGTTATGCTTTTTCGATGTAGATTTTTCCGTTGGCATCTTTGATGAATACTATTTTCCCTTTGGTTTCTTTGATGCCGAGGGCTTCTTTGACTTCTTTTGGTAAGTTCATTGTTCCGTTAGTTATACTCGCTAGTGCTATGATCCCCATGAATCCTTTAAAATTAATAATTTTAGATTTAAGGATAGCTTCTATAATACTAATAAAACCTATAAATATAGGTTACAACAACCAAGAACACGAAGGAAACACAAGACATGCCAAAACCGCTCAACCACAAAAACAGGGCTGAATTCATATTAAAACGGATTACCAAGAGACAACCTTTCTGGGTATGCTCCTGCGGTTACCAAATCCCCAAACAAAACGCCAAACTGTCAGGCTACGCTTCAGGCAGTCAGGGTTTCCACGTGCACTGCCCCAGCTGCGGCAAAGTTGCAGCGCAATTTGTAAACCCAAAAAGATGCGGACAGATGCAGAATGGCGGAGAATAAAAAAGGAAGCACACAAATAACTTCGGCGGTAAATGTGCAAGTCAACGTCACCGACCTAACGCCCAACCAGAAACGTCAACTCTTCACCGATTACTATACACAGGCAGGTTTCAGCGGATTCGTCAAAAGTAAAAAAGGCAAACAAACCTACTACACATTCAACTACAAGAAAGTTACCGACCTAACGCAATCATAATGCGGTCTATACAATTAAGTAATTTGTTTATTATGCCACTTAGCGCTCCTGTGCTACCCGCCATAAACCGTAAATTAGCGATGTCTGAGCGGCTAATTGACCCGGACAGCAAAATAGACGGCGCTAAAACTGCGGCAAAGATGCATACGCCCAACAGGAGTTCAATAAAGGCAGCGAAGTTAACCATAGAGAGCGCAAAATAAGTGACCGCCGCAGATAGCAACGCAGAGAAGAGGATCTTTGCTGAAGCACCCCAATCTACCGTAAACCCGTAAGATTTTTTAATGTAGCCAAGTGCCATCAGCAGGCTAGGTATGCTGGCAACCAATGTAATGGCGATTAGGCCTAAAACTCCATAGTTCATAATTAGCAAATACCCCAAGGGAAAACCGATGGCGCCTGTTAAGAGGTTCATTTTCAAGGTAAAGTTTGTTCGACCTTGGCCGTTAAGAAAGCCGCCTATGGTGAGGTTGCCGAGGGCAGTATACAAGTATTGTATAGCAAAAAGTGCAAGATATAATGGTGCAGTCAGGTATGAAGTTCCAAAAAGCGTTTCCACCGCTGGTTCTGATAAGCAGATAACCAAAGCGGCAGCAGGTAAAACTAGAAGCGATGCATACTTTATGGAATATCTAAAAATGTTTCTTAGCGATTCTTTGTCTTTCTGAGCGTCTAATTTTGAGAAGGCGGGAAACATCATCGTTGCCACAGGCTGCGCAAAAAAGGTAATGAGCACTACAAAATTGATTGCTACACCATAATTGCCGATTTGAACGTTATCTGCTGAATAGTAGATCGGCAGTAAGAAAGCGTAGAATTGGGTTAATAATGCAGTAATTATTGTTCCGATGGATAGGGGCAGGCAGTACATCAGCATTACACTTAGGTATGCTTTGATCTCTTGCTTATTGCTGAATGGTTTAGGTAGCTGCATATAGATGACCCTTATTAGTGCTAAACCGATTAGGCCCGCGATGATTATACCTGCAGTATAGCCTATGGTTGCTCCAGTGCTTGCTAAGCCGACGATTACCAGCCCAATAATCGTCGCAGTTTTAATAATACTCTGACTGATAAGCATAATGCTATTGAGCTTCATCCGTTCATAACCGGTAAAAACGGCGGTAGCTGCGTTAATCAGTCCACTTGCAAGGATGGAAAGGGAAGCAATTTGTATCAAAGGAGCTATAGTGGGACGGTTTAAAACGCTAATTGCCAAGAAATCAGCAATGAAAAAAGACACAATAGATAGCACTAAGCCCACTGCAACTTCAAACAATAAACCCGTCAAGAATATGCTTCTTATTTCGTCGGTTCTACCCTCGGCTCTGAACTGGGCAGTGAATTTTATCATCGCCGAGTTAACACCCCAATCCCTAAAGATACCGATAATAGTGGGGACAGTTAGAACTACTGTGTACAAGCCATACTCATCAGAGCCCAGCAGTCGAGCGATGAATATAGTACCGACTGCGGATATTACAGTTGAAACAATTAAACCCCAAAGTAGATCAATACTACCTTTAGCTGAAACCTTTGCAATATCACCAGTTTTACTCATACATCGATAGCACGTTTAAAGTAGTGAAGTAAAAGCAGTGGTGTTTATTGCTTACGGTAAAAAGAAGAAGACGAAGTGCAGGTATTGCTTCTGTTAGTATACCTCTTTGGTTAACGGGTAAGTTAGGAATAAAAGAATAGGAAAGAAGATTATTCTATCTTTGAGATAAAATTATGATTATTTTTCTGCAGTATCAAAGGCACTAGAAGTAATGTTACTAGGGCGAAGAATATAGCCAAGGCGGCTGTGAGCTCTGGCACCGTAGGTGTTGGGACGATTTGGGGGTTTTGTGTTGAGGTATTTGTGGGGTTAGTGCTCGGTGTTGTTGGTTGAGGTGTCTGTGTGCTTGTTGGTGTGGGGGTTACTGTTGAAGTTGGTGCTGTAGTGGGTGTAGCTGTTGGATCTGGTGATTGGGTAGCCGTAGGTGTTGGGGTTGGTGTAGCTGTTGGCGTTGGGGTGGGAGTAAGAGTAGGAGTTGGTGTGGCTGTTGGGGCTGAAGTTGGGGTTGGCGTCGGCGTAGCTGTTGGTGTTGGAGTCGGGGTTGGAGTGGGGGTGGGGGTGGAAGTAGGAGTTGGTGCTGGAGTTGGTGATGGTGTAGGTGTTGGGGTTGGAGCAGCCGAGCCCTTCTCGATAGCATACCATGCAGCACTCAAGATTAGCCCGTTGCTTACACCAGCATTAACAGTTGATAGGACACGGCCGTTTTCGTCTACACCCGCATTATAACCCTTTACTGGCGCGGGCAATTTTGAGATTAAGTAGTCCACCATTTGCTTAGTATATGGTGTCTCATATAGAGCGTGTAGCCCTATTGCGGCCTTATAAAATATTATGGGGGTTAATCCAACATCCACTGAAACGCCTTTGGAATTATAAGTTTGGGGAACCCACATACGACCATCCCCTACAGTGATCCATTCATATACAAACGAAGGTTCTGGTACCCCAGTATTGCCCTCTGCGAATGCAGTATAATGCCCTGTTGTGTTGTACCTTGATTCCTGAACTAAGTAAACATTGCGTGTAAGATCCACTATTCGCTGGTCGTAATTTTCTAATTCAAACATACACATAAGCAACGGTTCGCAAAGGATCCTAATATTCGGCAGTGTAATTCCATTATATTGCACTTTTGTTCCATCAGAGATAAAATTCAGCATACCGGTGGCTTCGTCATTAAATCGTTCTGGCCAAAAAAGGGCAAAGCCGCTAGTTACATAGTAGTCATAAATGTTTGGAACCCTCGTTCCTTGTTTATATTCAGGGAGAAGAACGTCGATTGAGTGTCGTCTCGGTTCATAATTCGTGGTATTATAAACAAGTGTGTCAATACGTGTTTTTAGTGTGGGATTATAAGCTTCAATACATTTAAGCGCTATCAATAGCTTTCCTGTGTCAGTAGCGGATGCTTCGCCTTTATTCGCTTCCCAGACGCCATTTGTCCTTGAATTATACCAGATGTAGGTCAAATTGTTTTTCATTCGGGGACGTGTTTCTAGGCAGTTTAGGACTTTGTTTATTCGGTCGTCTGCACCCCAAGTGCCCGCTTTGCTGAGGACTCCTGTTTTTTCCGCGGCTATTATTGCTTGAATATAATTTGCAAGGTCCCAATCGGTATAGTATGGGCAGTCAGTGTTGGCGTATGGAAGCCCAGTTTCGGAGCTTACGCCTACGTCTAGCTGAAAGTAGTTCCATGCGTTCTGAGCTATGGAAACCCAGTATGCTGAGGGCTGTGTGGCCTGGGCGTATGAATCCGTGTTTGCGGTGCTTAGAAATATTCCTGTGGCGAGTAAAAAAACGAGGCCTATGGTGATTATTCGGTTAATGTTTTCCATTTCTTAACCCAGGGACAGCGGTTCTATGCACGGTTGTTGGGCAGTCGTGCTTGCGGTTGAAAGCAGGTTGCTTCACATATAAGCGTTACCCCAAAGGTCCTAGCGTGGGACAAAAAGTGTGGCTGGCGCTGAAAGGCAATATGTGAAGGCTTATATTTGATTGGAGCAGTCTTACATCCACACTTACAAGGATTTACAGCAAAGGACAACAGCCAAGATCAGAAGAAAACAAGTAACCCCTAACATATATCTCGCTCCCAATTTCTAAGTAGAACTGTTTTAGTTAATTTGTAAGTGTTGTTCGAGTTAACCGATGCTTTTAAGGGATAGTAGAACCAAAAAACAATTATTTGAGCTGCTTATTTTTGAAGTATAATATTTATCTTTTTATACTAAGTGCTTTATAGCATTTCAATATATCAAGTTAACGCAGGGTTCTCGCACTGATGCCTGCATTGATTTGAAAATAGTCGGCGATGTACTAATGTGGGGGCTTAAATTGTTCAAAAGAGAGAAGAAACCAAGTCAAAGACGAAATAATCGTTTATGATTTGCATGATGGTAGACCAACTGAAGTATGGGAATAAGTTCCCAACTCTAAGTTTGTCTACTGTTCTTTTCCTGCTTTTTAGCCCATTTTATCCACGAGTTACTGCTTAATGCATCTGCTATTAGTAGTGGGTGCGGTAAATCTTTTTTCATATTTGTCTCTCTCTTCAAGCTATGTTTCCGCTGTTTGGATATAAGTTGATTGCTACTCAATCACCATTTTAGCTGATAAAAGACTGAAAACACCAAGCTATCACTCTGACAGCACTAATTAAAATCTTAAGCAAGCTTTCATTGAAGTACCATGAACTTTGCAACATGTTTTTCCATTGGAAAGAAAATTTTTCGCAATGAATATAGTAGCTATACGTGCGCTTGAAAGGCAAGCATGCTAAACGTATAAGCGTTATCTATAGTTAGCGTTAGTTTTAGAAAAGTAGACATCAATTAACCATTTACGCTTAAAATGTGTTTTCGACAGGTAACTTTGCATGATAAATTGGAATCTTGTGAAGCAAGTTTTGTTTCAGTTGGGCATCTTTGAGCAAATAATCGCTGGTTGATGGATAGACCTCATGGAGGTCTGTAGTAGTCATAACAATCGTAACGCCTTGATTTTTAGCGATCTTGTTCAATAAAGTCATAAGAAGCTCAATATTATCGTCGTCGATACTTGAGGTTGGTTCGTCAGCTATTATCATTTTTGGGTTATTTGCAAGCGCTCTTATTATTGCAATACGTTTTTTTTCTCCGCCAGAGAGGTTATCGGGGAAACGCTCCGCAAGATGTTCGAGTTGAAAATAGCTTAATAATTCAGCTATTCTTTCGTTTCTTTGTGGTTTCTTGATTCCGGATAGGGCGAGAGGAAGCTCAATATTCTCTTGTATTGTCAGTGATGGAAGTAGGTTGAAGAATTGGAAGACAAAGCCCACGTTTTGAAGTCGTAATTCTGAGAGTTGGTTATCGTTTAGTTTTGTAACGTCTTTTCCAAACAGTTTTACGGTGCCTGAGTCGGGGGTTTCGAGGAATCCTAAAACTTTGAGTAACGTGGATTTGCCCACGCCTGATTTTCCTCTTATTACTGTGAATTCGCCTTGTTTGACTTTGAGGTTTATGCTATTTAATACTGTATTCTTGCCGTAGCTTTTGGTTACGGCATTTAGCTCTATTACAGTGTTATCGTCTTGCATAGATTGTTACCTCATTGTTAGAGTAGGCGATGTTGTAGTTGGACAGTTTGTCTGTCCAGTTTGCGGAAAGGGGAACTGGTACACCGTTAATAGCGAAGCCTTTCCCTGGTTGATACATCTCGTTATAGATATATAGTATTTCTGGTGCCGAGCCATCGCCCACAAGATAGCTTAATCCGTTTGTATAGCTTACGCTTTTATTGAAGTATTGACGGAGTAAATAATCTACTTTTATGTCGCCAGCGGTCGTCTGGTTGTAGGCGTTTGTTGCAATCCAACCTGACGCGTGATACTCAGATGGATTATACAACCATACATAGCCTAGTGAGGGATCCTGTGCAGATACGGTTGCATACATGCCATAAGCATTCATGGATACTATTAGGATTACCGCTATGACAGAAAATGTTTTGGCGATTCCTTGAAGCCCTACATGTGTTTTAGCAGTGTACAATTTGTATAGTCCTGTGGCAATGAGGATAACCAAAGGTGGAAGTAGGAAATTTATGGATCGATAAGCGAAATCTGAACCGCCTGCGGTGTTTGCAAAAAGTGAGAAGCTCATAAAGGCAATCACGGAAAAAAGCCAGAATAACGGGACAAGAAGAGAATGATTTCGTTTATGGAGGTCGGTTAACGCAAAAGCGGCTATGGGCAGACCGATAATCAGGGGCAATGCGTAAACGATGTAAGCTCCAGTTTGAGTACAGAAATGTAGGACAGCGAGCATAAATTCGACTGCTATAAGGGAACCTAAAACGAATTGTAGAAGTCGTGTTCTTATGGAATATTTTGAGGTATATACTAGGCAAACCGTTAGTGTTAATGCAATAACAGTGTATGCTGATACCGTTAGCAGGTTACTTGAATTTGCGGTTGAATTGAAGTTAGGGGAACTAAAGAGACCAAGATACACAATGGTAATGCTTGCTTGAATTATTGTAAAGAGCAGGTTTGATTTGTTTGAGTTTGGTTCTTTGGTAACACCTGATTTATTGATTAATAGTGCGAATGTTATTGCAGCGAGAATGATCGTGGCAAAGAATGCTGTCAAATGGTGGGTTAGGGATAACGCGATTGAAGCGAATGAAAATAAGATACCGATTTTAAGGTCGTGTTTTTGTAGGAATAGTAAGATTAATGCTATGATGATTGGGCTTGCGAATGCTTCCTTAGTAACTCCAGAGGTAAAGAGAGTGAAAGAATAAGCTGTTGCAAGCATAAGTGCAGAAGCTAGCGCTATTTTGTTGTTTGCTGTAATTCTTTTTACTAACATATAGAAGAGGGGGATTGCTATGGATGAAACCAGAGGAATGCCAATAGCCATTGAAGTCATTGGCGATACATTGGTAATCAAGGAGAGAGCTGCACTGAAGATTTGGTTAGCAGGCCAGAAATTATTGTAACCATCAAATATGCCGCTGTTTAGAGGAATCGGCGTGTTTTGGATTAATAGTTCGGTGTTTCGGATTAGTGGCCAGCCATCTGTTGAAAAGGGCATTCCGCTAATCACTGTCGGATAGAGCCTCAGCGTTAGGGCGAAGAGGAAAACTAGGAAGAGAGAGATTGTGAAAGCTTTTTTCATTGTTTGAGGTCCATCCCTACAATTTTAATACTAATGAATGCCGTGAGCAACAGGAAATTGGCAATTATAATTATTGGATCTATTTGGAAGGCGATAGTGTGGGATAATACTTCCATATAGCCTAAGGTTTGGAAAACGCTGATGAAACCAGCGCTGAGCATGGTGCCTAAGAATGTAGCGATTAGAGCGCAAACAGTAATTTTTGCAATTATGTCTGCTTTTAGTTTCTTTGTGGAAACGCCTATGCTTCTTATTGTGTCTATGTCTGATGAGTGTTGTTTTACAAATAGTGTTATTGCTGAGATCGCGGTTGCGCTAGCAAAAACCAGCACTACAATGGATAGTACGATGAGTGTGTCTTTGCTTATGCCGTAGCGGCTTAGGTAGCTTTGCATGAACTGTTGCGATTGAGCTACGCTGATTGTGCCTACGTTGATGTTTGCTTGAACAAGGGGTATGAGTACTTCCAGTTCGCGTTGAGTTTGGCTATTGGGTGGGGGTGTTGTTGTATTGGTGGGGTTTATCGGTGTTGTCTTGTTTGTGATTTGCATGTATATTTGGTTGGCGTTTATTTGGCTCGGGTCGATTTTTACTCTGATTAGTGTTGCGCTGTTATAGTTTAGGCCTCTTAACCATTGTCCTAGATAGAGTGGTACTAGGGCTTCATCGTTTAGTGCTGTGTTTGAGTTGAAGATGCCTTTGACTTGGAGTTCAACGTATCTGTTTGAGAGTACGCCGATTGCTAGGATTGTGTCCCCTGATTTGAGTTGAAGCTTATTTGCTAAGTTGCTGCCGACGATGCAAGAGTTTGTGTCATTTAGATTGATGCTTTGCCCTTCTCGCATGGGCAGGTCATTTAGGTTTGTGATGGCATTCGGTATTATGCCTCGAATGAATATTGATTGGTTGTTTATTGTGCAGGGCGCTATTACTTCGGGGCTTGTGGCTATTACGCCTCTTTGCGCTGCTACCATGTCAGCTATGTTTACGGAAACTATCCCTGTGAATGGAGTGCTGCCTTTTTGGCTGTACACGGATATTATGTCTTTGTCTTCGCCTACATAATTGGTGAAGCCATTGTAGAAGCCAAGAAAGCTATAAGCGGTCACTGAGAAAAGGGTTGAGGTTATCGTTAAAATCGCGATTAGTGTGATTATTCGTTTTCTATTGAGATACTTGAAGGGGATTAAGTTCACAGGGCAGTCTCCTTAGTTATGATTTTGCTGCCTTTTATGGCTGGGTAGATGCAGCCGACTAAGGAGGCAGCCAGCGCAAGTAATAGAATCTCGAGCGCTTGGTTTAAGTTGAGGATTGGGTTTAGCAGTGTGTTTCCCCAATTCCACCTGATGAGTGTTGAAGCTGTTTGGGTTCCGACTATACCAAGTGAGATGCCTATAACAGCACCGATTAAGCCTATGGTTAATGCGTAAACAGTTATCAGGATCAAGGTTGTTTTGTGTTTTGCGCCGATGGTTCTTAGTGTATAGAGTTCGTATCGTGCGTCACTTACTGCTCTTGAGGCAATTATGTAGGAGGCTGCAATGACAACTAGATATATGGCTATAGACCAGACGTTTATGAAGGTCGCAGTTTGGTTGTTGACATCTTTTGCAAATGTGGGCACTTGTTGCAGACTGGTTATTTTTATGTCAGCTGGTAGAGTTCGAGTAAGGTTTTCTAATAGGGCGTTTGCTTTAGCAGCGTCTTTTATTTTGAACTGTATTAATGAAATTTCGTCACTGTTTTGTGTTATGGCTTGTAGTGTTGAGAGGGAGATTGTAATTTGTGTGTCGCTCTGCTGATTTGCCTGAGTTATAGCTGTGACCTTTAACTGTACTGATTTGCCGTTGATCGTTAGGTTTAACAGGTCATTCTTATTGACAGAAGCCATTTTTGCAAATATTATGCCGATAGCCGCTTGGTTTTCCCCGCTTACGGAACCATTTATACTTGCTTTCTGATTCGTTAAAAATGCGCGCACATCATCTACGCCTCTGACTGTTGCTTGATAGATGGTAGTGTTTGTTTTTATGGTGGCTTCTGTTGTTTGTTGTGCTGTGGCGTAACTTACTTGTGGATTGGTTTTTATTGATTCGATTAAATTTGCCGGTATTCTGCTATCCGAGATGGAGGTTGAGTCTTTGCTGGTTATTAGGAAAGAATCGCCTTGGTTTGCGAGTTTTGTTATAAGGGCTGTTTGTGAGTTGATGTTGTTTACCAGAGCATTAACGGATGCAAGTAAGGCGATTAATAGTGCGACTGCTATGATAGCTGAGGCCGTGCTTTTTTTTCGAAATAATATTTTTAGAGCTATCGCCTGCATCATATTGTCCTCTCTTTGTGGGAGGGTGAGTTTGCGTTAAGTTGCTGGTGCAGTTACGTTTACCCAGATTTGGCCCCAGCGTTGCTGGTAGATGTTTTGGTTGAGGGTTTGATTGTATGCCCATAGTTCGAATATTATTCGCTGGTTATTCCCTACCTGATTCATGGTAATGCTAATTGGGAATGTCCATGTTCCGTTGCTGGGTAATACTTGGCTGTATGTTTGTTTAGCGTTAAGGTTTGTTGGGTTGACTTGGGTGTTGTTGTCGCCAAGCTTAACCTGAACCGTATAGTACATGGGGTAACCCATCTGGTTACCTACATAGCCGTATAGTGAAATGGTTTGGCTTGCTACTACCTTTGAGGGATAGTCGCCGAGTTTCATGTTTGGTCCCAATATGCCTAGCTCAGAGAATTGCTCACCATATGTTTTGGGCAGGATGAAGCCTGAGACAGAAATGAATGCAATTAAAACTGTTACGGCTAAAACTGCTGCGCATAGCTGCTCGGCAGTTAAGAACACAGATTCGTTCTTTTTAGTTGAGTTACTGATTTTCACTTTATAATTTTTACGCAGTTTGAACCATACTTTCCATAGGGCTTTTGGGCCAAGTAGAAAGATGGCTACACCGACGACTAATGCGGTTGCTGCGGCTGTTATTGGGATAATGGGTATTGAGTTTTGGGCTATGTTTGCAGCTTCGTTTGCTTGTTGTGTTACGTTTTGGGCGATTGCCTGTGCTTGCGCGGCTAATGTGGCTGCTTGTTGGGGGTCGCTTGTGAGTTGTGCTTGTTGTGTTATGTTTATGGCTTGGTTGAGTTGCTCGATGAGTTGGGTGGTGTCTGCTCCTGCTTTGTAGGCTTCTGTGATGGCGTTATACGCGTTATCTGTTGCCACCTGTGCCTGATCGACTGTTGAGGTTTGTGAAAAGGCGATATTTAGGGCACCTAACGTTATAGTGATAATTAATAACACGATTGTTATTCTGATTGTTGACTTCATTACCCTTCTCTCGTTCCCGAAACAACATTTCTAAGCATAAGCCATATATAAAAATTGTACGAATACAAGCAGCGATTAATTGGAGGATAATGGTATGGTGGGTGCAGATTTAGGTAAAGCTGTTTTGGAAACCGCTAAAACGCTAAGTCAACCTACCGTCGGCGAACTCGTTGATGCCTTAGTTAAGCAGAAGGGGATTAAAGAGAAAGAGGCAACCAGAGCAGTCTACGTTGAATATAAGAAGGGAAATTTGAACCTCTCTGATTCACATCCGCCTTCTAATCTAGTCAGTTACTTTTTCAACTTGGAGAATTCATGGTTCTGGGGCATAACCGCGCTGGTTGCTGTTACAGTTCTTGTG
>Ga0123335_1008344_pt1 | contig 11146 bp, 10 predicted proteins | sample BiotimSIPDNA_2_FD_89707 | JGI IMG/M metagenome (GOLD analysis project Ga0123335, IMG submission 89707) | Anaerobic biogas reactor microbial communites from Washington, USA - Biogas_R2 time_0 SIP DNA | ecosystem: Engineered > Bioreactor > Anaerobic > Unclassified | place: Washington, USA... | reverse complement strand
TCCAGCAAAAAATCCGTCACTGATTTCGCCGTGATCACATCCAGGCCGTTGGTAGGCTCGTCAAAAATGATCACATCGGGATCATGGGCCAGGGAAACCGCCAGGGAGAGCTTCTGCTTCATCCCGGTAGATAACTCGGCCACCTTCACCTCTGCGAAGCGATCGATGCCAAAGCGGGAAAAGAGGGCCTGCTTGCGCGCAGCCCGCACCTGCGGGGCCACATGATGCAGGTTGGAGAAGAAGTCAAACAGATAATTGGGTGTAAAAAAATCTTCCAGCTTCAGCTCTGAAGTCAAGAATCCAATTCTGGCGCGCACCTGCTCGGGCTGACGAAGGATGCTGATCCCATCCAGGACCGCATCCCCCCCATCGGGCTTGATCAGGGTGGAAAGCATGCGCAAGGTGGTGGTTTTTCCCGCGCCGTTGGGGCCCAGAAGCCCGAAGATCTCCCCCTCGTTCGCGGAAAAGGACAGGTTGTCCACCGCAACCTTGACCTTTGTTTTGGTTTTTTCCAGCCTTTGCTGCTTCTTGGACAGAACGAATGTTTTACACAAACCGTTTACCGTTAGGAGCTCCCTCATGGCGTTATCCCCTCCTTGCCCATGTCACACAGGCTCTTCGAATCATCGAAGCCTCCCATACAATACCATACATTTCCATCGTTTTCAATTTGATCCCGGCTCTTCTTGCCAACCTATAGAAAAATAGGCCCCCCGCCTGCGCTTAGCAGACGGAAAGCCCATTTGCTTATTGGAAACAGCTCAACCCCTGGCAGATTCCACGATCTTGGCAAAGGCGGCAGCGTCGTTCACTGCGATGTCAGCCAGCATCTTGCGGTTGATTGTGATGTTGTGCTTTTTCAGCCCGTTCATCAGCACGGAATAGCTCATGCCATTCATGCGGGCGGCGGCGTTGATACGGGTAATCCACAGGCGGCGGAAATCCCGTTTGCGATGCTTGCGGCCTTCATAAGCATAACGCAGGCTGCGGGCCACCTGCTCGGTAGCCGCACGGTACTGCTTGGATTTCGCGCCATAATAACCTTTGGCAAGTTTAAGCACCTTGCGGCGCTTCTTGTTGCTATTGACAGCTCTCTTGATGCGTGCCATTTCCTTCTCCTCCTTGAATCACTGCAAAGCTTATTTGTAGGGAAGCAGCCTGTGGATGGTACGGGCCTCGGCCGTGTTGTCCACAATGCCGTCCGCGCGCAGATGCCGGGTACGCTTGGTGGTTTTCAGGTGCACCTGGTGGTTGGCGTTCATCTGCTTATGCTTCACTTTGCCGTTTTTTGTGAAGGAAAAACGCTTGGCTGCGCCACGATGGGTCTTTTGCTTGGGCATGGGGGTAGTCCTCCTCTCCGTATACAAACCGCGCCCGGCCACTGGTAGGCGAAAAGGCACAGGAATGTCGATTTCAGGTCAGATCATGTTTTCGCTTTCGCGCCTGACCTTTTTGGTAGGCTGAGGCTTGGGCTCCTTGCCTGCGGGCTGCGCGGATTCCTCCGCAGGCTCTCCGGCAGCCTGAATCTCTTTGCGCTTCTGGCTCTTCTCCGCAAAGCTCTTCTTCTCAGCCTTGGGTGCCAGGATCATGATCATGTGCCGGCCTTCCAGCAGAGGACGGCGCTCGATGCTGCCATACTCCTGAATGCGGCTGGCAAAGTCCTGCATGATCTTCATGCCGATGTCCGCGTGGGTGATCTGACGGCCACGAAAGCGAATGCTTACCTTCACTTTGTCGCCATCCTGGAGGAATTTTACGGCGTTTTTGAACTTCGTCTGAACGTCGTTCTCCTCAATGGTGGCGGAAAGCTGCACTTCTTTCAGGGTGACGATGCGCTGGTTCTTGCGCAGATCACGCTCACGCTTGGACTGTTCAAAGCGGTGTTTGTCATAGTCCATCAGCTTACACACAGGCGGCTGCGCGTTGGGCACAATCTTCACCAGGTCCAACCCAGCCTGTTCGGCCTTATCCAGGGCGTCCTTGGTGGGCATGATGCCTAACTGTTCACCGTCCGCACCAATCAGGCGGACCTCTCTGTCGCGGATTTCTTCATTGATCATCGGCTCGTTGATATCCATGCACCTCCCGGTTTTTTCAAAGTCGGCGTCCCCATGCTTTATACATAAAAAAACGCCGGGTATACCACCCGCCGCACAAAACCCCGTGGACTCATGTGCCACAACCTGCGCAAAATCGATTCACGCGGTGAGAAGCGGGCAGCTTCTACTTACAGGGATTATCATATCACAAAGTGCCGGGAACTGTCAACAGACAATTATCACATCATGATTGGTCTTCATCCCCGTCACCGGGCTCCTCCTCCCCCTCCTCCGGCCCGCACAGACCGCATTCTTCAGCCTCGTTCTCTCGAACCTTCCCCTTGGGCTTCCATACAAACTGGTTGACTGCCATGGCCACCAGCACGCCCACGGCGGTCTCAACAACCTGCGTCAGGGCCAACAGCATCATGTTTTCGGTATTTCTCTCCAGCACCACGCTCATGACCACGATCGCCGCGATGGCCGCCGCGTCCTGAATGCGGCTTAAGCAGCAGATGGAAATGCAAAGCATGACCCCCAGGGTGGCCAAGCCGATGCGAAGGGCTCCATGGGGATAGAGGGTCAGAAGGGCCAGCAGCAACAGGCCTGTGCCGCCGCCAATGGCCGTGCCCAGCAGCCGGTTGACTCCTGTGGACAGGGATTTGCGCTGGGTTGCCTGCATGGTAAGGACGGCCGCAATGCAGGCGTTCAGCGGTGCGTTATGGCCCAGGGCGTAGTCCAGCCCAAGGCAGATCAGCACCGCCAGCCCGGTTTTGCGGGTTCGTGCCCCAAAGCGGTACCGGTCCAGAAAATTTTGGATGAACTTCCTCATGGATGTGGTACCTCCTTCGCTGGAAATACTCGTTGGAACTGCGTTCAGGCCCTTTGTTCAAAGAGCATCTGCATCAGTTCTGTGCCCTCCATCACCAGGGGGCGCCTTTGCATCTCCTTCTCACAAAACTTTGTCCTGGGCTCTTCCTCGCCCACTGCCCTGGACGCCCGCACAGTGCGGCTGTCATAGATGGCATAGGGCACGGGGCTCCCGTCATGGGTACGGGTCGTCATCAAGGTGGGGTGATCGCTGAGGAGCAGCAGGCGGAAATCCTCCCCGCTGGCCCATAGCTTGTCCAGCATCCTGGCCACCACTCGGCTTTCGATGTTCTGGATGGCTTCCAGCTTCCCGGCCAGATTGCCCGCGTGAGCCATCTCATCCGGAGCTTCCACATGAACAGCCACAAAATCGTCCCCATCCCGGAGCAGGGCTTCCAAGGCAGCGTCGGCCTTGCCCTCGTAATTGGTATCCAGGTCCCCATTGGCCCCAGGCACCCGGGGGGTTTTCAGCCCCGCCAGGGAGGCGATACCCCAGACCAGCGGCACGGCGCTGATGACGCTGCCCCCATGGCCGTACCTATCGGCAAAAGGATCCAGCTCCATGGCCGTGGCAGCACCCCAAGGCCAGATCATGTCGGCGGGCAGCTTGCCCTGTGCCCTCCGTTCCTGATTGATGGGGTGATCCTTCAAAACCTCATAGCTGAGCCGCATCAAATCCCGTAAATCATCGCAAAGCTGCCTCACAGCCTCGTCCCCGCTCTCCCGCACCAGGCGAGGCAGATGTCCCTCCACCTCCTGATCCAATACGTTGTGGGGCTCCGTGAGGCACAGAGCCGCAAGATCCCTGGCGGCACTTTTCATGATTCCGATATGGCGGAAGGTGTCGGTGACGGTGATCTCCATGCAGGCATCCTTCATGCGGGCGGCAAAGGCCGGATGGGAAAGCAGCGCCCCCATGAGTCCCAGGGCTTCCCTGCCGTGGATGTTGCCCCCGTTGTGGCTTCTGATCACCGGCCGGCCCTGGTCATCGGGTTCCACAGCACACAGGTTCACGCGAAAAGACAGGCTTCCCGGTGGCAGAATCACTCCCATCCCGGCCGCTTCCAGCACGCTGCGGCCTGTATAGTGGGTGCGGGGATCGTACCCAAAAATGCTGAGGATCGCCGTATCACTGCCAGGAGCCAAACCCTGGGGAACAGTCAGCACCTGGCCGAACCGGCAGCCCGCCGCCCGGTCAAAAGCGGGCAAGGCCAAGGCCTCCAGAGGGGTCCGGCCTGCCAGTTGTCCCAGGGGGGCATCCGCCATGCCATCACCAATCACCAACACGTACTTCATGAAAGCCCTCCCCTTTGACCGCGGAGAAACATTCAGCCGCCATCACCTTGCGCAGTCTTTCCCAAGTATAACCCGAAAGGAAGGCAGTTTCAAGCCCAGGGCCTGCAGCGCTTGATATGCGGGGTTCCCTGCCGGGAAATCCCCGCCTGTGTGCTAATCCCTCCACAATATGGTATACTACCTTATGTGGGTTTTTCCCACCGGCATCATCTCCCCCATCCTTGAACATCAGGAGCCAACATGACCAAAGCTGCCACCCATCCCTCCCGGCTCATCGTGCTGACCGGCGGCGGCACCGCCGGGCATGTGACGCCCCACGTGAGCCTTATCCCCAAGCTGAAGGCCAACGGATATGATATTCATTACATCGGCACCCAGAGCGGCATCGAGCGGGGAATGATCGCCACCATCCCCGGCGTTGTGTATCATGCCGTGCAAAGCGGCAAGCTGCGCCGCTATTTCAGCATCCAGAATTTCACGGATCCCTTCCGGGTGATCTGGGGCGCTTTCCAGAGCATCCGTCTGATGCGGAAGCTGCGGCCCGATGTCTGCTTTTCCAAAGGCGGCTTTGTGAGCGTGCCGGTGGTGTTTGGGGCCTGGCTGTGCCATGTGCCCGCCGTATGCCACGAAAGCGATTTGACTCCCGGCCTGGCCAACCGCATTTGCGCCAGGTTTGCCCGACGGGTAGCCACCACCTTCCCCGAGTGCGCTGAGGCCCTGGGCCCCAAGGCAGTCATGACAGGCACGCCTCTGAGGCCGGAGATCTTCACGGGCAGCCGGGCATCGGGTTTGGCCCTGGCAGGTTTTACCGGAGCCAAGCCGGTGCTGCTGATGACAGGCGGCAGCCTGGGTGCGCAGAGCATCAACCAATGCCTGCGGAAGATCCTGCCCTCCCTGCTGCCCCACATGGACGTGCTGCACCTGTGCGGCAAGGGCAACCTGGATCCTTCCCTGGAAAACACCCCCGGATACTGCCAGAAGGAGTTCCTGCTGGCCGAGCTTCCCGATGCCCTGGCCGCAGCGGACATCGTCCTCAGCCGCGCCGGTTCCAACACCCTGTGCGAGTTGGTAGCCCTGCAGAAGCCCATGCTTCTGATCCCCTATCCCAAAGGCGCATCCCGTGGGGACCAGATTCAAAACGCCTGGAGCTATGAAAGGCAGGGCCTGGCCCAGGTGCTGCCCCAGGAAAACATGACCCCGTCCAGCCTGCAGGAGGCGTTGATGCATCTTTTGAAAACCAAAGACAGTTTGCTGGCAGCGCTAAGGGAGTATCCGGCCCGTGACGGGACCCAGGCGGTGCTGGTGCTGATTGAGGAAGTGCAAAAAAAGCGCTGAGGACATGCATAAGGCAATCGCAAACAGCAGCGGCCCGGCCTTTTCAGGCCGAGCCGCTTTCATTGTACTCCTATGTTACGCCCGGTACACCATGTCTGCCCGCTTGGGGCCGGTGCTGATCATGTGGATGGGTACATCCAGTTCCTTTTCCACAAACTCGATGTACTTGCGGCAGTTGACCGGCAGGGCATCCCAGTCCGTCACCCCGCGAATATCGGTCATCCAGCCCGGGAGATTGACATAGACAGGCTTGCAGCGCAGGAGGGTTGGGGTGCTGGGGAAATCCCTGATTTGCTTTCCGTCCACTTCATAGGCCACGCAGACCGGAACTTCGGGCAGGTATCCCAGCACATCCAGATTGGTGAGGATCGCCTCGGTTCCTCCTTGGACCATGCAGCCATAGCGGGTTGCCACGGCATCAAACCAGCCCACCCGGCGGGGGCGGCCCGTGGTGGCGCCGTATTCCCCGGCATCGCCGCCGCGCTTGCGAAGCTCCTCCGCTTCCTGGCCAAAAAGTTCGGTGGTAAAGGGCCCGGCTCCCACACAGCTGCTGTAGGCCTTGGTGACGCAGAATACATCCCGGATGGCGCTGGCAGGCACCCCGGCGCCCACCGTGCCAAAACCCGCCAAGGGCGAGGAGGAGGTGGTGTAGGGATAAATCCCGTGGTCGGGATCCCGCAGGCTGCCCAGCTGGCCTTCCAGCAGCACCGTCTTGCCTTCTTTCAAGGCCTTGTGGAGGAACACGGTGGTGTCGATGACCATGGGCCGGATGCGCTGCCCCAGCTCCTGAAGGTGCTTCATCAGAGGCTTGATCTGGATGGCGGGCTTGTAGTAGAGGTTCTCCAGCAGAACATTCTTCTGGGTTACGGCGCTGGTAAGGCGGTTTAGGAGAATCTCCTCATCATAGAGCTGGCAGACCTGAAGGCCGATTTTCAGATACTTGTCCCCGTAAAAGGGTGCGATGCCGCTTTTGGTTGAGCCAAAGCCGGACTTGCCCAGCCTCTCCTCCTCGTAGCGGTCAAAATCCACATGATAGGGCAGCATCACCTGAGCCCGGTCACTGATGTAAATGGTAGGCTTTGGAATCCCCTGGCTGACCAGACCGTCCAGCTCCGCCAGAAGTTTCTCAATATCCAGAGCGACCCCGGGGCCGATCACATTGGCAATGTGCTGGTGGAAGACGCCGGAGGGAAGCAGGTGCAATGCAAACTTGCCGTAGTCGTTGATGATGGTATGGCCTGCGTTGGCTCCGCCCTGAAAGCGCACCACGATATCGCTGGTCTCGGCCAGCACATCGGTGATCTTTCCCTTGCCTTCATCGCCCCAGTTGGCCCCTACGATGGTACGGATCATGTGATGATCCCCTTTCCAATGCGCTTGGGGGGCATAAACCCCACTCCTCTTTATACTATACAGTATCCGGAATGTCAAGCAATCCAAGGAGGAGAAAACCCATGATCAAGCGATGGTCCGCCCCCTCCCATGCACGGTATAACCTGGCTGTCCTTTTTCTGATTCTGACGCTTTTGATTTGCTCAAGCGCTCTGGCCGCCTGGCAGGACGGCCTGTACCAGGACGTGGGCCAAGGATACCATGGGGAGATTCTGGTTACCACTACCATCCGGGCGGGCCAAATCACCGGCATCCAGGCCCAGAACCGGGGGGACACCCCGGACGACTTCCTGCAAACCGCCCTGGAAGGGCTCCAGGCCGCCATTGTGCAGAACAACGGGGCGGAGGGCGTGGACGTGGTGACCGGAGCCACCCGCAGTTCCCAGGGAATTCTGGACGGAGTCAAGGGAACCCTAGAGCAAGCTTCCGCGCCTGCCCTGGACGGCATGGCGGGAACTTCCCAGCCTCCCACTGCCCAGGGCGCGGCCGCAGCGCCTGAGGACGGTCAGGCCGGTCTGCCCCCATCCCAGCTCTACGCAGGCCTTGGAGGCGTGCCCAACTTTCGGGTGGGCCCCGGCAAGGACTCCAACAATGTGCCCGTGTACAGCTTAAATATCACCATGGCCAGCGGCCTCTTTGACACCCAAGGGAAGATTATGGGTGTTCAGGTGGACATTTATGAGGTGGCAACCCCCAATTACGATGGCGCCAGCATGCCCCACTTCAGCGGCTGGCCCGCCCGTCAGGGGTACAACATCACCGACCCGGCCACGGGCAAGGTCAGCGGCGTCTCCATGAACACCGAGCAGAATATCGGCGAAGAAGTCAGCGCCTGGGTTACCAAGCGGGAGCGGGGAGATGCCTACGGCATGAACCCGGCCAATGAGTGGTACAAACAGATGGATGCCTATCAGCAGTGGATGGTGGGCAAGACCACGGCGGAGCTGCGATCCTGGTTTGAAAAGTACACCAGCCCGCGCAACGGCCGACCCATCCGTCCAGACAGCGATATCCAGGAAGACAAGGACCTGCTGGCCGCCATGAGCGACAGTGAAAAGGCACAGCTGGCGGATGTGGTGAGCCGGGCTACCATGAGCCTTAGCGACGCTCACGGGCATATCTTGGAAGCCATCGAAAAGGCCTACGAAAACCGCAGGCCTGTGCAAGGAGTATCAGTGCCGTAGAACCATGGTGATTTTTTACGAAAGCTTGCCGATTATGCATTGACAGGGTGCTTTGCAATGGCTATGATAAAGATGCGGTTTTATGCCGACGATGATAGCAGGAGGAGTCTACGTGGACGCGGACCCATACAGTCGAGAAGCTGTATTAACCCATTTGTGGAACCCGATCGTAAAACTCGCTCCAAGCAGTCGGTACAAGGCACGCCCATAGCGCGCCAGCTCTGTTGTTGATATCGCCTGCTTTGGAAGCAATGCCGTTCATCCACGGCAGCGGAAAGGCAGGCTTTTTGTATGAAAAAAATCTATCTCACCGTGGACGATCACCTTACGGAAATCAATACCCTGGAGAAGGGCTGCTGGGTGCATCTGCAAAATCCCACACGGGAGGAAATCGAGGGCCTCAACGCCCGTTTTGCCCTGGACCCAACCTATCTGCAAGCCGCGCTGGACGAGGAGGAAAGCGCCCGCATAGAGCGAGACGGAGACCAGACCCTTATCATCGTGGACATTCCCTATGTGGAGGCGGAGGACAACGGGTACAGCTATTCCACGATCCCCATGGGCATTGTGATGGTGGACGACGTGATCATCACGGTCTCCACCCGCGTTACGCCGCTGATTTCCGACTTCACCGAGGAGAGAATCCGTGGATTCTGGACCTTCAAGCGTACCCGTTTCATTCTTCAGTTGCTCAACCGCAACGCCACCCGCTTCCTGGCTTACCTCAAGCAGATCGACAAGTCCAGCATGCTGGTGCAGGAACGGCTTCACAAGAGCCTGCGGAATCATGAACTGCTGCAGATGATGAAGCTGGAAAAATCCCTGGTGTTCTTCTCCACCAGTTTGAAGGGCAACGAGATGGTGATGGAGAAGATGCTGCGCATGGAGATGCTGCGCAAATATCCCGAGGACGCGGACCTGTTGGACGACGTGATCGTGGAAAACAAGCAGGCCATCGAGATGTGCGCCATTTACAGGGACATTATGAGCGGCACCATGGACGCCTTTGCTTCCATCATCAGCAATAATTTGAACATCGTCATGAAAATCCTGACCAGCCTTACCGTGGTGCTGGCGGTACCTACCATCTTCGCCTCCTTCTGGGGCATGAATGTCAGGGTTCCCTTTGAGGATTCCAACTGGGGCTTCTTCGTGGTGCTGGGCATCTCCATCGTTGCCGCGGTGGGGGCATTCATCGTGCTGTGGCGCAAGAAGATGTTTTGAGGAAAAGCGCATGGAAACCGCGGTGATCACGGGAGGAAGCCGGGGCATCGGCGCTGAGACGGTGCGTGCCTTTTGCCGCGCCGGCTATCGGGTGGCGTTCTTTTATCATGCCAGCCGGGAGGCCGCCATGGCCCTGGCGGTGGAAACAGGGGCCGTTGCGCTGGCCTGCGACGTGGGGGATAGCGGGCAGGCGGCCCGGGCCTGTGAAGAGGCCCGGCGGATGCTGGGGCATGTGGACGTCCTTGCGGCCTGCGCGGGAATCGCCCAGCAAAAGCTTTTGCCCGACATCACCGACCAGGACTGGGAGCGTATGCTCTCCGTCAACCTGAGCGGCGCCTTTTACGTGGCGCGCAGCCTGCTGCCCGGCATGATCTCCCGCAAAAGCGGAAGAATTGTGTTCCTGTCCAGTATGTGGGGGCAGGTGGGGGCCTCCATGGAGGTCCACTACTCCGCCGCCAAGGCTGGAGTCATCGGACTGACGAAGGCTCTGGCCAAGGAAGTGGCTCCCAGCGGGATCCGGGTGAACTGCGTGGCCCCCGGGGCCATTGCCACGGAGATGACCACGGCTCTGGGGGAGGATGCCCTGGAGCGCTTGCGGGACGAGATCCCCCTGGGGCGGCTGGGTACGGCCGGTGAGGTAGCCTCCCTGATCCTGTGGCTTTGTTCCAGGGAGGCCGCCTACCTTACAGGACAGGTGCTGTCCCCCAATGGCGGACTGGTGATGGGATAAGGGTTTAGGCAAATGCTCCTTTACAGCTCCACAATTCCGGTACAGACCTTTTCCAGAAACGCACGGTCATGCTCCACCAGCAGCAGGGTGGGCCTGTAGGCAAGCAGCAGCTCCTCCACCTGCATCCGGCTTAACACATCGATGAAGTTCAAAGGTTCGTCCCAAACATACAGATGCGCCGGCTCGCAAAGGCTCTTTGCCAGCAGCATCTTCTTTTTTTGCCCCTGGCTTAATTCCGACAAGTCCTTGTCAAATTGCTCCCGTCCAAAGTCCATGTTGCGCAATATGGCCTTAAGCAAGGTTTCATTGAGACCGTTTCCCTGCACAAATTCCCGGAAATTTCCCTGCAGATCTTCCGTAGACTGAGGTACATACGATATCACCAGATTGCCCGCAATGGAAATCTCCCCGGCGAGCGCTTCCGACAGTCCGCAAATGGTTTTCAGCACACTGCTCTTTCCCGAGCCGTTCTTTCCGGACAGAGCCAGCCGCTCCCCCTGCCGCAGCGCAAAGGAAACATCCTGGCAAACCATCCTGTCCCCATACCGCACTGTCCCGTTTCGCACCTCCACCAGCACCTTCTTGGGGTGCATAAGGGGCGAGAGCTTGAGATCGCCAACCTTTTCCACATTTTTGAGCAGCTTGCTTTTTTCCTCGGCCGCCCTCTCCTGCCTGCGCTGCACGTTCAAAGCCCGCTTCATCATGGCCGCGCTCCGGGCCCCGATGTATCCCCTGTCGGGGCTGTTGCCGCTGTATTCGCCGGCAACCTTGCTCTTTTCAATGGTCCGGCTCCACTGGGCCGTGCGGCGTGCGCTTTCGTTGAGACGCTGGATGTCCTTTTTCAGCCGCTCGTTTTCCCCAAATTCATACTGGTTTTGCCTGTCCATCTCCTGCCGGAAGGTGTCGTAGTTTCCTTTGGTCACGGTGATGTCCTTGCGGTTCAGGGACAGCACATGCGTAATACAGCGGTTAAGAAAGGCGCGGTCATGGCTGACCAGCAGAAAGCCGTCCTTGCCCAAGAGGTAATCCCCCACCGCCTCCCGGCCCAGCAAGTCCAAATGGTTGGTGGGCTCGTC
>Ga0123335_1008339_pt1 | contig 11155 bp, 7 predicted proteins | sample BiotimSIPDNA_2_FD_89707 | JGI IMG/M metagenome (GOLD analysis project Ga0123335, IMG submission 89707) | Anaerobic biogas reactor microbial communites from Washington, USA - Biogas_R2 time_0 SIP DNA | ecosystem: Engineered > Bioreactor > Anaerobic > Unclassified | place: Washington, USA... | reverse complement strand
TGAATTGCTTTACTGAGTAAAAAATCGCAAACTTTTTCATTTGAGTCAGTCCCTACAGGTCGTTCTTTTAAAATTTCATCGATAATTGTCATATGTGTTGTTTTTAAAATGCAGCATAACGTTCCGCGGCTATATGAAGTTTTTGCGGAACGCAGTGGAGCAAAAATTTGGGTGCAGCGAAGCGGAACCATATAGCCGCTGTTATCGGCTGTACCGCGCCTTCTTCGGTGTTTGTCTTCATTTCTTAACCCCGCCCCTCTTCCGCCGGAGCACAGGACGTGCGGAGGCGGTCTTCATTCCTGTTTTTCCAAAATGCTCTTATATATTTCCTTTGCTAGGATCGGGAAAATCGCTTTTTGAAAATTACTATCATCCATATATCGGGTGACAATACTGTCGTTTTCAGACATTCGTTGCATCATCAGACTTTCAATAATGGCTTTTATTCCCAATTCAAATTTATCGAGTGGATTAGCCATGGCTGTTTGAATGATTCGCGAATCATTGGCGGCTTTTTCCTTAATCTGCTCAAAGAACAATCTGTCTTCCTCGGTGAAATCCGTTCCAAAACGATCATTTAGAGTTTGGATGATTTCAGATAGTGGTTTGTCCTCGTCTTTGGCTTTTCCTGTACCCACAGCAGTAGGCGACTTTACACCATACTGATCACCGCCTTCCATTATAATGGAGCCAGACATGACTTTTTCGAGTCTATAGTATTGGAGTTCTACTTCCTTTTCAGGATGAGGGATGTTTCCGGTATCGCCAAGTTCCAAATGAGGCACAAGATAGCGTCCAAAGCTATACAACATTTCCAGTTCCTGATCTGAATAGGGAATAATCTGACTCGCAAATGCGTAAAAATTAATATAGGCAGTCATTTTCTCGTAAAATGCTTCTTTCTTCTCTTCGTCAAGGCTATTAAATCTATCAACTGCCGGGGCGATCATTTTTTCCATTCGAGCATGATCAGAGGCATTTTGTTTATATTGTGGCAAATAGAATATGTGGCAGAAACCAACAACTTCTGACCAAAGGTAGACTTGAAAAGCGTTCAATTCATGCTTCAACGTTTCCAGCAGGGATGGATCAGCGGGTTCCTCCAGTGTTGTCACATTGTAGTAGGGTTTGAAAGCCTTGTAGATATCCTCCGCTTCATTTACGAAATCAAGCACGAACGGAGGTTCTTTCCCTGCGCTTGTTCTATTCAAGCGGGAAAGGGTTTGTACTGCCTGCACGCCATCTAGTCGTTTATCTACATACATAGCACACAGGAGGGGCTGATCAAAGCCGGTCTGATATTTGTTGGCTACCAATAATACCTGATAATCCGAACTATCGAATTTATCGGGTAGTTGTGATTCGGAAATGGGCTTTCCGGTTACCACATCAATATTCATGGATGGCTCGGTATACTCCTTGCCGGTGTCCGGGTCCTTAACGGTACCGGAAAAAGCGACAAGAGGCCGAATGTCGGAATAGTGGTTCTCCTCGATGTATCGTTGGAAGGCTTGCATATACCGAACAGCGTGAAGCCTTGAACCAGTGACCACCATGGCTTTCGCCCTGCCGCCCAATTTGTGCTTTACATGTTCGCGGAAGTGTTCGACCATGACTTCGGTTTTCTGCTCGATGTTGTGGGGATGAAGCGCCAGGAACTTGCCCAGTTTTTTCTGAGCCTTCTTCTTGGGCATAGCGGGGTCATCTTCCACGCTTTTGACCAGTTTGAAGTAAGCTTTATAGGTGGTATAGCGCTGGAGTACATCCAGAATGAAGCCTTCCTCAATAGCCTGTTTCATGGAGTAGGTATGAAAGGCTTCAGGCTTACCGCTTGGGCCTGTTCGTCCAAACAATTCAAGGGTTTTCCCTTTGGGAGTTGCGGTAAAGGCAAAGAAGCTCAAGTTCTTCTGCTTTCCACGGGATTCCATGACCTTGTTCAGTCCGTCTTCCCAATCAAGATCGCTTTCTTCAGTTCCTTGTTCCGTCCCGGCCCCCAAGATGCGTTTGAGTTCGCGGGCGGTTTCGCCGGTCTGGCTGGAATGAGCCTCGTCTACAATGACGGCGTATTTTCGGGAAGCAATAGCCTCCTGCCATTCCTTGGCGCGTGTTATAGCTGCTTCATCAGGATTATCGGGATTGTCCGCTCCTGCAATATGCAAGAGACCGCGCAGAATAAACGGGAACTTTTGCAGGGTGGTGATGACGATTTTGGTTCCGTCAATCAGGGCTTCGGATAATTGCCGGGAATTTTCATCGATGGCTTTTACCACACCTTGAGCGTGTTCGATTTGGTAGATTGCATCCTGAAGCTGCTTATCCAAAACCCGCCGGTCGGTGATTACGATGACGCAGTCGAAGACCTTTGCATCATCAGAAGTATGCAAGCTGGACAATCGATGAGATAGCCACGATATGCTGTTGGTTTTTCCACTGCCTGCGGAGTGTTGTATCAGGTAATTATTGCCGGTTCCTTCGCTTTTGGCAGTTCCGGTGAGGCGGCGTACCGCATCCAACTGATGAAAGCGGGGAAATACCATGGTTTCCTTGGTGATCTTTTTCCGCCCGCCTTTGCCGTCATCGACGGTTTCTTCGCCGGTTTCCAGGAATACAAAGCTTCCTATGATATCCATAAAGCTGTCCCGCTCAAGGATGTTTTCCCAGAAGTAGCCGGTGCGGTGCCCCGAAGGATGCTGGGGATTACCCTTGCCGCAGTCTATGGCTCCGGGATCACTACCCCTATTAAAGGGCAGGAAAAATGTCTTCTCCTTGTTAAGGCGGGTTGCCATATGCACTTCATCGGGATCGATCGCAAAATGGACAACAGCCCCTTTGGTAAACTGAAACAAGGGTGCGCGAGGGTCACGGTCAGATTTATACTGCTGGACAGCCTGTTTCCAAGTTTGCCCGGTTACCGGGTTTTTGAGTTCCATGGTCACAAGGGGAATACCATTCAAGGATAAAACCATATCAACGGTGCTGGTATCCGCTGGATGACACGGCACCTGCCGGGTAACATGAAGGGTATTCTTCCTGTATTGTTCGATGGTCTCCTCTACAAGTCCGTGGGCTGGTTTGAAGTAGGCCAGCTTGAAGGTCTTGCCGTAAAACTTGAATCCATGGCGGATGATGTGAAGTGTGCCTTTGGTATCGCGTTCCTTGAACAGGGCATCGATGAGCATGGCCGGAAGCCCTGTACCATGAAGCTTTTCCATCTGATTCCACAGATCGCCCTGGGTATCCTTGATGAAGGCGAGGATATATTCGGGGAAGAGGGCTTTTTGCTTATCCCACAGTAAATTAGTGCCATTGATCCAGCCATGTTGTTCAAGAATTTCTTGGATATAGGCTTCAAAAGCCTTCTCAGTCGTTGCTTTCACGTTAACCACCTCTTGCCAAAACCCCGTTTTTGGCCGATACTATTACTATCTCATCTACCTGGAGTAGAAGGAGTAACGAGGGCCTCCTCAAAAGGGAGAGCCCTTTGCTTTTATATAGGCTTGATATTCCCTTTCCATTTTTTGTCTCGAGTGCTGATGCGTGAGAATATATGCTGTCCATGGCAGTAAATAGCCATTCCGCTCGGATAGCACGACCACATAGTCTTCGGCTACGAGCCATAGAATGATCCGTCTATCACCTTTTCGTACGTTTTCCCAGCAACGCACAAGAGTATCCTGGCTATTGTTGACAATTGGGGCTGGCCAACCAATCCGTTCACAACGTCTCAAGTCCGGTGTACGATCCGCTTCAATAGAGCCTTCGGAAATAAAGTGCCAAAAGGTGGCTGATTTCCCTTCATATTCTGGGTATTTCTTGAGACCAAGCCGGTGGCCCCGAAAAAATGGTTTGTTCTGGACAAAATCTTTTAAGAAAACAGCGTAAACAGCCTCAAAATACGTATTCCAATCACCGTTATAAGCATCAAGTTCAAGAATTTCTGGCAACCAGGGAATCATTGCTGTACCCCATGCTGTGGCTTCCAAACGAAAAGATTGAATTTTTCTTCTCTGAGTAAAGTCGTGCTTGTGAGTTTGTAGCCACTACGTTGTTTGATACGTTGAATCAACGCCAATTTTCCTTTATTAGTATCAAGTTGCCTGAAACTATACGCTAACGCACCAATTAAAATATCAGAAACCTGCATCAGTTCCACTTGGTGGGATTTGACAAGAATGATTTGCTTAACAATATCGCGGTTAAAATCATAATAATTATTGCACAGGACATCCTGCAGTTTTTTTATTCGTTCATTGCCATTCGTATCTTTATAATCAAGGTTGATACTGAAAGATTTTTGTGGGTCGATAATTGGGCTTAACAGAGTAAAAAACATCTTGTAGTACCACTCATCATGCGTTTGACCAAAACGATCATGCTGCAACAGTGCTTTATCTGGAATTATTAGCCCTCTGAAGTGTAGGTCATCATCATCAAAGAAATAGTCAATAATATCCATATAAAGTTGATAATGATTTGGGGAGATTTTTGTCCATTTGATTTCATCTTTGTGCTGCAAGGAGTAACGGTTTTTTATTTCAATCAAGCGCTTGGATATTTCTTTTGTCTTGGCGCTTGGACACCAAACAGCACCTAACACCATTGGAGCAATGCCGTCATGTTCCAAATGACAACTCTCATCACAATAAATTGAAAAGTCGGTTGTTGCTTTCATACAGTCACCTGCTCATTACATTCAAATTCTCGGTATTTAAGCCATTTTGCCATTCCGTCGAGATCGGGGAAAAGCTGTTTGTCAAAAAGCCCATACAACTCCAGGCGTTTCCTGATTTCATGGTGGGCTTTAGCTTCGATCAGTATTTCCAGATAGTCCTTTTCTTCAAGGTCTTTCAGTGGGTTGAAGCAAGCCAGAAGAACGCCGTCTTGTGCCCGGATACGGGGTGAAACATGGGGAGGGTCGTAGATGACATTTGCGTTTATCTCAAAGGGACTGATAATGGAATGGGGAGCTTCCGACTTTTTGTCGGTACTATCATTATCCGAAAGAGTATCTTCCTCAGCATCTTGTTCGCTTGTATCAAGGCCATATTGACTATAAGGGTCGGCAGGAACTGTTACTTGCGCGTCTTGCTCCGACGGCTTTCCAACGGATTGATTCCCTTGCTTGCTTTTCAGTGCGCTGTACTTCTGTGGTTCCTGGATAAGGATATAGACCGCACTATCAAGGGCAATTTTATTATCGTTTTTCTTGGTTACCCGTGTAGCAAAGTAGAGAGCAACGAGAGGATTGGTAGTCCAGTCCATAAACCGGGTCGGCAATCCATGGTGCTGTGCCAAGGCCAACATTTCCCATTCATCCCAGGGAATGTGATTAACGTGGCCGATGACGTGATTACTGAACGTATCAAGCGCCCGTTTCTCAATTTCAATCAACTCACCGATGGATTTTGTCTTGAGGAATTCATATCGGGCTATGGAAGGTTCCAGCTTATACCCATCTGAAATTCGTTTTTCCTGGCCACGGTAATAGCGATGCTTGGGATCAATCTCATCCTTGACGATTCGGAGGTAATCTTCAAAGCTGTTGACGACAAAGGCGGCACTCATACCGCCTCCCGCACATCAATCTTGCCCGTCACCGCCGAACTGATGAGCGCCGTGCGGTATTCTTTGAGCCGTTCGATAACGGTAGTAACCTTGGCGGAAAGCGCGTCAATCTTGGCCGTCTCACGGTCGAGAAACGCTGCGATGGCTTGTTGTTCAGGGAGAGGGGGGGAAAAAACTTTATAAGGACTTATTTGCTCAGTAGAAAGTTGACTAACCGCAGTACTTCCGCCAAAGAATACCAACATTGCGTTTATGAAGTATGAGTAATATTTACATGGATGTGAATTTTTTGGGGTCAAAACAAGCAAACGGATTATGGCGTCAAATTCGTGATCTCTATATACTGCATATCCAATTTCACCACGACCAGTTACCGTAATTGAATTAGCCTTAAAAAAGGCTTTACTTGTAAATCCATACGCTTCGTCTGATTTTATGGAGTTAGTGTAAATAGGATATTTGTGTAAATCAGTTCTTTCTTCTGAATAGAATTCTTCTTTTAAGTCCCCTCCAGCTTTAATATGAAACAAGTACCTCAAACTGAGAACTTTCCAATGCTCCGGCACATCCCCCAGCCATTCCACACCGGAAGGTTTCAGCCTGACCGAGGCATCCAGCCCCTTGGTGACCGCTCGGGAAATCAACGCCGTGCGCTGTTCGGCCAGGAGTTCCAGAAGCCGCTCTTTTTTGGCGATGAGCGCGTCAATGCGCCCAGTCTCGCGGTCGAGAAAAGCGGCGATGGCTTGCTGTTCGGGGAGAGGGGGGAGAGCAAAATGGAAATCAAGAAGTTGTACATCAGAAATGTTAGGCTGTGCACCACCAAAACCCGTTAATTTAATATGTTCTGCATATTGTTCTGATTTCAGTATAAACCAGAAATAGTCAGCAAAGATTTTGAATGGAACAAACTTGCATACCCGTTGATTAAGTAACCCCTTTTCATCAAATTGATATCGCCCTGCCTTTCCGATTGTAGCACCGGTCATTGCCATAAGCATATCATTCTTATTAACTACTACAAATCGGTATGTCCTCAAATACTCATCCGGTAGTTTTTTAGCATTCGCAATATCAACATTTCCATCTTGAAGAATATCTCCAATTCTAACAAGTGGTATACCTTCGTCGGTGTAATCATCACTGCTAAATGCAAAACCTGTATTTGTATTCGAAACATATTTTAACTTCTTCACTCCCCAATGCTCCGGCACATCCCCCAGCCATTCCACCCCGGAAGGTTTGTATTTTGGATAGGCTTTGCTCATATCAAACCCTCCGCACTGCCGGTAATCTCAGCCAGCATGGCGACAATCTCGCCTTCCAGTGCTTTGACATCGGCGGCAATGGCTTCCAACGCCCGGGGCGGTTCGTAGCGGTAGAAATGACGGTTAAGGGGAATCTCGTAGCCCACCTTGGTCTTGCTGTAGTCAATCCAGGCATCGGGCACATGGGGCAATACTTCCCGCTTAAAGTAATCCTCAATATTTTCTTTGAGTGGTACATTCTCTGTATCGCGAAGATCGCTGTCCGGTTCCGGATTTCCCTTGGCATCGGTGCAGATTTCGGCGGTTTCATCCTTTTCGCTCAAGGCTTCCAGAACGGCTTTCAGCTCCGGCGCAGAAAGGCGCACTCCTGATTTCTGGTCAATGGCTTTGAGTTCTTTTAAGAAAGCAATGCGGCCTTTGAACAGTTTACCAGCCGTTGCCTTCTGCAAGTCCTCAAGCATGGTCTTGATAGCATTCTGACGCTTGATACCGGCCTCAATCTCTTGCTGACGGATAGTTTCATTCTTCTTGTCGCTCTCAGCGATTTTTTGGAAGGCTTTGATGTCGTCCAGTAAAGCGATTCGTTCGGCGCTGGCCTGAAAATTGAGGCGAAGAGGGCGTTCGACAGTTATCTTGTTGTAACCGAAATCTTCATTGTCAAAAATCTTCGAAACAATCACTTCCTTTTCAACACCGTCTATTGTCAAGGTGCGCTTTTCATCATGGGTAAAACTGCCGTATATCCGGCTAATCTCACTGATCTGATCCGGCCTGTTTTCTTCGCCGTCACCGATCTGGTTGCGCTTGTTGCCCAGGCTCTTGCGCATCTTGGTATAAAACTCCCGAGCATCAATAAGCTGGATTTTGCCTGTTCGACGCTTTTCCTTGCGGTTGGTGACAATCCAGATGTAAGTAGAAATGCCAGTGTTGTAAAACAGTTGATCTGGCAGGGCGACAATTGCTTCCAGCCAATCGTTCTCGATTATCCACTGGCGGATATTGGATTCACCGCTCCCGGCATCACCGGTAAAGAGTGGCGACCCATTAAAAACGATGCCGATACGGCTTCCACCCTCTTCGGGTCGGCGCATTTTCGAAATCATGTGCTGAAGGAAGAGCAGCGATCCGTCATTGATACGCGGTGTTCCTGCTCCAAACCGCCCATCATAGCCCAGGGTAGCGCGCTCGTTCTCGATACTCTTCTGCTGTTGTTTCCACTCCACTCCAAAAGGTGGATTAGCCAGCATGTAGTCAAACTTCTCTTTGGGGAATCCGTCTTTCTCAAAAGTACAGTCCGGCTTGATGTTGTCCGAATCCTCACCTTTGATCAGCATATCAGCCCGGCAAATCCCGTAAGCTTCATCATTCCAGTCTTGGCCAAACAAATGCGGCTGGGCCTCCGAATTGAGCTGTCGAATATAGCTTTCTGCAACCGAAAGCATTCCGCCGGTTCCGCAAGCTGGGTCGTAGATTGTTTTAACCACATGGCTTTTACGCAAATCGGTTTCAGGCGAAAGAAGCAGATTGACCATCAGCTTAATAACTTCTCGCGGGGTGAAGTGTTCTCCGGCCTCTTCATTGGATTGTTCAGCCCCGATCCGAATCAGTTCCTCGAACACATACCCCATCTGAAGGTTGTCTATATTCTGGGGTGAAAGGTCGATTTCATCAGATGCAAATTTCTTGATTACGTTGAAAAGCAGGTTTTTTTCATTCATCTTGGTAACTTGAATACCAAATTCAAGCTTTTCGAAAATTTGTCGTACATTCGGCGAAAACGCGTTGATATAACTGTTCAGATTCGGGGCTATCTGATTAGGGTCATCCAGCAGTTTCTTGAAAGTGAGCTTGGACAGGTTGTAAAATGGGACTCCCGTGATCGTCCGAAGCTGAGCACTGATGATTGTTTCCGACTTGCCTTTCAATTTATCGAATTCTTCAAGAACCTTGGATTTTGTAGGCTCAAGAATGCAATCGAAACGGCGCAATATGGTCAGTGGAAGAATGACTTTTCTGTATTCATTGCGTTTATATGGTCCGCGGAGTAGATTGCAAATACTCCATATAAAACTTGCTGTTTGCTGATGCGTCTGTACTGACATTTATGTCTCCCTTATTCTCGTTTCATTAGTTATGCAAGGATAGCGCTGACTTGTTGCCGTACCGATTGTTGTCCGCTTAAAGACTGTCCCATCAGGTATTTATTTGCAAACAGTAACTGCTCAAATTTTGGCGTAAAATCCCGTCCCTTGCCAAGTTTTTCCCATTTAAGAAAGTTGTTCAAATCTTTTGTTCGAATAAACTCAGGTTCCGTAAACAGTGAGTCCTGCGTACCATCTGCCAAATAATTATCAATGACATTAAGCGCAATATTGATAAGGTTATTTGATGTTTCTGTTTCAACCTTGAAAATCTTAATGACTGCTTCGGTTAGCTCTTTTAGGCCATGAGGCTTTGAGTTATTTATGAGAATATCTTTAATCAAATCTGTTAATACATAGTAGAATAAATAGCGAGTTTGACCACGAGAAGGCTTGTCGGCAGCTCGCCCAAATTTAATTTGATTCGCAATCTTCTGCAGCAGGTAGCAAGCATATATTTCTTCTATGCCAAAGCTTTGGGAATCAATAATTCTCTTAAAAATCGCGCCACCAGGAGCAAAGGGTGGGTTTTTCCCAAACGCAATACCAGGTTCAGCCATCCAGGCAGCTCCATATATTTTCAGCATATCAAAAGCGTTTACATGTTCAGTGAATTGTGGTTCGTTTAAGCTGTGGCGTTGCAACATCCTCTGGCTTTCCCATCCACCTCTGTGAATTTCCAGATATATCTGATAAGTACTTGCCATTTCACTCGCAAGTGTACGGAAGTTTCCTTCCAGAGCAATGAAGTCTTGCCTACTAACAGAATTTTGGCTATTCGTAAAGCGAGTTATATTTGTTAATTCAACTTCATTTTGACTTCCGACTTTTACAATCTTGACAATTACAATGCCTTTAGCCAGTCGGTCTTTCCAGTGCTGAGTTTCCGAAGATAATTGACTTGCACCGGTATCCAATTTTTCCACCAGAACTTGCCAGATAGTTTTCGTTGTTTGGCACCCATTTACAACATAGGGCTCAACGATGGTGAATTGTCCGTTGTTATTAGTTACATCCTCTGCTACTATAGTAATCCCATTGTTAAAAAGACCGAATTTTTCGGGATTAGACTTCAGAGTTTGAGAAATACCCTTGTTTACGATCCTTCCACCACCGAGATACTTGCGCACATTTTTTTCATATAGCTGATCAAGGTCACCTGTACACTGCTTATATGTTTTGAGGAATTCGTAGAGATCAAGAAGAGTAACCGAACCAACCCAAAGATCATCACCTGAAGGAACCAAACTGGCTTTTAGCTGAACACTGGTTTTGTTTACTGTACTCTGGAGTTCTGTTATACGGTTATAAATTGTTTGGATTGAGATTGATTCAATATCAAAAAAATCACCAAGATGAGTTCGTCCTATAGTTCGTACATCATCTGCTGCTCGTTTTTCAGCTTCATTCAAAGGTTCATGCGTAGCATATACTAATTTGAGTTTATCATTGGGGCCCTTATTAGCGATGAAGTTTCTTATTCGGTTAGATACATCTTCGCCGATCGATGAAAGATTAGGCCTATTACCGCGCAGATTATCTAAAACTTTTTGTCCTTCAATAAGAATGGTTGAAGAGCCAGAAAAAGCTGACCCATGCTTGCTCTGGACTAAGTACCAAGTATTACCTTCATGATTACCATCTTCAAGCATGTCACCTAATACTAGAAAGGCAACATCAACACCGCCATCCCCAGCACCATCGCAGAAAATGATATCTTCCGTCTCAGAATTAAAATCAAGCCAATCTCCAAGTATTTTTCTGGAAAATCTATGACCTAATTCAGTGGTTGTAGGATTACCAGAAATAATTTCTCTTAACCATTCTGTTTTAAAGTCTTCATATGCTAATTCTGACATTTTTTTCTCCTGTTTCTCTTCTCTTCAGCCCGCCATGGACTTGACGCGATTCGATGAGCGTCAATGGCGTTCTTGGGGCGGGGTTAAGAAATGTATTTATCATTGTCACATCCGATGATATATTTCCGGAATTATCCGGTGTAAATTGTCCGGTTTAGGCTCGCAAAAAGGGGCTTCCAATTGCTACTATGGTGATAACCAAAACGCCACAGGAGCGAAAAAGGAAACCCCTCATGGAGAATCGTATGCTGCAAGCAAGAATTTTGCAAGGGCAAGGTTACACACAAAATCAAATTGCCGAAATCCTTCGTGTAACGGATCGAAC
>Ga0123335_1008338_pt1 | contig 11155 bp, 9 predicted proteins | sample BiotimSIPDNA_2_FD_89707 | JGI IMG/M metagenome (GOLD analysis project Ga0123335, IMG submission 89707) | Anaerobic biogas reactor microbial communites from Washington, USA - Biogas_R2 time_0 SIP DNA | ecosystem: Engineered > Bioreactor > Anaerobic > Unclassified | place: Washington, USA... | reverse complement strand
GGCGGCAGTGACTCGGCCTCGACGATCTGCGTAGTCGGGCGGCGCAGCTCGGCCGTCTTCTCGGCCATGGAGAAGGCCTGGTCGAAAGCGCGGCCTTCGAGCACGCGGCGTGAGCCGAGAAACAGGCTCATTTGCCGCGGGTCGACGCCGAACACGCGTTGCTGCTGGCCGCCCATGCGCACCTGTGCGAAGAACACCGGAATGACGGCGGTGGCGAGCGGCCCGTGCTCGTCGGCCTGGCGTGCGAGCAGGCGTTCGAAAACGCCGGGGAACGGGGCCCCGTTGGTGAAGAGGATGTTCTCCTGGGCCGGCAGGACGACGAGTTGGGCGTCGACGCTCTGCATGCGCTGGTTGACCTCGGCGATGGAGCCGTTGGCCAGGCCCTTGGAGACCAGTAACAGGGCGATGCCGATGCCCACGGCGAGCACGCTGAGCGTGGTGCGCAGCTTGCGGTGCATCAGATTGGCCCAAGCAAGTCTCAGCATCGAAAAACTTTCTCCCTTCCGCTGCCCTGAAAACGGTACGGACTGCGGGGGCGTGCGTCAAACGGGCGCGGGCGGCCTGCGAAGCGCCAATCGCGAGCGGCAAGGTCCGGCAGGCGAAATCCGGGGCAAGTCCGGCGGGCCACGTCCGGGTGTAAAATCCGTAGGGCCACGTCCGAGTCAGGTCTGTCGGGCAACCGGCGGGTGCCATGCCCAAGCCGCGTAGCGGCGCGGGCATGCCCTGACCAAAGTACCCCCCAACCGTTCCTGACCAAAGTGCCCCCCGACCGTTCTGCCAAGTGTCGCAAGTGGCGTGCCCGCTAAACCGGTGCCGCGCCTCGTGAGTACCTGAACATGGGCATGCCCGCGCTTACAGCTTGGGCATGGCACCCGAGCATGGCACCCGAGCCCCCCGCCCGCTTTTTGTGTTTAACGGATCCGCGCCCTTACCCCCCCCTTCCGCCCGGCCCGGCGTCCGCTCGCGCGTTGACTAGCGATACCTGCTTGCATATATTTTCTAGGAATGATCGAGCGGGCCGCGCGGCGCGCTCTTGGTGGTCCTTGCGAGGCATGCCAGTATGACCGGATTTCAGCAGGAACTCATGACGGCCCAGGAAGCCGCCCGCTGGTTTCGCCGCTCGCCCTCCTGGCTGCGGCTGCAACGCGACTTGCTGCGGCTGGCTACGCCGGGCGGGCAGCCGTTGTTTCACGTCGACGTTTGTCGCAGCTACGTCCTGGGCCGCCTGTGCGGCTTGCAAGGGGCCCTGCTGCGCCAGGCACAGGTCCGGGCGCTGGCGGCCGCCTGCGGCTTGCAGCAATGGGCGCAATTAAAAGAACTGGAGCGGGCCGTGGCGGACGGGCCGCTGCCGGACGTCAGCGAGCCGAACAAAAGTGATTAGCTGATAGAGTGATAAAGGGGCGCGCTGGACGGGCTTTCGTTCTGGCGAGCCGAATTCTTCAGTTCGCTGCGGCCGCAGCTTGCAGAGCTTCTTGCAGGTCGAGGGTTTGCTCGTAGATGGCCCGGCCGATCACGATACCGGCCAGGTTTAGAGCCGTTAAGCGGCGCACGTCGTCCAAGTCAGTCACACCGCCGGAAGCGACCACCGGAATCCGCGATTCGGCCGCCAGTAGGCGAATGGCCTCCAGATTCGGCCCCAACAGCAGCCCGTCGCGTCCGATGTCAGTGTAGACAATCGTGGCCAGCGGCCAATCCGCGGCTTGGCGGGCTACCTCAATCGCCGTCCGCGCCGTATCACGCGTCCAGCCGCGCACCGCCAGCTTACCCAGGCGTGCGTCCAGCCCCAGGGCGATACGGCCGGAGAACTCGGGCGTGTGCACGATCGTTCTGAACCACTCCCAATCTTCGAGGGCGCGCGTGCCGATGATCACGCGCGCCGCGCCGGCTTGCAGTGCGGCCCGGATCGTGGCCTCGTCGCGCACCCCACCGCCGAACTCAACGCGCGCCCCGGTCTCAAGGATGATGCGTCGTAGCGTGTCCAGGTTGGCCACGTGGCCGGACCGGGCCCCATCCAAGTCAATAACGTGCAACCATGCCGCGCCGGCCTCGCGGAAACGGCCGGCGATGGCCAGCGGATCGCTCTCATACTCGATCACACGGTCATACCGGCCCTGTACCAGGCGGACACACTTGCCCTCGAGCAAATCTATCGCGGGCAGAATTTCCATCCCGCACCTCGTACTCTCACGGGCGCCAGCCCGCCCCCTCAGGACCGACAAGAAACGCTTCGCCCGCGCCCGCTTGGGCCATGACCAATGATCCGACGGCCGGCAACGAGGCCGACCGCCGGTCCTAAATCTCAGGATCGCGCCGCGCCTGGCCGGCGCGGATCAGCACACGCCTGCTAACCGCGCTCTTCGGCAGCCGACTGAATGCCGGTTTGCGGCGGCGGCACTCGCACGGCGATGATCTGCACGCGCCGGTTCAGTTGCTTGTTCGCCGCGGTCGTGTTGGGGACCTTCGGAGCCCATTCACCCTGGCCGGCCGCGACCATGCGCGTCGGGTCGATGCCCATTTTCTGGAGCTGGCGAAAGACGGCGGCGCCGCGCTCGACGCTCAGCTCAAGGTTGTCCGCCCACTTCGAGTGTTTGATCGGGTCACTGTCGGTATGCCCGACGATCCAGACTTGCCGGTCGGGCCAGTTCTGCTTGAGCTCGTTCAACACGCTCTGCAGCTCAGCGAGACCTTGCGGCTTGACGTTCGCCTTACCCGAATCAAACAAAATGTTCTCGGCGATGTCGGTCCAGGCAATGCCCTCGAATTCATGCCAGCGCCCCGTTGCCTGCGGGGCAACCGGCTGCCGCTGGAGCTGCGCCAGCGCCGCCCGGGCCTGGTCGCGCTCGGCCAGCGCCTGTGCCAGCCGCGAGCGCAAGTCGGCATTCTCGGCGCGCAGCCGGCTGTTCTCTTCCTGCAGCGCCTGGATTTGCTGGTCCTTCGCCCCCGGCCCGCAACCTACCATCAACAATACGGTTAGCAACCCACCAATCAGGACGACGCTTCGCGCCACTCTCATCTCAGTGCTCTCCTTTCACACCATGCCGGGCCACCATGCCCAACTCCAACGGGTGAGCCGCGCCACTGCACCCATGAGCCGCAGAATATGACCAGCCGGGCCAGGATGCAAGCAGCCGGCAATAGCACCTGCGTTACCCGCGTACCGCCATCCATTTATCGTCGCCGCGCACACCGCCGGCACACCCGCACCTCAGCCGCTGTTGACGGACTCCAGCATTAGCCGTACGCTTTAGTCGCGGCTGCGCGCCTACAGGGAGAGGGACGTGGTCGCAAGAATACGGTCGACATACGAGAGGTCCGAATATGCACGGCGTCCGCCGCACGGCAACTGGTGATGCGGACAAGCTGGACGACGATAGTATTCGGACCTCGGTGATGCAGGATGCCAAGACCATGCTGAGCCGCACCGTTGCCTTCGTGCTATTGGGGCTGAGTTGCGCAAGTGCCTTTGCACAAACGGATTACATATCGGACGACGCCCTGTACGAAGTCGGTCTGGCAAAGTCCTGGCAGCTCCAGCTCGGCCTCGACTGCGGGCAGTGCCTGGTCGACGCCTTCCTGGTCGATGACCAGCTCTATTTTCCGACCAACGACGGGTACGTGTTCGCCATAGATGCAATCACCGGGGCCACCCGTTGGATGCGGCAGATCACCGCCGAAGGATACCGGGTCTCGCGGCCGGCTCAGGCCGGCGAGCGGACGATTTTCGCCACGCCGAGCACGGTGACCCAGGTGAACAAGATCACGGGCGAGGGCATCTCGCAGATGGCGTTGCGGTTTCCGGCCGGGAGCGGCCCGGTCAGCGACGGCGAGCGCTTCTTCCTGGGAGGGGTGAATCGGCGGCTGTACGCCTTTGACGTGCTCGACCCCGTGCATACTTGGCGCGTCACCGCGAACGGCGCCATTACCGCCACGCCCCTGGTCTACAAGCGGCCCGGCACCAACGCAATGAACGTTTTCTTTGCGAGCATTGACGGGACGGTTTATTCCGCCACGGCCTACAACAAGACTCTTTGCTGGGTGGCCCGCACCTACGGCCCGCTCGATTCAGATTTGGCGGTGAATGACCTGGGCGTGTATGTGCCCTGCCTGGATCAGTCGTTATACCTGTTTGACCTGCCGTTCGGCGAGTTGAAGTGGCGCGTGCGTCTGTCTTCCCCGCTCCGCGAGCCGCCGGTGCTGACGGGCGGGGCCGCCTACCAGTACAGCGCCGACGACGGGTTGGTGGCCATAGATACCGTCAGCATCGCGGTGGACGAGCGGATCAAGTGGCGGCTGCCGAACGGGCGGATGCTGTTGACCACCGACGAGCAGCGTGTCTTCGTGCTGTCGACCGAGGGCAACATCCTGACCGTTGACGTTCACACCGGTGAAGTGTTGCACGGGATTGCTACGCCCGGGCTGACCCTGGGAGTGCCGAATCCCGGGCGGGCCACGATCTTTGTCGCCTCTCCCGACGGGCGCGTCTTCTGCGCCCGGCTGCGCGGCACGCCCTTGGTGCGGCGCGAGGACCTGCGGGAGGCTCTGACCACAGTCCCGCCCGAGGCCAAGACCCCCACCGCCGAGACAGCCCCTCCACCACCGAACGTGGCCGGCGCGCCGCAACCACCGCCCACAGAGCCGCCCATCGGCGGGCGATCGAAAGTCTCACGCGGCTACGGCCGGCCATAGCGTGCAGCCGGGGCGGCCGGGCCCCGCCTCCAGCTTGCGGACGCGCAGCTTCACAGCGAAAATCGCATTGACAACTGAGGTCGGGCTGCCCGTTCGGCAGCCCGTTTGTTCTTTCGAGGTAACCGATGAGCGGCACACCAACCACGCAGCCCCAAATCCGGCGAGCGTTGATCAGCGTTTACGATAAGACGGGCATCGTCGATTTCGCCCGCGTCCTGCACGACGAGTTTGGCGTCGAGATCATCTCGACCGGCGGCACCGCGACCACGCTGCAACAGGCCGGCATTCCGGTCACTCTGGTTGAGCAGATCACCGGCTTCCCCGAAATGCTCGACGGCCGCGTGAAGACGCTGCACCCCAGAATCCACGCGGCGATTCTGGCCGATCGCGACAACCCCGAGCACATGCGCCAACTGAAGGAACAGGGCATCGAGCCGATCGACATGGTGGTCGTGAACCTCTACCCGTTCGAGAAGACCATCGCCGACCCGAACTGCACGTTCGAGCAGGCGATTGAGATGATCGATATCGGCGGGCCCTGCCTGCTGCGGGCGGCGGCGAAGAACCACAAACATGTGTGGCCCGTACCATCTGTCAGCTATGAGAAAGTACTCGACCTTCTGCGCAGCTATGATTGCGACAAGGCGTCGCATTTAAGGGCGAGCCTCGCGTACTGGGTTTTTGACTGCACGCGAAAGTACGATTCGGCCATCGCATCGTACTTGGATGACCAAGCCACTCGCCGGTATGGTCTGAAGCACGCAGAACCGCTCGCGCAGGAAACATGGTTCATCGGCTACAAGCTCAGTGATTTTCGCTATGGCGAAAACCCGCACCAGCGCGGCGCCGGCTATCGTATAGGGCTGCAGCCGACCGATTTCGAACCTTTGGACGTGAGTTCCCGCGAGCAACTGTCCTACAACAACATGGCAGATGCGGCGGCCGCTTCGGACCTTTGTGCCGAGCTGACGCGGGCAATGCATGGCATGAAGGCCTGCTGCTTTATCAAGCACACCAACGCCTGTGGCGTTGCCGCCGGGCCGGATGCGATCGAGGCATACCGTAAGGCCTATTTGGGCGATCCGAACGCGGCCATGGGGGGAATTCTTGCGGTCAATTTTGAGGTTGATGCCGCCTTCGCCGAAACCGTGATGCAGACCTACGCCCAATGGGGCAAGGCGGCCGGCGCGGGCGGGTTCTTTGTAGAGGTCTGGCTGGCGCCGGCCTTCGCTGAAGATGCGGTACAGATCATTCGGACACGCAAAGAATGGGGCAAGCGTGTGCGGTTGCTGGTCGGAAATGTGGCGAACCCGCCCGATACGGACGCGATGGAGTTCAAGCGCATCGCCGGCGGCATGCTGATGCAGACGCGTGACCTGGTTGGGCTCAATGAGCAGCAGTGGAAAGTCGTCACCACCCGCCAGCCCACTGATAGCCAGTTGGCGGATCTGCGGCTCGCGTGGCTCATCTGCAAGCACACCAAGAGTAATGCCATAACCGTCTGCCGTGACGGCATGTTGCTTGGCAATGGCGCCGGTCAGATGAGCCGCGTCATGAGTTGCCGCATTGCCACGTGGTTGGCGAAGGAAAATGGTCACGCCGAGGCGCTCAAAGGCGCCGTGGCGGCGTCAGATGCGTTCTTCCCGTTCCGCGACGGGCCGGACATTCTCATCGATTCCGGAGTGACTGCCTTGATTCAGCCCGGCGGAAGCAAGAATGATCAGCAGGTCATTGACGCCTGCAATGAGCGCAATGTGGCGATGATTTTCACCGGGACGCGGCACTTCAAACACTGATGGCACACCGCCCACCGCTTACCGCCGGTGGTACTTGTACCACGCGGCGCAGGTGCCCTCGCTGCTGACCATGCACGGCCCTACCGGGTGCAGCGGCGTGCAGGCTGTGCCAAACAGGGCGCAGTCCGCGGGCTCGGTCTTGCCCTGGATGACTTCGCCGCAGCGGCACGCGGGATGGTCCTCGTCTTCGCCGAGTGTCAGGCCGAAACGCTCGACCGCGTCGAACCGGCGATATGGCGGCGCGAGCCCCTGCCCGCTCTGCGGAATCACGCCGATCGCGCGCCACGCCGTGTCCTCCGGCACGAACACGCGCTCGAACAGCCCCAGCGCCGTGGCGTTGCCCTGCTCCGAGACCACTGCCGCGTACACGTTTTCCACTTCCGCCCGACCTTCGGCAACCTGCCGCACCAGGTTGATCAATCCCCGCAGAATCTGCTCCGGCTCGAAGCCGGCGATCACGCACGGCCGGCGGTGCTGCGCGACGATCGGGTGGTACGCTCGCGCGCCGATGATCACGCTTACGTGCCCGGGACAGAGAAAGCCGTCCAGCGGCACGTCGCCGGAAGACAGCAACGCCAGCATCGCCGGAATCACCAGCTTATGGCACATCAAAACGCTGAAGTTCTCGAGGCCGTCGCGCGCGGCCTCCAGTACGGCAATCGCGGTCGCCGGGGCCGTGGTTTCGAAGCCCACGCCCAGAAACACGACTTGGCGGGCAGGATTGTCGCGCGCCAGTTGCAGCGCCGTCTTTGTGGAGTTCACCACGCGCACGTCCGCCCCGCCAGCCCGCAGCCGCTCCAGGCTGCCGCGCCGCCCCGGCACACGGATCATGTCGCCATAGGTCGCGATGGTTACTTCGGGCCGCGTCGCCAGCTCAATCGCGGCATCGATGTGCCGCTGAGCCGTAACGCAGACCGGGCAGCCCGGCCCGCTGACCAGCCGCAGATTCGGCGGCAACATCGAGCGGACGCCGCTGCGAAAGATCGAGACGGTGTGCGTCCCGCAGACTTCCATGAACTGCATACGCCGCCCGACGCGCTGACAGAGGCCGCGGAGCTCTTCACACAGCTCAGGTACCCTTGCGCTCATCCGCGCGCTCATCTGCCGCTCTCGTCTTGCGGGCGATTCGGCGGTAACACGGCGGGTTCAGGGCCGGCCGGTTCTCCGCCGGCTTCGGTCAGGGCATCGCCCAGCGCTTGGCGTAGGTAGTCCCAAGTCTCGCGTGCGTCCGCCTCACTCAGGTGCGTGATAGAGAACCCGGCGTGAACCAGGACCCAGTCGCCGATGCTGACCTCCGGCGTCAGGGCGGTGCTGATCCGCAGACGGTTGCCCTGAAGATCGACGACGGCATCGTCGCCCGTTTTCTCGATTACTTGTGCGGGCACTGCCAGGCACATCAACTGTTCTCCGCCTTTTTCCAGGCCGCCACGATGGCCTGCCCAAGCGCCAGACCACCATCGCCGCTGGGCACACTGCGATGATATAGCACTTTCAGGCCGCTGGACGCGAGCAATTCCACGACCCGCGCCAGCAGCCGCCGATTGGCGAAGCAGCCGCCCGAGAGGGCCACGACGCGTATGCCATGCCGCTCGCAGGCCGCGCTCGCAGCGTCCGCCAGCAACCGAGCGACGGTCTCGTGAAATCGCGCGGCGATTCGGGGAACTGGCGCATTCGCGCGCCGCTCTGCGACGATCTCGCGACTCATCTGCGTGATCGACAGCCGCAGCATCCCGTCGTCCTCGCGAACTTCGTACCCGTACGCCTCAACCGCGCTTTCCGCATAAGCCCCGGCCGCGGCTTCGAGAGCCATCGCGGCTTCCGCCTCGTGGCGGTTTCGTCGGCACAGGCCCAGAAGGTAACTGACGCCGTCGAATACGCGGCCCAGGCTGGAGGTCGGCGGGGCATTAACTCCCGACGTGAGCTGGCGTTCGAAAACGGCCAATTCCGCAGCGGTCGGAAGGTCACCAATCGCAATCGGTATCACGTCGGCCGCCGAGCCACCGGCCGCTATGGCCAGCGCCAGCGCCGGCCGCCAAGTATCAACCGCGGCCACGTCGCCGCCGACCAGCGGGAAGTATTCGAGATGCCCCAGCCGCTCAAAATCGCCCCGCTCACACAGCAGCAATTCACAGCCCCAGACCGCCCCGTCCGTGCCGTATCCGGTGCCGTCGCACGACAACCCGACCACCGGGCCGGACAGGCCGTATTCCGCCATGACGCTGGCCACGTGCGCGTGATGGTGTTGAACCGCGAGCGTCGGGACTTCGCGCTGCCGCGCGTAAACCGACGAGAGGTACTGCGGATGCAGGTCATGCGCGACCACGTCCGGCTTGAACCCAAACAGCTCTTCCAACCGGCCGATCGCCTGAACGAAATGCCGGTACGCAGCGGGATTGCTCAAATCGCCCAGGTGCTCGCTGACGATCGCCTCCCCGTTATGCAGCAGGCAAACCGTTGACTTCAGCTCGCCGCCGACCGCGAGGATTCTGCGGCCCCGCACTGCCGCCAGCGGTCCGTCGCCATCGAACGCTTCGAGCCGTAGCGGCCGCGGGGCGTAGCCGCGCGCCCGCCGGATCGGCACAGTTTCGTCGCCAAACGTAAACACGACCGAATCGTCAATCGGCCGGAAGATTTCGCGATCGTGAATGAGAAAGGCATCGGCCACTTCATGCAGTTCGGCGAAAGCGTCCTCGTCGCGAAACGTCAGCGGCTGGCCGGAAAGATTCGCCGACGTCATGACCAGCGGCCCGAGACCCTCGGCGAAAAGCAGGTGGTGCAGCGGGGCGTACGGCAGCATGACGCCGAAGGTATCGACCTGGTCGGCTACGCTGGGGGCGATTGTGGGGCGAGAGGGATCTAGGGATCGAGGGATCGAGCGCTCGAGAGAACCTTCCCACATTCGCACCTTCCCACCTTCCCACCTTCCGAGGGAAGGGATCGCGGGATCAAGAGGAAGGACCGCGGGATCAAGAGCGCAGTATTCCGGTCTCTTCCGCGCTAGGACAATCGGTGCCGCTGGCGAAGCAAGTGCCTCGACATCCGCACGCGTCAGGATGCAGAACTCCTGTGCCGCCGCTATCGATGGAACCATGAGCGCCAGCGGCTTGCCGTCGCGCAGTTTGCGTTGCCGCAGCGTTTGAACTACGTCCTCGCGATCAGCCCGGCACGCCAGGTGGTATCCGCCGATGCCTTTGACCGCGAGAATCCGCCCTTCCGCCAGCATGCGGGCCGCTTCGCGGATCGGATCGCCATCAAGCGCCTCGACCGCCCACGCCGGCTCACGAGGCGCCGCCCCCTTCGCCACGCGCACGCGGCACAGACGAAGCTGCGGACCGCAGACCGGACAGGCATTTGGCTGCGCGTGGAACCGCCGATCGGCCGGGTCGTCGTACTCCCGCTGACACGCTGGGCACATCTTGAAGACGGCCATCGTCGTAGCCGGGCGGTCGTACGGAACCGTCTTGATGATCGAATAGCGCGGGCCGCAATTAGTGCAGTTTATGAACGGATACCGGTAGCGCCGGTCAGCCGGGTCGAACAGCTCACGCAGGCAGTCCGCACAGGTGGCCGCATCCGGCGTAACTTCCGGGCGGCGCTGCGGATCGGCCCGCGAGCCGGTAATTCGAAACTCGCGCTCCGCCTGCACCGGCAAACTCACGCGCCGCAGCTCTGTAATCTTCGCCAGCGGCGGCAAGCCATGCACGAGCGCGGCCTCGAAAGCCGCAATGCAATCGGCCGGCCCTTCCACCTCGATAAACGCCCCATTGCTGTCGTTACCGACGTAGCCGCCCAACTTGAACTCAGTCGCCAGCCGATACACGAAGGGCCGAAAGCCTACGCCTTGCACTTGCCCGCGCAAATCCAAGCGGCGGCGAACCACCTTTTCTTCGTTAACCGGCACGCAAACACTCCGCGAGATTCCGCAGCATAACACAATCCGGACCAAATTAGTACGCGTTGCGCCAGAATTTTTCGGCCGCCAGCCTCTGGAACAGACAAACCTCACGCTTGCCCGGCACAGCCCGCACTGGCCCTCTCAGCCGCGCCGCCGGTAGGTTCGGACCGGTTTGCTCCGGCTGTCCGGGCTCCATACGATTCGGGCATGTCGAGCGATTGGGAATCCGGTCACGATGCGGCGCTGTCCCCGGTAACGCCCGATCAGGGGACCGCGTCCGGCGATGCGCCTGCGAAATTCCAGCACCCGCATCCGGCCGTGCGGACGGTCTGGATGCTCTCCGCGGCTTTCACAGCAGCGACGCTGGGCCTGGCAGCCCTTCTTCTCGAAGCCCTCTGGCTGCAGCGCGCCACAAGCTGGCCGCTTCCGTTCGGAGTGCTGACCATTGCCGTCTTCCTCGTGTTTCTGGTGTCGGGGCTGGTCGGCGCGGACTTACGCTACCGTGCCTGGCAGTACGCCCTGCGGCACACCGTCGTGCTCGCGCACTTCGGCGTGATCTGGAGAACGCGGCGCTGTGTCCCGCGCTCGCGCATCCAGCACGTCGATATAGAGTCCGGGCCGATCGATCGCGCGTTCGGATTGGTCAAGCTCAGCATTTTCACGGCCGGAACCATCGCGGCCGTCGTTGTGATTCCCGGTTTGTCGCCCACCGACGCCCTGCTACTTCGCGAACGGCTCGTTGGCGGGGAGCGCGATCATGACTGACGCCACGCCGCCG
>Ga0123335_1008331_pt1 | contig 11162 bp, 8 predicted proteins | sample BiotimSIPDNA_2_FD_89707 | JGI IMG/M metagenome (GOLD analysis project Ga0123335, IMG submission 89707) | Anaerobic biogas reactor microbial communites from Washington, USA - Biogas_R2 time_0 SIP DNA | ecosystem: Engineered > Bioreactor > Anaerobic > Unclassified | place: Washington, USA... | reverse complement strand
CGAAATCCGCCGGGCCATGGACTCGGGCGATTGCGGGGGGACGAGGAAGCCGGTGCGGCCGTCGTCGATCAGCTCGCGCGCCCCGCCCACGTCGGTGGCCACGATCGCCCGGCCCGCCGCCATGTATTCGACGATGGAATTGGACATCGCCTCGGACCGGCTCGAGAGCACCGCCGCGTCAAGCAGCGGCAGCACGCTCATGGGGTTCGGCATCGGCCCTAGCCACGACACTTGGCCGTCGATGCCCAAGTCCCGGGCGAGTTGCCGCATTTCGCCGGCGTAATGCGGCTCTTCGGGACCAATTGCCAGGAAGCGGGTGCGGGGTAGTTTGTCGAGAACCAGCCGGGCGGAGCGGAGGAACGTGGCATAGTCCTTGATCGGCTTTACGACGGCCACCATGCCGACGACTTGCTCGCCATCGCCGATGCCCAGCGACTGCCGCGAGGCAACGTTGGCCAGCCCCTCCGCCAAGCGTTTGGCGGGCAGCGGATTGTGGATTACGGTAACGCGGCGCTCGGGAATCCATTCGACGCGGGCGGCGAACTGTCGGGCGGCCTGGCAATTGGCCGCGTAATGCGCTCCGAGCAGCCCGACCAGCCTCGCGCTCCAGCGGCTGCGGCGCGTGTGCCAGTAGCCGATGTTACGCCGCACGCCCAGCACCTTGCCCCGGCCCGCCCAACGCACGGCCAGGCATGCGTACAATTCGCTGCGTCGGCAGAAGGCATGTACGACGTCGGCGTTGCATTCGCGAATCAGCCGGGTCAGAATGCGCAGACGCTGCAAAGCGCCGCGCGGGCCGGGCGGAGTGCCCTCGCCAAGCATTATCGGCCGCACGGGGAAATCTTCGGCCCGCATTCGCCTGATGCGGCTGAGTACACCGAAATGGAGTTCGAACCGCTCGCGGGGTAATTCGCGCTGCAAGAATAATAGGTGCTGTTCAGTTCCCCCTTCCGGCCCCTCGAAGTCGTCGATCAAGAAGAGGATTTTGATTTTATCGGAGGTGGAACGCGGCGAGCGGGCCTTTTTTCCATCGGACACGTCGGCGCATGCGGCCGCAGCCAAGCGGCTATCCACCCCATTGCACGAAAAGTACGGCGGCTCGATTCTCGGCAAGCCGATCGAACGGTCGCGCTCGGCTACCCAGCGGCTGTCCGTGGTGCAGGCAATGCGATAGCCGGCCGACCGGGCAAGCCGCATGATTTCCGCGGAGTATCGCCCGTCGGGGTAGGCCAGGGCGTCGATTCGTTTGCCCAGCAGGCTTTCCAGCGCGGCTTTGCTCTCGCTCAATTCCCGCTCGATCTCCGCCGGCGGCAGGCGGGTGAGAATGGCGTGGCTGACGGTGTGCGAGCCGAACTCGACGCCCGACGCGGCCATCGCCCGAATTTCGTCGGCGTCGAGGAACAAACGAGGGCCGGAAGGAATAACGTATTCGGCACACGCCGTGTGCCGACTTTCCGCACTCGGAGTGTGTCGGCTTTCCGTACACGCCGTGTGCCGGCTTTCCGTACACGCTGTGTGCCGGCTTTCCGTACACGCTGTGTGCCGGCTTTCCGTACACGCTGTGTGCGGGCTTTCCGTACACGCCGTGTGCCGGCTTTCCGCACACGGAGTGTGCGGGATACACTGCGCGGAAAATGGACCTGACCCATTTCCGATGCGCTTCCACCGGAGGACGGTGTGGCGGTATAGCTCGGGCGTAAAGGGCCGCCCCGGCGGCAAACCAAGCAGGCTGCGCAGCCGGTGCGCCGCCTCGCCGGCGGGTTGCTCGCCGGCAATGCGGAACGCGCGGCCTAACTCCTGTTGCCAGAAGGGGGCCGAACAGCCGATCTTGCCCGTCGTTATGAATATCGTCGCCGGAACGTCAAGCTCGCGGAGAATGGGCAGCGCGAGGGTGTAATTGTCGCGCCAGCCGTCGTCGAAGGTGACGGCCGCCAGCGGGCGTTTTTCCGCTCGCCTCGCGCATAACTCATCGAGCGGAACCACCGCGAACCGCTCGCGCAGTTGTTGGAGGATGCGGCGAAACTCGTCGGCCGACGTGCTCGGGCAGGTGTCGAAGGAGTCGGCCGGCGCCCCGGAGGGACGCACGCGATGGAACGTCAGGATAATGTGACGCCGGCCGCTCAATGTTCGCCACAACGCCGGGACGCCGCAACGCCGCGTCGCGCCGACCATGCCCCGGTAGGCCATTCTTGCAAAAGGAACGGCGGCAATCTTGCTTCGCAACGACATATTAGCGGCGGAAAAGGGGACAGTCCCCATTTGTGCGCAGCACCCTACGGGCCGTTCCGGCGGGGCGGAAAAGGGGACAGGCACCTTTTGTGCGCAGCACCCTTCGGGCCGTTCCGGCAAAAGGTGCCTGTCCCCTTTTCCGTTGCACAAGCCGGCAAACAACTCTCGATACGACTCGGCCTGCGCGGCGAATGAGAAGCGTTGTGCGACTCGCTCGCGGGCGGCGGCGGAGAGGCGGGCGCGAAGCGGCGGGTCGCCCGCCGCCCCCGCGATCCGCTCGGCCAGCGCCGCCGCGTCGTCCGGCGGGGCCAACAGGCCGCTGCGGCCGTCCTCGATTAGCTCCGGCGTGCCGCCGACGGCCGTTGCCACCACGGGCACGCCCGCCGCCATCGCCTCCAATGCCGCGTTCGGCAAACCTTCGCTCCGCGACGGCAACACCATCAGATCGAAATGCGGCAATAGCCGGTCGAGGTCCGAACGGAACCCGGCCAGGACGAAGCGGCCCTCCAGTCCCCGGGCGGCGATCCGCCGGGCCAGCGCATCGCGCAACGGGCCGTCGCCGAAAAGGACGAAACCGATGGTAGTGGCTAGTGGCTGGTGGTTGGGGGCTGGTAGCCGGACTTCATCCTTCCCACTGGCCACTGACCACTGACCACTGACCACTCTTGCCGCCGCATCGATCAGCACGTCGAAACCCTTTTCCGGGCTGAGCCGCCCGGCCGCGCCGATGAGCAGACACGGGGGCGGGGGGGTGGGGGCTAGGGACTGGGGACTAGGGGCTAGGGATTTAGGGATTTGGGAATTTAGAGATTTGGAATTTTCCACTCTCCACCCTCCGCTCTCTGCCTTCCCGCTAGCCGCTGGCCACTGACCACTAGCCACTTCTTCATCCCCACTAGCCACTGGCCACTGGCCACTCGCCACAAGTTCAAGCAACTCGGCGCGGGCGGCGGAATCAGGCTCGGCAAACCGCTCGGGGCGGACGGCGTTGTGGATGACGGCGATCTTCACGTCTGCGACGCCGGCGCGGCGGACCTTGGCGGCCTGGCCTGCGGAGACGCAAACCACCTTGTCCATTCGGCGGAGCACGCGGCGGTCGAGGGCTTCGTAGAGGCGCACTTTGAAACACTCGCCGGTCCAACCCCGCGAAACCGCGACGGCGGGGATGCCCAGCCGCCGGGCGGCCAACAGGCCGAGCAGATTCGACTTGTAGCCGTGGCAGCAGAGAACAACGGGGGGCGGAAAAGGGGTCAGGTCCATTTTGCCGGAACGGCCCTCCGGGTGCTGCGCACAAAATGGACCTGACCCCTTTTCCGCGAAACGCCGCAGCACACCCACGAGTTCCCGCAGGGCGGCCGGCAGTCGGGGTGTGTCGTGTTGCAGGGCGATGGACTCGAAGCCTTCGCGGCGGGCTCCGTCGAGAAACGCCCGGCAAAGACCGCCTTCTGAAAACGATATAAATACGGAGCGGACGGGGATCATTTCCTTGGCCAGCTCGAGCATCTGCCGTTCCGGCCCGCCGAAAAAACGCGAGGCGGTAAGGTGGACGACTATTGGCGACTGGAGAGGCATTTCAACCTAAAAGCGGAAAAAAGTCTTGAAATTGGGCCAACGCATCGGCTAGCATTTCAATTGCCACAATGTGTTCATTTGTCAATTATGTTATCGCAAACACACAACCCGAAGAGCGGAAAAGGGGACTGTCCCCATTTCCGGTTCCTTAGGTGGGAGTTTGGGTTTCCGGCGCGGCTTACTTGCGTTGCGTTTGTCATGGCAGAAACCGATAGATGTCGCGGCGATGGAGGCACCTGACAAAGGTAACCTTCCCCTGCTGACAAACAAGGCCGATTCGGTAGTCCCCGACCCGGATGCGGTAATAGTCCTGCCCGCCCTGCAGCTTTTTGAGGTTGGCGATGTCGCGCAAGGAGGCGGCGTTTTCCACTTCGGCAATAACAGCCTTGATCCTCTGTTTCAGAGATTTCTCCGAGAGGCGGTCGAGATCCCTCACGAAGCTGCTGCGGAATTGCGTTTCCACGGGAACTACTCCAGCGCGTCGAGGGCCGCGTCTCTGCCGACAAGCTCCGTTTGTTCCCCTTCTCGGATCGCTCCAGCCAGCCCCAGATCCTCGATGGCCCGCGGGAGGGCCTCCTCAAGCAGTTCCGGCCGCTCCTGCAAAACCTCGGCCAGTGCTTCCTTAAACAACCCTTTCAACGTCTGGTCGTCGATAACGATGGAACCCATGCGCATCTCCTCCTTAATGATTCATTGTAGCCCGCCGATGCGAGGGGGGCAAACGCGGTCTGTCTGCTGGATGGAAAAGGGGGCAGTCCCCTTTTCCGCCCTCGGTAAAAAAGTCTTGAAATTGGGCCAACGCATCGGCTAGCATTTCAATTGCCACAATGTGTTTATTTGTCAATTATGTTATCGCAAACACACAACCCGAAGGTTCATGCCGCTTGCCAGAGCGTCCAATCCCTATTGCCCGAGAGTAACGTTACCTATTTTGCCTAAATTGCCGGGGAGTACTAAAATGGAAAAATAAAAACCTGCTGACCAACACTTGGGCGCCATTCAATCAAATGTAAAAATGTTATTTGGTGCGCGGCGTGCGCTGCCACCCGTCACCCCCTAAGCGAATCAACGATCTCAGCGATATGAGGAGATATTCCACGATCTGAATGGGAGAGGAGGCCAACAACCCGAGGCGTCGAGGCGAGATGCCAAGTCGCACAATCCCGGCAAGGACGTATGCCGCGTATCCCGCCGCCGCGAGAAGACAAACCGTCAATAGTAGTATAGACCAGCTTCCGGGCGCAATCGCCCAGCAGATCGCCGCCAGCGATAGGGCCAACGCAAACTCTGCGATAATCAATGGACGGCTGACAATCATCATTGTGAGAGCGGCGTCGAAAAGCGCAATTTCCCTATTACGGAATCCCAACCAAATCATGCGAGGAGCGAGTGATGCCAACGACTTGACAGCTCCGCCGATCCACCTTGTACGTTGGACGGCAAGTTGACCGCTCTCCTCGGGAAAAGGGGAGGTCACTTTTATTTCGGGCACAAAGGCGATTCGGCGGCCGTGCTGAAGAAGTTGGCAGGAATATTCAGCGTCTTCGACGATCGATCTTGCCCGCCAGGGAAACTCCGCGAGAACATCGCCGTGGAGCACCATGCCGGTGCCGCGCAGAAAGACCGCCATGTTTAGTTTCGATTTCGGCGCGTAGAAGAACTCGTTTTCCAGCGTGTTGGCCAGGGCCAGAAGGTAAGTCCTCGGATTATGGTCCGGATTGGCGACGGCGTAGTTTGCTTGCAGGACTTGGCGGCCGTTGGCTAAATGAGCGTTGAAGACAAGCAGGGATTTGGCGTCGATTTCACAATCGGCATCCAAAATCAGAATGGCGTCGTGACCGTTAGCGAGAACTTGAGGCAATGCCCATTCCAAGGCATACCCTTTGCCCAAGCGGGTTTCGTCTCTCCGTACCAAACAAGCCGCTCCATGTTGTTGGGCAACCTCAATCGTGCCGTCGGAGCAATTATCGGCGATGACGTAAACGGTTTTTTCGCCGGCCGGATAGTCCAAAGCAGCACAAGATTCCAAAGTGCCGGCAATGGTGGACTCTTCGTTATGGGCGGGAATCACTATCGCAAAAGAATGACGAAGGTCTCCAGCGTAATGATTATTATTCCGCCGGAAAACCAGGGCAACCAACATAAGACAAAGATGATATAGGCACACCAGCATAGCGATGGCCACCAACCCGGTGCATATCACAAGAAGCGTTGTGTGAGCCATGCTCGGTTATTCGATTTCTTAAGGGGCCGGTCGGATCAACTCCAGCAGTTCGCCCGTGCCCGCGCCGATGTGGATCGTGGGAAAGACGGCCAGCAGCGGCAGCAGCAGGGCGGGGCTGCGGCGGCGGATGGCGATCGAGGCGGCCGCGGCCAGGACGGTGACGGAGTAGAGCAGCAGCGCCGCCAGGTAGATCGCCGCCAGCCAGCCGGCGGCGAAGCTCAGCGGCAACCCGGCCAGCAGTCCGGCCACGAACAGCGGCGGAGGGACGATGCCCGGGCTGAAGGAATCGGGGTGTTTTCGCCAGAGCCGGATGCGGCCCCGGCCGTAGCGGAGCAGTTGGCGGAACAGGGCCGCCAGGGTCGCGCGGGGTGCATAACGGACGGTTGCGTCGGGCGTGAAGAAGCAGCTTAGCCCCGCCCGATCCACCCGGTGGTTGAACTCGTAGTCCTCGCAGGCGTCGAACCGCTCGTCGAAGGGGCCGAGTCGGTCGAAGACCTCGCGGCGGTAGGCCACGGCCACGCTTGCGGCGGGCGCGAATTGCTCGGCCGAGGAGTAGACGAAGGAATCGGGATGGTGGCCCAGCGGCGACGAGCGTGCGGCGGCGATCGCCCGTTGCAGCAGCGTCGCCCCGGAGATGTCCAACGGCTGCGGCCGGCCGACGCAATCGGCCCCGCTCCGCTCGAAGGCCGAGGCCAGCCGGCCGAGATAGCCCCGGTCGGTCAACTCGCAATGGCCGTCGATGATGACGACCACGTCGCCGCGGGCGTGGCGGAGTGCGACGTTGCGGGCAGCGCTGCCCAGCCGCTTGGGGTTCGAGTAGATACGCACGTTCTCGTGCCGCTCGGCGAACCGCGACACGAGCTGCGGCGTGCCGTCGCTCGATTCGCCGTCGACGACGACGACCTCGAACCGGGCGGGATCGTAGTCCTGCTCCACAAGCTGCAAAAGCGTCTGCTCGATGAACCGGGCTTCGTTGCGAACGGGCATGACGACCGTGATGAACATGCGGCCGACCGCTTGGCGCGGCGGGGCGGTTTCAAGCCCGCTCGGCGCGGACTCCGTCCCCGTGGGTGGCACACACTTCGCCGAACCCGAACTGTAGTCCATGATTTGTTCTTGTTCGTGCCGGTCGCATCCGCGACCAACCGCATCCAGCGCGTCCCTGCTGATTTTTTGGCGTATGCCGACACCGCCGCCGCGTTCGGTTCCGAGAGCCTGGCAGGCGAGCGTCGCCGCCGCGAATTAAGTACATTTTTTATCGAAAAGAACACGACTCTAGTGGTCTTTCCAATTCGACTTTAACGGTTGGGTGCCGCTGCCGGCTTGGCCGGCAGTGCCGAAACACTGTTGGACAAGCCAACCGTGGCGCCCGTAAAGTCAATTTGACGGAGCACTAGCCCGCGATCCCCCTACTCCCGCTTCCCTGTCCCCGGAACCTATGCGCGGCAACCGGACGTCCCCCATAAAGACGGGCGGCACACCACAAACAACAATACATTATGTTCTAGTTGCCGGGCCGGAAAAAGTCAACGATTTGCCACGATTCAACGCATGTCGCCGGCTGGAACGCACGACGACCGCCGTCTTTGGCAGGGAGAGGTGAACCGCTCCCCCTCTTGTGGCCGTGGTAAATTCCAAAATATCGGCTCCATCGGGATAATAACAGCGGAAGCGATTGGATTGCGTCTTTTTCACCCTCGGCGGCGTTCACGTCATGAGCCAGGATTCTCGGACCGAAACTTTCGTGAAGCTCTACACCGGTTGCCAGCGGCAACTGTACGTGTACGTTCGGTCGCATGTGCCATCGGCTTCGGACTGCGACGACGTGTTGCAAAACGTCGGCGCGGTCCTCTGAGAGAAGTTCGACACGTATCGGCCGGGCGAGAGTTTCATCCGCTGGGCCTTCGGCGTCGCCCGACTGGAAATTCTCAAGCACCGCCAAGCCCGCGGCAGCCGCGCGGTCGTTTTCCGATCCGATTTGATCGACATTGCGGCCGAGGAGATTATGGAGGTCAGCGAGAAGTCTGACGCCCTCGGCGAGGCGTTGCGAAAGTGCGTCGAAAAACTCTCTCCCTGGCATCTCGTGGTGCTGCGGCAGCGGTTCGAGGCCGGCAAAAGCGTGCGGGAAATCGCCCAGGGATTCAACCGCTCCGAGGCCGCCGTCTACAAAACGCTCCAGGGAATCTACGACGCGCTGTACGAGTGCGTGCAGGCCGAAGTCCCCGGGAGGACGAAGCCATGAGCGCCCGCGACCGAGAACAAGCCGATCTCCGCAGTTCGATCGTCCAGTGGTGCGAGCGCCGTCTGCCCGAAAAAGACTCGCATCGCCTAATGCGGACCCTCAAAAGCGACGCGGATGCACGGCGGCTTTTCGCCGAATACAACGCCCTGGTCGCGCTGTTGGAACTGGAAATCCCCACACTCCTCCGCGAGCAGGAATTGCCGGACGCGGCGCCGGCAACTCGGGCTTTGGGGGCGGAACTTGAGGATTCGGAAGCTTGCGGCCGTTGGTCGAATGCTCATAACATTTCTTTTCCACATACTGAATCCCCAAACCTCGCGCCGCCGCCGGTCGTTTCTCCGATCGTGCCGAGTGCCCCGCCGTCCGCTCCCTTCGTCGGCGAGTTTGTGTTCTCGTACATGGTCGCCACGGTCTTCATGTGCCTCCTGCTGCTCGGGTTCTGGGCGTACAAATTGCCTTCCGACCGCGGTTCTTCCATTGCAAGCAACGAAAATAGCCGGGGGCGAACAGTCTTCGGAGAAGATTCGCCCCACGACCGTCCCGCCCCGGTCTTCGTAGGCCACATCACCGGCATTGCCGGCGCGAAATGGTCTGACGAGCCAAATTACATAGCGCCGATGGGCGTCAGAGTCGCGCTCGGCCGCACATACAAAATAAAATCCGGCCTGTTGGAAATCACATACCACTCAGGCGCGAAAGTAATTCTTGAAGGACCGTGTACGTACAAGGTCGAGTCCGTCGCCGGCGGATTTCTTGAGCGGGGCAAACTCACGGCGCGAATAATTCATCAAGGGCCGGCCGCTTCAGCGGCTGGCGCGAAGCCGCAAGCGGTATTTATCGTTCACACGCCCACCGCCGTCGTCACCGACCTGGGGACCGAGTTCGGCGTTGAAGTGGATGAGAACGGCGACACCACGTCGTATGTGTTCGAGGGGAAGATTGTGGTTAAGGCGGGGATTCGGGGATTCGGGGATTCGGGGATTCGTGAAGTGCAACTAGGTGCGGGCGAATCGGTCATGGTCGGTAGGGTGCGTGAAACGCACCACAACTCAACCAAAACGGAAACGGTGCATTTCACGCACCCTACAACCCCGCCGAAGTTCGTCCTCGTCTTTCCCCGCTTGAAGCGTAATTACCTTGATTTGGCCGACATCGTCGCCGGCGGCGACGGATTCGGCGACGCCAGGGACCGAGGCATCGACGCCGTCAACGGTCGCGTAGTCCTTAGCCAGCCGCGCGACATGAGCGTCTTGTCTGGATTACATGGAGACACACGTTACCATGCCGTCAATGAGCTTCCGTTTGTCGACGGCGTGTTTATTCCCGACGGCGGCGAGGGACCGGTGCAAATCACCTCGGCCGGTCACGCTTCATCCGATTTCGTTGACACTAATAATCGAACCTGGAACTTGATTTGGGCGGGACAGATTGTTACGGAATACACTCCGAAAAGAACCGTTTCATGCTGGCTGGGCAACGCCAATTACGCCGGCCGGAGACATTCAGTTCTGACAATGGCTTCCAACAAGGGGATCACGTTCGACCTCGACGCCATCCGCCGGAAATTCCCGGACGTGCGACTCGTGCGATTCACCGCCGTGGCGGGCAATACGGAAATGCGATCGGCCAACCCACAGGCCCCTCGCGTATCGGCCGACTTGTGGGTCTTCGTAGATGGCTCGTTGCGCTTCAACAAAACCGACATTAACTCGGCCGACGACGGGTTCGTCGTCGATATTCCGCTCGCCCCGAGCGAACGGTTCCTCACGTTGGCCACCACGGACGCGGGCAACGGCCACAGCTTCGATTGGACCATCTTCGGCGACCCGCGTTTGAAAATAATATCCAAAATCAACGACCGAACCAGCGGCATCCACGAAACGCAACCATCGCATGCCGCGAGTGGAAAGGAGGGCGCGCCTATAAAATAACGGGTGTTTATGAAGTTGCGTTCATGAAGTTGGTGTTTTTTTCAATTTACTCTATTGTTTGGAGACAGTTACTATGTCTACTATGTCTAACATTTATCGAAACATTATGGTTGTTCTGTGCCTTTCGGCGTTTCTCGGCGTCTTTGCCGGCATCGCCGCCGCCGAAACGGTTAAAATCTACGATTTCGACGACTTGACCAAGGACACCAATCTTGACGACCAAGATGGTTGGTTCTACCGCACCGGTGCTGCCACGTACAACAAGGTCTTCGAGAGCTCGGACTCGCTCTGGTCCGGAAACTACGTAAAAGGCGACGGCGGTTCAAGCACTGATTCCCAATGCCTTCGCTACAACGACGGAAGCTGGACTTATTCGCTGGCCGTAGACGAGGACTTCAGCTTTTCGATGAAAGGCTTGTTGGTAAACAGTACTAACCTCTCTCTGGGGGGAATCCAAGACGTCGTCCCCAATGGCACCGGCCAAACCAATTATGCATGGTTCGGCATTTCCGGCGACGACCTCTATTGGAGATTTACGGTTCCAGGGTGGACATCGGGAGAGATAAAAATGGCAACCGGCTTGGCCGATGATGTGGATGATTATGTTTTCATCGTTGGGTTCGAGGCGAACGCGCTTGGCGACGGAGAGTATGAGTTCGACTTGTTTTACCAGAACCTCACTGACGAGGGAGAGAAGACATATTACGAGGCTGGCGCGTTCACGCATACGTTCAGCGCCGACAACGAATACTACACGCAGTGGGATGGCATAATGACCCGCCTAAAGGGGTACGGCCAAGTCGATGACTTCCGCGTTACTAGCGGGGAGGTTCCCGAGCCGTCCACGCTGGCCTTGCTGGCCGCCGGTCTGATCGGACTGCTGGCCTACGCCTGGAGGAAACGGAAGTGAGTGCCAAGGTAAACTGATGCAAATCAGTTGGACAATCCAACCTGGCCAAAGGCT